>Ga0209536_100000554_pt1 | contig 60426 bp, 50 predicted proteins | sample DeeMarSeWOR28_12_FD_187461 | JGI IMG/M metagenome (GOLD analysis project Ga0209536, IMG submission 187461) | Marine sediment microbial communities from White Oak River estuary, North Carolina - WOR-2-8_12 (SPAdes) (version 2) | ecosystem: Environmental > Aquatic > Marine > Intertidal zone >...
AGCACTATTAAACAAAACGAGCACAGGATGTGCGATGTGATTGTTCATCAATCCCGGTATTAATGCGAGCCGAAGGCGAAGCTGCGCCGTCCCCATAACATTGTCTTTTAAGTATATTCTACATTTACTATCATCATACAAAATAAATACCAACTTGTCAATCAAATACATCAAAAAGCAGTTGCCTGTTTCCCCTTAATTGTATATAATGATAAATAATGATGATTATATAGAATCTATATAACTCTGCTAAAAAATATGTTGCCCGGCTTTAAAACTTTTCTCCATACAGAAGCACACACCAAAGAAAAAAATATCCCGTTTTATTTAAAATGGGTGGCAGACGGATACGATTTTTTAAACATCAACCATGATATTATTCCCTCCACAGAGCAAAGAAAAGAATTTCTTAAACATCTGGCCACAAAATTTGAAGATTGGCAAATAAAACAAGCCGACAATGCGCTTCGCCTGTATATATTTTATCTCTCCCGAAAAGAAAATAAAAATTCCTATGCTCCGGAATTCCACGACGAGACATGGGCTGTTCTGACGGAAAAAATGAGGGAATCATTGCGGTTAAAACACCGTTCTTACAGCACCGAAAAGTCATATCTCAACTGGTTGAAAAAATTCCGGGATTTTTATTACAACAAAAATCCGCACACTTTGGACAGCGCCGGGCTGCGGGATTTCCTAAGCCATTTATCCGTTTCACTTCGCGTGTCGTCTTCCACTCAAAATCAGGCGCTGAATTCTCTGGTATATTTTTACCGTTATGCCCTGGAAAAAAACATTGATAGCGAGTTAGCTCTGGTCCGAGCCAGAAAAAGCCAAAGGTTACCTGTGGTTCTAACAAAAAAAGAGGTTTACGAGATATTTGAACAAATGTCCGGTTTACCAAAACTTCTGGTTAAACTCACTTATGGATGCGGACTGAGGCTCCGGGAATGCTTAAGGCTGAGAATTAAGGATATCGATCCTGAAAAAAACCTCATAATCGTACGAGCGGGAAAAGGTGACAAGGATCGCGTTACCCTTCTGCCCGAATCGCTCAAAGACGACTTAATCGTTCACATGAACGACGTCAGAAAGTTGTATGAGAAAGATAGAGAAAGGGAAGTCTCTGGTGTATTCCTTCCCAATGCCCTGGCACGGAAATATCCCAACGCCGACAAAGAATGGAGCTGGTTTTGGCTTTTTCCGTCGAAATCGCTCTCAGTTGACCCCAGAACGCACTCAGTCCGACGTCATCATTTTCACCCATCCTCTCTTCAGACAGCTTTTCGCAACGCTGTCAAGAAAACGGGCATCAGCAAACCTGCTTCTATTCACAGCCTCAGGCATAGTTTTGCCACTCATTTGCTAGAAGGTGGATACGATATCCGAACAGTGCAGGAGTTATTGGGGCATAAAAACTTGCAGACGACCATGATTTACACTCACGTGGCACAAAGAAATTCCCTGCGGGTTCGCAGCCCCCTGGATGAGTGATAAATTTGAATCCTCCTGTTACAACACTACAAAACCTATCCCGGAAAGCAGCACAGAAGTAGCCACTTTTCAAACTTTTTCCAGTGCCTGCTCAATATCCAGTATTAAATCATGGGGATTTTCGATTCCGATCGACAAGCGAACCAGATTTTCGGTGATTCCCATTCTGAGCTGTGCTTCCGGTTCAATATCTGTATGAGTCATGGCAGCCGGGTGTTCCGCAAGCGATTCGGTACCACCCAAACTTACTGCTAATTTGATCAATTTGAGCGAATTGAGAAATCTGAATGCATGGGTTTCGCCACCCACAATTTCAAAGGAGACCATGGATCCCGGGGCCAAACATTGTTTCCGGTAAACTTTAAATTGGGGATCCGATTCCGTGAGATGACCGAGATAATGCACCCGCTCCACTTTTGGATGGTCCGCCAGAAAATCGGCAATATGACGGGCATTTTTCATCTGGGCGGTCATTCGCAACTTCAGGGTTTCCAGACTGCGCATTAAAAGCCATCCGGTCCAGGCATCGGCCATATTCCCCAGAAAAGTTCGCATGGCCCGAACCGGTAGCATCAGTTTTTCTGAGCCAAGGCAGACTCCGGCAATTAAATCGCTGTGCCCTCCAATAAATTTGGTTGCGGAATATATGACCAGATCCGCTCCGAGTTTTAAAGGATGCTGCCAAACTGGACCCAAAAAGGTGTTATCCACCACCACCAGAACCTTTCTTTCATCCGTCGAATATTTTTCAGCTATCTTTTTACACTCTGCAATATCAACCAGATCATTGGTCGGGTTTGAGGGGGTCTCAATAAATATCATTCGCAATTTGTGGGCGTTCGAGGGCTGATTGAGTCTTTCCTCTATTTCGTCTAGTGGACTCCCGGCCCGGAATTCAAGAGCTTTAATGTTCATACCGGGAAGTACATGATTGATAAAGTAATCCGTTCCGCCATAAACCGGTTCGCTGTGGAGAAGTATATCCCCCGGATGTAAATATTGAAGCAATACCGTGCTGATGGCGGCCATGCCACTATTAAAAACTGCCCCGGATTCCGCATCGTCCCACAGTGTCAATCGGTCCTCCAATATTTCCAGATCAGGATTATTGAGGCGGCTGTAAATCAGCCCTATTTCCTCTTTTTCTTCCTTTTCACGAATTCCATATGCCAGTTCAAAAAAAGCTTTCCCCTCTTCCGCTGTATTAAATACGAATGTGGACGTTTGAAATATCGGGCATTTGATGGCACCTTCCGACCAGTCCGGGCGATAGCCGTAACTCATCATCAGGCTTTCCGGGTGAAGGCGTTTGCCGCCAATTGAATCATGACTTTCATATTTTTTTCTTCGCATGGTTGCTCTCCAATGGTTGAAGTTTTCGAAAAAAAATTTGATTCCGAATTGAAATTACTATTTACACTGCATATTATAATGTTGAGGTGAAATAGTCAATGAAGTTGGAAAAAAGTTGAAAGCATTGGGGGAATAGAACTTTCGATATGAAATGGTATGAAAAGAACAGACCTTTATTTATGTCCGGTTATTTTCGCAACGAAAGATTCGCTCTATTTGATTGGTTCTACCGTACTGGATAATTTCCGGGTGGAAGCCGATACAACCGCCAGAAAGCTAAACCCGGTATTAGAAATTATTGGCAGATTTTTGGGCTCAAGGCCGAATCGCTATTATGGTTTTTAACAGGGTGCTTTATAATAAATTGCTTGCCAACTCGGCCAATACAGACCGTTCCCCCTTCTCCAAATTGATATGAGCATAAAGTGGTTGACCATGCATTTTCTCGATTAAATAGCTTAAACCGTTGGATTCGCTATCCAGATAGGGGTGGTCAATTTGAAAAATATCCCCGGTGAAAACAATTTTCGTACCCTCCCCTGCCCTTGTTATTATGGTCTTCACCTCGTGCGGAGTGAGATTTTGCGCCTCATCTACCACAAAGAAGGTATTTACAAGGCTTCTTCCGCGAATGTAGGCAAGCGGTGAGATGACTAGTTTTTCTTCATCCAATAATTCTTTAATTTTGCGGTGTTTTTTATCTGATTCAACAAATTGGTTCTGTATGACCGCCAAATTATCGTACAAAGGCTGCATGTAGGGATCGAGTTTTGATTTGATATCGCCGGGAAGGTATCCGATATCTTTGTTGCTCAAGGGAACAACCGGCCTGGCAATATAAATTTGCCGGTAGTGTTTTTTCCGCTCCAGAGCGGCAGCTAAAGCTAATAACGTTTTTCCGGTTCCTGCTTTGCCAGAAAGACTGACCAGCGGGATATCAACATTCATCAGCCCGTCCAGAGCAAAAGTTTGCCCGGCATTACGCGGTTTGATTCCATAGGCGGAGATCTTATCAACCCGCCTTATCTGTCCCATTTCCTCATTGTAGGTTCCCAGCGCGGATATTTTACTGTTTCTGAGAATCAAATATTCGTTTGGTCTTAGAGGTTCCCCAAGGGTAATGGCGCGGGGATCTATCACTTCCTCATCCTGGTAGATATTTTGGACAACGTTTTCATCAACATTCTCAATTCGCCGGTGGCCTTTATACAATGATGAAACATCTTTTACATAGTCTCTTTTATAATCCTGGGCCGATAATCCAATGGATTTTGCCTTTAACCGCAGATTGACATCTTTGCTTACTAAAATTACTTCGCGCTTTGGATTATCTTTGGATAATATAAATGCGGTGTTGAGTATGTGATGATCCGCTTTTCCGGGACCAAAATTAAATTGCATGTTTTCATGAAATTTTTTGTCCAGTTGAATGTTGAGTCTCCCCATCCCTTTGCCAATTGTTACCCCTCCATTGAACAGTTTTTCGCCGCTCAAGGAGTCAATGGCACGAGCAAATTCCCTGGCATGAAAGTTCAGCGAACTGTTACCCTTTTTAAAGTTGTCCAGTTCTTCCAGAACAGTTATGGGGATAACAATATCATGCTCCCTAAATTCATGAATGCAGGAACTATCATGCAGAATAACATTAGTATCCAGCACAAATATTTTTTTGGTTCTTGAGCTCATTGTAACTACCCAAAATATTTTATTATTTATAGATTTATATCGACCTCTTTGTACCACCTAAACAGCAATAAATTCCATTTGTGGGTAATCTTAATCTTGAATTTTTGAATATGGAGTCTTCATAATACATTCTACTCAGGGTGAGGCGATCAAAGCAGAAAATACGAAGATTTCGTAGCCGGCAGTTTTAATTTGTTGGAATATATTGAAACAGTTGGCAATTCAGAGAAAATTCAAGCGGTGGAACCTTGCATAAATTAAAATCGATTAGCAGGGCGAATGGTTTTATCTTTACCAGGTTTTACAGATCATATTGTAAACTTTGGTTTAGATAGCGCCGATATGCAGGACAAAAATTCCTAAGGCGCTGCACGAAAGATATGACCTGATTATACTTCCTTCATTTTTTGCTTGAAAATGGTCGCTTTTAATATATCTTCCATCAAGCACCACTTTGTAATTGCGGACTGCAGCAGATTTACCCCCACGAAGGCTGTGAATAAATACCAATAAGGGCTGACAAAATACCCCAGAGCCAGACTGATTATGACAAATGATCCGGCAATGCCTCTAATAGTTCGTTCCATGGTTCTTTCTATTGACATATTTTATTCCTTTCAAAGTAATTAATTATTCTGAGCGAAAAATTTTTCAGTAAATTCCCACAAATTAATCCAGGTTAATGATAAAAGAATATGACTTTGATTCCTTTTATGGCCTGCAAATTTAATTCAATTGTTTTCAATATTCAATGATAATACGGGCTCAAATCATTTTTTCCACATTCACCTGAAATGCCCTTATTGGATGTTCTGAGGGTGCTTTTTCGGAAATATTTTGAAGCTCATCCATTATCTCATCGGCTTTCCCTTTTGGAATGATTGCAAAACATAATGTGGAGTAAATGGAAATATCATGTTGACTGGAAATCCAACCGTATTGTTTTAAGGTTGCAAAGGTGTGGCCGGTTATCTCTACCTCGCTAAACAACTCTACATGATGTTTCTCGAAGAGTTGCTTTATCTCCTCTTTCTGTTCGCGCAGACTCATCAATCCAATTAGTTTCATTTCTGCCTCCCTATTAGTCGATAGTTCTGTTTTTCTGCAGTCTCATGTTGTTGCACTAATTTTTCGCTTCTCAACCAGGTAATAAATGAGCGGAACCATCCCGAGGGTCAATACGGTTGAAGCAGCAGCCCCCCACATCAGTGAAATCGCCAAACCTTCAAATATTGGATCGAATAAAATGACGATGGCGCCAATCACAACTGTTCCGGCTGTGAGTAATATCGGTCGTGTGCGAACTGCCGCCGATTCAACAACAGCCTGTTTGAGAGGGGCCCCTTCCCGGATTCTCAACTCAATAAAATCGATAATCAAAACCGAATTCCGAACCATTATTCCCGCCAGCGCTATCATACCAATCATAGAGGTGGCGGTAAAAAAAGCGCCGTGAAAGAAATGACCAGGTATAATTCCCACCAGACTAAGTGGGATTGCTACCATCATTACCAAGGGCGTTTTAAAAGACTGAAACCATCCTATAATCAACAAATAAATGATTACCAATACCACTGCGAACGCAGCACCCAAATCACGGAATACCTCGTAGGTGATTTGCCATTCACCGTCCCACTTCATGGCCAGTTTTTCTTCCAAAAATGGTTGTGCAGTATACAACGGTTCGATCGAGTATCCCTTTTGTAAATCAATCTTTTCAATCTCTTTGTCCATATCAAGCATGGCGTATACTGGGCTTTCAATTTCTTTTGCCACATCTCCAAGTACATAAACGACCCGCTTCAAATTTTTTCTGTAAATTGCTTTATCCTCTATCTTCTTTTCAATTTTGACTAAATCTGCAACTGGAAGAAGCTGGTTTGTTTGAGATCGAACATTTGTTTTCAACAAGTTTTCGACCGATGTGCGTTCCTGCTGGCTCATTCTTAGCTGAATTCCTAAGGGCTCAATTTCTGTTGGAAGATGCAACAGACCCGCGTCAACGCCAGCCAGAATAGTTCGCAACGTGTGAACGATCTGTTTGGTATTCACTCCTCTGAGGGCTGCTTTTTCTTTGTCAACTACCAATGAATATACCTCCTGGTCGTCCTCAACCAGCCAGTCTACATCAACAACTCCGGTTGTATTATCAAAAATATCGCGCACCTTTCTCGCCAGTTCGATTTGTTCTTCATAATCAGGTCCATAAATTTCCGCAACCAATGTTGCTAAAACTGGCGGTCCCGGCGGAACTTCAACCACTTTTACCCTTGCATTATGTTTTTTAGCAATTTCCTGAATGGGCGGACGTACCCTTTTTGCAATCGCATGGCTCTGGTCACTTCTGTCTCCTTTCTCCACCAAATTTACTTGAATATCTGCCACATTTGGTCCGCGCCGCAGATAATAGTGCCGGACCAATCCGTTAAAATTTATCGGGGCGCTTATCCCTACATAATATTGATAATTAATCACCTCCGGCACCGATTTGAGATACCAGGCGATCTCTTTTGTTACACGTGCAGTCTGTTCCAGCGTGGTTCCTTCCGGCATATCAATGATGACCTGAAATTCACTTTTGTTGTCAAATGGAAGCATTTTTACTTCCACAAGCCTTATCAGGAAAAATGAGACAGATATTAACAATAAGAGCGATACTAACGAAATTATTATCCAGGTCTTCTTTTTGTTATCCAGGATGGGCGACATTGTTTTACTAAAAACGCGGTATATCAGTGTATTTTCAAGATTATATTCCTTTTCTTTTTCCTCGGTTTTTAAAAGACGGAATGCAAGCCAGGGAGTCCCGACAAGTGCGATAATGAGTGAAAACAACATGGCTAAAGAAGCGCCAATTGGCATGGGGCTCATGTACGGTCCCATTAATCCGGATACAAACACCATCGGCAGAACCGAGGCGATGACGGTAAAGGTTGCTAATATTGTCGGATTACCCACCTCGTTTATGGAAGCAATCGCCGCCTGCAGTGGCGGAAGACGGCGCATCAGAAAATGGCGGTGGACATTTTCGGCGATGATAATTGAGTCATCCACAACAATACCAGTAACAAAAATAAGAGCAAAAAGGGTAACGCGATTTAATGTGTAGCCGAAGAGATAATAAACAAATAAAGTGAGTGCGAAGGTAATGGGTACTGAGGCAAAAACAACCAAACCTCCTCTCCAGCCCAAAAATATTCCCACAACAATAGTAACTGCGACAATCGCTCCCAACAAATGTTCCAGAAGTGTAAATACTTTATCTGAGGCAGTTTTACCATAGTTTCGGGTTTCGGTGATGTGGATATCCGATGGAATCAGTATTCCTTTGAGAGCCTCCACTTTTTCCAGAACAGCGTTGGCAACCTGCATGGCATCCGATCCCTTGCGCTTTGCCACCCCGATTGTGACTGCCGGATATTCGGTTCGCCAGTCTTTTCCGACAACATTGGAATATTTTATCCCGGTTTGAGAATAACTAAAAAAGGTGTAATTGCTTACTTCTTCGGGGCCGTCAATGATTTTTGCCACATCGCTCAGGTAAACGGGATTATCGCCAAAAACACCCACAACCAACCTCGAAACATCCCGCACATCTGCAAAAAATTGACCTGTCTTGACCACATATTCGGTATTGAATTTTTGAAAGGTTCCTGCCGTAACTTGCTGATTCGACATTTCGAATTGTTGAGCGATTTGTAAAGGAGTGATCTGGTGAGATTTCAGCCGTGCTGGATCTAATATCACCCGTATCTGCCTTTTAAGGCCTCCTTTCACTTGAACATCCGCCACATCCGATATTTTTTTGACCTCATCCATCAATTGGGTTCCCACCCTTCTGAGCTGGTAGGAATCATAGTCTTCGCTCCAAAGAGTGAGCGTTAACACAGGCACATCATCGATACTGACTGTTTTTATAAGCGGGAATTGAATTCCGGGAGGCATTTTGTCCATGTGCCGCATAAGAGTCGCCCATAACTTGACCAGACTCTCTTCGGTATTTTCACCCACATAATATCGAATGGTTAAAAGGCAAAAGTCGGGCATCGATGTAGAGTAGATATATTCCACACCCTGAATTTCGTTGATTATTTTTTCGAGCGGTTTTGTAACTCGCTCCTCTACCTCGGCGGCACTGCTTCCGGGAAAAGGAACAAACATATCAACGATAGGAACAATTATTTGTGGCTCTTCTTCGCGGGGGGTCAGAAATGTTGAAAATATCCCCACCAGCAATGCTGTCAGCATTAAAAGCGGGGTTAACTTGGAATCGATAAATGCCTGAGCCAATTTACCTGCAATACCTGTTCTCATTGTTTCACCTCTACCCTATCTCCTTCAATCAACTCCGCATGTGCATCGGTAATCACCATTTCACCCGGCTGTAATCCTGAAAGAATCTCCACTTGATCACCATATTTCCTGCCGGTTCTTATCCACCGTAATCGTGCCCGATTTTCCGAATCAATTGTATAGACTCCTTCAAGCTGGCCGCGTGTAAAAACGGTTGTTTTGGGGATTACCAAAGTTTCGCTCTCTGATTTTCCAATAGCAAGACGGACAAACATTCCCGACCGGAAGAGGTCATCGGTATTACTTATTACGGAACGAACCTCGTATTGATGGCTCATCGGATCCGCAGATGACACAACCTGGGTGATCTCCGTTTCAACGATTTGATCCGATTTATCTTTTGTCGAGGCTGGTATAATTAATTTGACGGGCAAACCAACCGATATGTCTTTGATTTCACTTTCAGGTATTTTTACAACTGCTTCTAATTGTCTGGTATCCTCAACGACAATCATGGGCTGACCCGGTGAAACCAGATCACCCACATCTACAAATATCCTCACAACCTCGCCCGGAAATGGCGCAGTGGGTCGAACATATTCGAATAGCTCCTCAACCTCCTTTTGAGCTTGTTCTGCTGCTAATTTTCTCGCTTTTGCACTCCGAAAGGCAAGCTGTGAATTCTCCAATTCTTTTTCAGTAATTGTTTTCGATTTAAAGAGACCTTCAAATCTCTCCAAATCCTTTTTCGAATTTTCATAATGAGCGATGGCCTCTGCCACCGCAGCTTCCGCCTGAGCAAGTTTTGCCTCAACATTACCACCAGCTAATTCCAACAACAATTGTCCTGCTCTTACTCTCTGACCTTCGTCCACATGAATGGCCTTTACTCTTCCGGGTATTTTTGTCCCTATATCCGCTCTTTCCTTGGCTTGAATAATTGCCGGATACTGTACGGCCGCTTCCATAAATTTCGCTAAGACCGGTGTGGCATTTACAGAGATAGCTTGTCCCGCATCCAGCTCCAGTTGTTTCTCTCCACCACAGTTAAACAGAATGGTGATGGTACTCAAAGCAAATAGATAATTAATTATCCTCATTTCAATCCATGGCTCCAATTTTTAGTTAAATGAATATTCAAAAAAATGGTTAATTTGACGTACGCATCGCACCAGTATAAAAAACCAGTTCGCTATATGCAATTTTGAAGTCGTATTTGGCTTTCATTAACCGAAGCTGTGCACCTGTATATGCTGACTTTTTTTGCAGTAATTCCGATGATCTTTCCAGGCCTGCTTTAAATCTTTCCCTGATAATTCTTAGACTTTCTTTTGCTTGCTTAACAGCAGTTTGCGCCACCTCGATTCTCTTTTTTGCGGAGTTAAGGTTTCGATATGCTTTCTTAACTTCATTGCCGCTCTTTGCCAATGCCTCTCGATACCGTTGGTTAACTTCCTCTCGCTCCGCATTTGCTTTCTTTAATCGTCCGTATCTCCCTAAACCATCCAGTATATTCCAGTGCAGTTGGGCTCCCACTGTCCAATTGGTTCCATCCTGGCCAAAAGCTTTATCGCTATGCCAATCGGCCGAACCAAATAGGTTCAATCGTGGAACCCATCCGCTTGCCTGCATTTTGGAATTTCGTCTTGCGGCAGAAAAGCTGTATTGAAGGGCCAGTAAATCCGATCGTTGCGTAGGCAAAGTATCCAGGGATGCAAATTCCGGGATAGATTCCCAAACAACCAGACTATCAGTCGGCTTGATCAGAATTTCATCCTCAATTCCAAGCAGAAACTTCAGGCCGTCTGAAGTATTTGAAATATCATTCTCCGCCACAATCAATTGCTCCTTGAGATCACCTAACCGGACTTCAGTTGCCAGCAAATCGGCATCGTTAACAAGCCCTTTTTCTGAGGCTGCTTCGACTTCTCTATAATGCTCGCTCAACGATTCGTGGGCTTTTTGGATGGTCAGTAATTTCTGATGTGAAAGCATCAAACCAAAATAGGCTTTTTCCACTTCTAACTTGATTGCCTCTTTCGTTCGCAAAAGGGCAAATTTCTGAGCTTTTACTGCAGAAGCCACGGCGGACTTTCCGTAGATGGCATCAATGTTTATAAGTGGTTGCTCTATTTGAAATGAGGTGGAAAAATTGTCGATATCATCAGGATTGTTTAATGAAGGTAATGCAAAGTCATTTTCTGTAAAGATTCCCTGCCTGAGTTTAATTCCAAAAACGCCAACCGGGTCATTCGTACGCACATAGGTTTCTGAAATTGATATCTTGGGCAGAAAGCCGCTTAGGCTTTCTGTATTTTGTCCTTTAACCTGCGATAACTTACTCTCTGCAATCCGGATTTGATAATTTTGTTCGCTGGCTAACTCAAGCGCCTTCTGAAGTGAAAGCGGCATCACCGGCGCTTCCTGTGCGGAAAGGTAGTTTGGTAATAAACAAATTGTTATCAATGCAAAAATGATAAAGAATTTCATATACAAGTTCTCCTGAATAGATAAGAATTGAAAATAATGGAAATTTTTGTGAGGAAATTCTATTAAACACTGCCTCTTTAGTTAACAGATGACAGATTTTTATAAACAATTCGGAAAAATGCCATAAAAAAAACATTTTTTTCAGGCGGATTGGTGTAGAGTATACTAAGCCGAGTCTAGTTCTTATCTAAACAAGCGTGGTGGCCTAATTTAGACTTCATATGATCTTACTAATATAACCATGATAAAAAGGTCAAACTAAACATGTTAAAGTTCTGCTGTATTCTTCTTGTAATATCTTATATAGGTGACCACAATCCCACAGCCGAAACAAACCAATATGATTTTGATTATCCACCCCACAAAGGGGATTTTTGGTAAGAGCGTAACCAACACAACTCCGATAACCAGTGGCCAGAGTAGTTCAGTTGCAGATTCCTCTTTGCGAATGGTGCTAAGCAGGTATCTCCCGAGAAACATACCTGCATATATAAAACTGATATATAGGAGAATCAGATAAAATGCAAGAAGTATCAATGCAACCGGAATTGTTATTATCAGTACGGTTAGAATGGTAATCAGAATTGGTACCACAAAAACAAATAGAAATCCATAGCCGAGACCTCTTAATGTGTTTTCACCGGCATAAGAGAGTAAATTTTGACTGAAATTGGGGAAAATGACGATCAACAAAATCCCAACGATAAACATTGCAACTACCGACCAGTAAAAATAAAAAGAAATAAAGAAAGGTGTATCCGCCTTAACTACTACATTGAGGTTTTCCGGGAGATTTGGTGTACGTTCTTTGTCCAGTTCATTCTTGAGTGTCAATTTCGTTCCTCTGGAACATTCATAATTCTCACCAAAACGGACATGATCGGCAGAAATGGAGACACTATCCCCAACTGTGCCGTTTAGAAAAAGATCTCCCACTCCCCCGCGAATCCAGCCGTCAATTTGCCCTCCTTCAAATTGTAATTGACCTGAACCTGTGAACAGGTTGCCTTTAATATGAGCCCTATCCGTAATTCGCACCGTGGCGGCAAATGATATTACATCCTCTCCAACTTCACCATCAATAGTCAATTGTCTTGAAAAACTGATCACCATACCTTCAGCCTTCCCTCGAATGGTCATCTCTTCGGCACCGGAAAATACATTTCCATCCACATTACCACTTAAATTAAATCGCTGAGAACCTGAGAAGATACTCCCATTTACCACTCCATTAATATCCAAATACTGTGTGCCCGCAAAAAGATTTGACTGAATGGTATCACCTTCGCTGATTCGAATTGATTCGCCGCTTTTATATTCCGCCGCAGATATGATTGAGAAATACAACAGTTGTAGTAAGATAAATAAATTGAGGGATTTCATGGCTCCTCCCGGCGATTTTTTCGATTAATTTGATAAAATTGATTGAATATATCGAAGTCAGAGAGAAAATTCAAGGAAGGTAAAATTCTTTAATATGATTGAAATAGAAATCACTACCACTTTTCAGTATCAGGTTTGCTTCTAGGTATGAAAAACTCAATATGTTTCAAATTCGGGGTTCATATAATTACGCTAACCTTTAGAGTTTAAAAAGTCAGCTCCTTTTTCGCATTCTTAAAGTTATCGCCAATACACCTAATAAATTTTTTTATTCCATGCATATTGATTATTTTGTAATTTGAGGAAGCGGAATTGTGGGGGTCTGAAAATGAAAACAAAATTCACTCCTTCTCTGGCAGTAAAACCTCCACTGCATGTATATAATTAACAGCCAGCTACTAAATAATGCAGCTAGAATTACCCTATTATTGAGGGTCAATAAATGATATCTAAGTTCGCATTTCCTTCAAATATTTCCCGGTAATCGTTGAATTTCATTAAAAATAGGGAGTAACCGTTGATAGGGACAACCATATCACACTACAAGATTCTAGAAAAGCTCGGGGGTGGTGGAATGGGCGTGGTTTACAAAGCGCAAGATATTAGGCTGGACAGATTTGTAGCATTAAAATTTCTTCCTCCGCATTTTAATATCGATCAGGAAGCAAAAGAACGATTTATTTTGGAAGCAAAAGCAACTTCCGGCCTTGACCACCCGAATATCTGCACCATCCATGAAATCGATGAGACCGATGATGGGCAATTGTTTATTTGTATGTCCTATTACGATGGTGAAACTCTGAAAAAGAAAATCGAACGAGGTCAGCTGGAAATTAAGGATGCGGTAAATATCATCCACCAGGTTACACAGGGATTGGCCAAAGCTCACTCCAAGGGTATTCTTCACCGAGATATTAAACCGGCAAATATTATGATTACGAATGACGGTTTGGTAAAGATTGTCGATTTTGGTCTTGCAAAATTGGCAGGACAGGCCAAATTAACAAAAACCGGAACCGCTCTGGGCACAATTGCATACATGTCTCCTGAGCAGCTCAAATGTGAAGAGGTCGATGAGCGGGCAGATATCTGGTCTCTGGGTGTGGTATTCTATGAAATGCTTACCGGAAATTCGCCGTTTGAAGGCGAACATGAACTGGGGATTATCTACTCAATTATGAACGATGAGCCAAAGCCAATTTCAGAATATCGGCAGGACGTACCGATTGAGGTCGAACGGATAATATCCAAAGCGATTGAAAGAGAGTCTTCCCGTCGCTATCAGAGAAGCTGCGAAGTTATGGTTGATCTAGAGCCGTTACGCATTAAAGGGGAAACAGAGAAACTAACAAATTTTGTCAGCCCAGCCTCACCTGCGGCTAGAAGCAAAATATTTATCTATGGGGGTATTACCTTTTTAGCAGCAATGGTGATTATACTATTTTTTCTTCTGCTTAAACATTTTTCTCCTTCGATTAGTGCACGGTCAATTGCTGTTCTTCCATTCAAAAATATCGGCGGCGAAATGGAAAACGAATATTTCTGCGACGGCATCACTGAGGATGTCATCGCGCATCTTTCAAAATTGGAAAAGTTAAAGGTCATTTCCAGAACCTCATCAATGCAATACAAAAACAGCGATAAAAGTATCCGGGACATTAGTGAAGAGCTCAATGTGGCAAACATTCTGGAGGGCAGTGTCCGGCGATCCGGTAACAATGTACGGGTAGTAGCACAATTGATCGATGCAACAAGTGACGAACATCTTTGGGCAGAAACATATGATAAAGAATTAACCCAAATTTTTGCCATCCAAAGCGATGTAGCTTCCAACATCGCCAAAGCCCTAAAAACGGAATTAACTACTGAGGAAAAGGAGCAAATTGAAAAGCAAGCCACTGAAAATCTGGAGTCCTATGATTTATATTTGAAGGGTCGTTACAACTTGAGCAAGCGTGAACCTGACTCGCTGAAAAACAGTATCACTTATTTTGAAAAGGCCCTGGACATGGATCCTGATTTTGCGATTGCATATACAGGATTGGCCGATGCATACACCCTTCTGGGTAATTTTAATCTCCTTTCACCAAACGAAACATTTCCAAACGCAAAGGAAGCCGCTGCCGAAGCAATAAAGATTGATCCAATGCTCGGGGAGGCCCATACTTCCATGGCTTTTGCATTATTTTATTCCGAGTGGGATTGGACAGGCGCGGAAAGAGAATTTCTGCGCGGCATTGAACTTAATCCTGGTTATGCCAATGCCTACAGCTGGTATGCCATTTTCCTGACTTCCATGGGACGGTTTAAAGAAGCCAAAAAACAGAGGACACAAGCACTTTTATTGGATCCGCTTTCAGCAGTTATTGGCGCTGACATTGCGCTTCAGTACTTCTTTGAAAAAAAATATGATGAAACCACTAGGCAGTGTCAAAAAGTGTTGGGAATGGACCCGCTTATGCATGTCGCATACATACCAATTGCCGCCGTATATTTAAAAAATTCGATGTATGAGGAAGCAATTGCCACGCTGTCAAATGCCAGTTTACTTTCAAAAGGCCATCCCACTCTTACTGCAACCCTCGCTTATGCATATGCAGTCTCAGGAAGAACGGACGATGCCGAAATGGTGCTGGAACTGCTGGAAGAACGCTCTCAAGAGGAATATGTCTCCTCATTCTGGTTGGCGGTGATAAATGTTGGATTGGGAAATTTCGATAAAGCGTTCGAATGGTTTGAGAGGGCATATCAGGAAAAAGATGGATCGATGGTATTCTTGAAAGTCATGCCGATTTTGGAACCCATTCAGCACGATAGAAGATATAACGAACTTTTAGCGAAAATGAATTTAAATGGGAACTATCTGAAAAGTGAAACCCTCAAATAAAATGCCAACTGAGCACTTGTTGGAAACCATTCAACAGCAAGAGGAAATGCTTGAGGATTTTAAACGGGTAAATAAGATTTTAGAAAACATCTGTTCAATCATCCAGGTGGATGAAACCTTAAAGTGTATTACTGAGGAAACCCTAAAATTATGCAATGCCAGTCAAGCCTCTTTGCTACTAGTGGGAAAAAAAGAACGTGAAGCAATTACGATTCTCAGAGAAGGAGAATCAAAAAAGGAAAGACTGGATTTTTATCTTAACCGGCTTTTGGCCGGATGGGTTTCGAAACATAAGCTTCCACTGCTTACGCCCAGTTTGGTTGACACATTTGGGTCCAAAAGTATTCCTGCAAAATATGAAGATGTAACTTCTGCTCTAAGTGTTCCGCTTTTTAAGGCAGAGAAAGTAATAGGTGTCATAAATTTAATCACCACCACCAGAGAGCACCTTCTAAGTGAACGGGAATTGCGGTTGATGAACATTCTCTCTCCCGTATACGCCCAATTTATTCAAAATGCACATCTTTATGAAGAGCTGTTTGCAGAAAACGCTCCACTCCACAAAGAGATTGTTGAAAAATATGCCCTCAAAGGGATTATCGGAAGCAGCCCTAAAATGAGAGCAGTGTACTCGCTGCTGGAGAAGATTATTCCAACTGACGTCCAGGTACTGTTAGAGGGTGAAAGTGGAACGGGAAAAGAAAAAATAGCCCAGGCAATTCATGAAAACAGTGGTCGGAAAGAAAAACCATTTGTGGTGGTTGATTGCAGCACTCTCCCGGCGAATTTGCTGGAGAGTGAATTATTCGGTCATGTGAAAGGCGCATTTACCGGAGCAAGCCATGATCGCAAAGGATTATTTGAAGAAGCCCATCATGGTACCCTTTTTCTGGATGAAATTGTCGGAATGCCATTCGATTTTCAAGGTAAATTTTTGCGCGCCATTCAGGAAGGAGAGTTTCGCCCCCTTGGAACCACTCAGATACGGAGGGTGGATGTACGAATCATCGCCGCCGCGAGTAGAAGTCTACAAAACGAAGTTGAAGCGGGCAATTTTCGTCAGGACCTGTTCTACCGCTTAAATGTGGTAAGGGTTTGTCTCCCCCCTCTCAGAGAAAGAAAGGAAGATATACCAATACTTGCCATTTATTTTCTTACGCGAATGAATGAAAGACATGGCAAAAATATTAAGGAGATAAAACCGGAAGTGATAACTTACCTCGAATCCTATCCCTGGCCGGGGAATATCCGGCAGCTGGAAAAAGCAATAGAGCAAGCCGTGGTGCTTTGCGAATCGAACCATCTTTCAGTGAAAAATTTTGCATTTCTGCAAACCCAATTAATCCGCGAGAATGTACTCTTTCGGCCCCGCCCCATGCACGATGCGATTAACGAGTTCAAAAAACAATTTATGAAAAATGTGCTGGAATCCACCGGGGGCAACCAAACGGAAGCGGCCCGAATTTTAGAAATACAGCGCTCCTACCTGAATCAAATGATAAAAAAGCATTTACCAAAACATAAATAAATAGTATACCCCTCAGACTGTTTAAAAAAGTGAACAGTTGTTCAATTTGTTAAACCTTTTTTCAACCTATTTTCCTCCTGTGTCTTCAGTATAAGTTATTAAAACAAACGACTTAGATACCCATCCACTCCCCTGGCATATGGTTTGAGTACTTTTATTCGCAGAGACGGATAATAAAGGGAACTCGAACCATGGAAACCACATACTCAGAAACACCCGCGCATAACTCAAATGTGATTTCGTTTTTGAGCAAAGCAAAGATATGTAAAGGTCTTCGCTGTTTTGCGATTCTCACCATTATAAGCTTTACGGTGGTCTTTTATGCAACTTCCACAGAAGAAACCATTGCAGCATTATCTCATCTGAATGTTGGATTTCTGATTCTTGCCGGCGTTCTTCAATTAGCGGATATCGCATTGGGAGCTCTGCGAAATCATATTCTGGTGCGAAAATTAAAACCGGGAATATCACCGTGGGTCTGTTTTAAAGCTCAACTCGCCAATGAGTTTGCTGCGGCTGTCACTCCGGGACAAAGTGGCGGAGGTCCGGCATGGGTATATATTCTTTATCGAAACGGGATTCCAATTGCTTCCGCAGCGGCAGTAAGTGTAATCGTATTTATTTCTACCTTATTCTTTTTCCTTTCGATTACCACAACTTCGGTCTTCTACCTGGATCAACACTTTTCGATTCATACTATTTTGAGGTTGCTCCAATACGGTTTTGTCACTTGCACTGCTCTATTTCTCTTAATTCTAGTTAGTATTTGGCTCCCTTACAGGATGACCCGCCTCATTCGTTTCATCGCCCGCTTTATGGGTCGGTTTGGAAAGCATTGGGGGGAATGTTCCGTTCGTCTGGGAGAGAAAATTATTCTGACATTGAAACATTATCAGCGCAACTGTGTGGAGATTTTGAAAAAGGATCCCATTACCGTTTTAAAAACCTTTCTGATTACCGGAGTGTACTACTTTGTCAAATTGAATATTGCCTATATAATCCTTTTAGGAATTGGGATTGAGATTGATTACCTGACGGCCATAGCGGTTCTTGCCCTGTTACGTTTTATCCTGTATTTCACACCTACCCCGGGTGGCAGTGGCGTCGCTGAAATCAGTATTGCAGTTTTAGTATCTCTAATTATGCCAACATATCTATTGCCGTTATTCACCATTCTTTATAGAAGCTATCATCTTTTTCTACCTGCTGGTTTTGGCGCATGGGTAATGATATCCGAGCTTAAAAAGGCGGCATAAACAAACTGAATAAAGGTCTAAATCTTAACCGAAAACGGAGGTAACGTAAAATGCAATTTGGTCATTTAGCCCTGGCGCTGGCAATCGCCAGCTATGATTGGAGTTTAACCGACGCGGTTTACTGCATAGGAATGCATTATCTGCCCAATATTGATTCGCTTGTGGTTAAAGCGGGATTGGATAAAAAACTGATAAAAGGCGCCATAAAACTTGAATCGCTGGTGCAGAAAAAACAAGACCGTCGCTCCCTGGACGAAAAATCTCGGGACAAATTTTGGGTGGAGAAAGGTGGCTTTCATTGTACCGTCACCCATTCTTTCTTATTCGCTGTGGCGGGGAGTATGCTCATTGCGATGTTCTCGCTAGATTACGCGATTTTCGCTTTTGTGTGCATCATCAGTCACTATTTTGCAGACATTGGCAGTACCGTTGGATTACCACTATTATGGCCGCTTACTAGAAAAAAGTATACCTGGTCCCTCTTTGAAGATACCGGTTGGTGGGGAAAGGATATGCTTATTGGATATTACCGTCAACCTGTGCCATGGATTTTGGAAGGTGCAGTGGTAATGTTTTTGGCATACAGATTAATAGTAATCTGAAGTATTTAATAGAACTCAGCTACAGCTAGAGGTGCAAAGGAAAGATTTTGGAAGGAGACTAAAATGCAATATTTTAAACGGATGAGTATCCTATTACTTGTGCTTCCATTTTCAGTTCATGCTTTGGAGAGAGTCTACGTTGATACGACTTCACTGTCAAACTGGACTACTGTTGCGAAATCGGATACAATAATAGGAACGGTCGAATTATACAATGAAGCATTTAATAAATTAGAATTTACAACCGATTTGATAGCTGAAAAAACTCTGAGCAATGTTTATCTTCAACAAGATTCAATTGCCGGCTGGTACATCGGAAAACTAGGATTAAATGGCCATTTTATTGTGCTGGAGCAAAGTTCGGATAACCATTCCGGAGAATTTGTTCTTTATGGAACCGGAAAGATTAAATTCTTCTCTGCCAGATTACTCATACATTTTCACTACAGAGAAATTTCCGATTCCCTCTTGTGTGGGACGATGAGTATCAGCGTTGATAAACGATTCTTTCTTGTTAGAAAACTTTTAAGTAAGGAGGTACAGAAGACATTCCGCTATATGCAGGTACTTGGTAAAAATTTATTTGAAGACAGCAGACTTCAGCAGATGTTAATGGCAGAGAGGATCGTTTTTAATGAAAGGGAAGAATTGTAATATTAGAAGTTCCGTATGTTTCAATTCCAGTTCCAGATTTATCCAATTTCCGTTCTACTCAGTTTTTGTGAAATCTGTAACTGATTGAAAAGTGGCAAAATCAATGTCATCGAAATGGTTCCAGCAGCCGGTGTAGGCGTCAATCATCCCGGGGATTATTCCTGTAATGAGGTCGAAAAATACCCATGCACTCCCAATTTTATTGTACAATTTCACTTTATGAGTTTCTGCTTCTGTTTTTAGGGTAAGCAGATGGCTTTGGTTAGATCTGAGTTTTATCTCACCCACCTGGATCTTGCGGGATCCAAATACCGTACGTCTACCTTTTCTTTTTAATGGGACTACCACGTTAAGTTGCTTTGTTTTTATCGGAAAAGTCATGCCCTCTTCAGAAATTATTTCAAGGTCATCAGGAATATTATGGATCTCAACGGTGTCATAGTATCCTTTAAAAATTGTTGCACAGCTACAAATAAAAAAGTTTACGAATAGAAAAGTAATTAACAAACCAAATGGCTTACTCATTATTAGTTACCTCCCTTTTTAAATACAGCCAGCAACCGCCGGATTAGAGAAATTAAATCTTTCAGCGGTTGCTATTTGTTACGGTGAACCCCTTTCCATGATTCTCTTATTTGATTACCACCATCTTTCGCACCTGCACAAAACTACCGGCAGTGATTTTATAGAAATAAATCCCGCTTGAAAGTTTGGATGCATCAAGATTAACATCATAGCTCCCTGCTGATTGCCGCTCATTCACAAGCGTTGCCACCTCCCGACCAACGATGTCGTACACTTTCAGGATTACAAATTCTGACTTTGGCAAAGAATAGCGAATAGTAGTTTTGGGATTGAAAGGATTGGGGTAGTTTTGATGAAGAAATAGTGATGCTATACCATTAACAGCTTTATTTTCAAGCGAAGTTATTGGAGGCGTATATTCCTCTACATTATCCAGACCCTGGCTATTTGAGCCTTGGCCACCTATAACATAGATTTTTCCATTAACAACGCCGATGCCAGATTGGCATCTTCCAGTTATCATGTTAGTCATCTCATTCCACATGTCCGCTATTGGTTCATAAGCCTCCACAATTGAAAGAGCATGATATCCTCCGATGGCATAAATGATTCCATTTACGGGTGAAGCACAATGATCCGTTTTTGCTATTGACATATTTCCTTGCATAAGTGTCCATTCGTCGGTAAGAGGATCGTATACTTCCATTGTCGATAAGGAGCCACCACTGCCCTGCCCTCCAATGGCATAGATCTTTCCCTCCACAACACTTGTGGCGAAACAGTATCGTCCGGTGAGCATATCAGCCTTTGTGGTCCAATTATTTGTTACAGGATCGTATTCTTCGACAACCTTAAGAGGCGTAAAATTCGGTTCTCTGGTTCCCCCTATAACATAGATTTTCTCATAAACCACTTCTGAACACATTGCAGCTCTGCGGGTTGGCATATCATCATAATTTGTCGTCCAGGAGTCAGTGAGAGGATCGTATACATCCAATTTCTTTGTTGCCGTACCACCAACATCGCCTCCAATGACATAGATTTTTCCATTGACAGTGGATGCACAGTGAAGAAATCTAGCATTAGGCATATCTGCTTTTGTTGTCCAAGTGTCTGTTGCTGGATCATATTCTTCGACTGTATTGTAAGGTGAGCCCAAATTATACGGTGAACCCCCAATAGCGTAGATCTTCTCATATGCGACACTTGCCGATAGTGCACATCGTGCGGTTAGCATATCGGTTTTTGTTATCCATGAACCACCCTGGGCTAATACAAAAGAATAAAATAACAAGATCGAAAAAATCACTAGTAAAATAATATAATATTTCTTGGAACTCATGACTTTACCCCCTTCAAAAAGTGGATTTGACATAAACTATTTTTGATTTAAGTACTTTGATACTGCTTGTTACTTCCTCCTTTTGTTATGATTGACAGACCTGTTATTTCAGCAATATCATCTTATGGGTTTGAGTAAAATCACCTGCTTTTAACTGATATAAATAAATCCCACTCGCCAAGATACCTGCATCCCATTTATATTTATATTTACCAGCAAGTAGTTTCTCTGAAACCACTGTAGCCACCTCCTCACCCAAAATATTGTAAATCTTCAATGTCACAAATTCAGTGCGGGGAAGTGAGAACTTAATTGTGGTTGTTGGATTGAAGGGATTGGGGTAGTTTTGAGCCAAATAAAACTGAACAGGCTGAATTCTCTTTGGCGATATTTTTGTAACCTGCTGAGGATCAAATGCATAGATTTTTGTATCTCTCACAACAATGGCAGTTTTTCCACCAACCATATATTGGGAGTTAGTTCCCTCAGGAATAAGCTCCACCAGATTACCATAATATCCATTAAATGCATAGAACTTATTGTAACCCGTAGTGGCAATTAAGCTGATACAGCTTCCGGAAAATATGATATAAAGCATCTCCGGCAAAGTTGTCTGTTGCCATTGAGCGGTGATGGCACTATAAGTATGCAGGTCATAATTGCCTTCCCGGCAAACACATACTGAGTCTCCTAAGCCAACATAATCAACAGTAAAATTATTATGGTAAATACTTCCTGTATTCCCATTAAAAAGATAGGATTCAGTTGAACCGGTAAAAGCAGCTAAAACTCCATTTACATAAATGCTGCCAACAGGTATGGAGGTGTTTTGTTTATGTATCAGATGCAATTTGGGGGAATAGAAAACCACTGCCTTATTGGGACCGACAATGTTAAATGCATAGACATGGGCTGTACCATAACCTGAAGAAATTTGTTTATAGGTTTGAATGCTTGACCAATTGTCTACCTCACCACTATAGAAATAGATGGTCATGGTATCCGAACTGGCTTGATAGCGACTGAACGAACAATAGTTTTCGGCCACAAAATTATTTCCCCAATTACCATTTCCCCCGGCTATCAGGAAAGATGATCCACTGGCAATATTATAAAACCAGAGATTATTAATACCACCGGCCATTAACACCTTACCACCGGCTTGAACGGATCCATAAACACCGCCACCTCTGAATATTCCCGGTATGTGATATTCAAAATTCCCGGTCAATCCGTTGTATATAATATAAGTATTTTCACCAGTATTCCAGAAGGTGCGGAAAGCCCCGGTCAAAAATCCACCACAACTCCAGGTAGACTCCTGACCCCACTCTATTGGATCGTAAGTAAAGGAATCACTTATCCAACTGCCATTGTATGTATCATAACCAAAATAATGCCCCACTCTCGAAGTTGGACTAATAGCTTCAGTATAACTCAAACTCGTGGAAGTGATTTCACCTAATTGATCGATGTCAACAGATATGATGTACCCAAAATTGATCATGTAAGTGGATGGAAGAGATAATATTGAAAATTGATTGGTGAATGAACTATAGCCAAAAAAGGCATTATCGGTGCCATTTGACCAGTCTCCCACATATCCATGGTTCATCTGCCACTCGGGATGATAATATTTGCCGCCCTGATCCAATTCATTAAAGGAATGGGTGTGCTGGCTATACACAATGTTTTTTGCTTTCTCGGGATAAGGTCTGTGGAATATCCCGGCAGCATAATCATCACTGGCCCAAAACCAGCCATATTGATAATTACCGGGTAAGCTATAACTATATATTTGCCAATTCCCTAACTGTGAATCAAAAATATATACATACAAATCGGTGAAAAAGTAAGCTAATCGATCCGCACAACCATATCCCCTTTGAACAGAAATACCCGTCGGGGGAAGCAAATTCCCCTCATATCTAACCGTATCCCATTGCGAGATAATGGCGCTGTAGCCGATTATCAGATCATCAGAGTAAGCAAAGACAGTATGCCCCTCAACCAGCAGATCCTGGAAATGCTGAGTAGTACCCAAATCAACTTCAGTCCATTGTCCGCAATTAATATCAAAAAAATATATATATTGGGAATTCTCCCGGGTATGTGCGACAACCGTCTCCCCGCGATTGGTGAGATTTGCACCGCTCATGGAACCCTGCAGTGTTTGAGAAATCCAGGCACCGGTTTGGGCGGAGAGGTTATAACAAGCAAATAAGAGAAACATTATGATGGAACAAAATTTCTTAATTCCCTCTGGAATTACCATAATTTACTCCTTTTACTTCTTTTTCTATTTACTAAAAGTTGGATATTACTTTCTACATTTGCCTTCTATTGTAATGATTTATTAGCCTGTTATTTCAAAAACACCATCTTGCGGCTTTTTACAAAATCTCCGGCTTTGAATTGATAAATGTAAACCCCGCTTGCCAGACTGCCAGCTTCCCAATCATATTTGTATTTTCCAGCAGGAAGCTTTTCCGAAACCAGAATAGCCACTTTCTCACCCAAAATATTGTAAATCTTCAAGGTCACAAATTCAGTGTGAGGAATGGAGAACTCAATTGCGGTTGAGGGATTGAAGGGATTGGGATAGTTTTGAAAAAGCTGATATGCTCCTGAAATTAAAGGACCGGGATTTTCAATCCCTATTACTGGCCAATGAACCACTCCGTTGGCGTCAATGCGTTGAGCGTAGATATCCCATGCGCCACTGCGGAGATCCTGCCAGGTGATGATAGCCCCTCCGGAACCATCGCTGACTATACTCGCTTCTTCCTGAGAGTTTAAAGCAGCTGAGATAGTGACGCCATTGGTGGTCCACTGTACTGTCCCGTCTGCATCAATACGTTGCGCAAAGATATCCGGTTCACCACTGCGCCAATCTTCCCACGCAATGATTGCTCCGCCGGCACCATCGTCCACAATAACTTGCGCATCCTGACCGGCGGCTGCCGTACAAATGGGCACAGCATCTACTGCCCATTGCAGCACTACCGCAGCGTCTATTCGCTGAGCGTATACGTCATCCTCTCCACTGCGCTCGTCATCCCAGGCAATGATTGCCCCTCCTGAACCATCGCGCACAAGGACGGGACCACCTTCATCACTTGTCCCCATGGAGACTGCCACACCATCTCCTGTCCACTGTATTACGCCAGCGGAATCGATACGCTGAGCATAGACATCATCATTGCCGGCACGTAAATCTTCCCAGACAATAACGGCTCCTCCCGAGCCATCGCCGATAAAATTGGGCTGACTCTGATCGTTAGCAGCAGTTGCTATGGCCACTCCATTTGCCGTCCACTGTGGTAATCCAGCACTGTCGACGCGTTGGGCGAAGATATCCCGGTTACCACTACGCTGGTCTTCCCAGACGATGATCGCTCCTCCGGAACCGTCTGCAAGAATAATAGGATCAATTTGATCGTTTGCGGCTGTTGAAACTGCCACACCGTCTACAATCCATCGAACCGCTCCGGCAGTATCGATACGCTGAGCATAGATATCCCAATTGCCGTTGCGGAGATCCTGCCAGGTGATGATTGCCCCTCCGGAACCGTCATTGGCAATTTGGGGACGTTCTTGATAATTCAGGGCGGTTGATATTGGTACACCATCCGGTGCCCATTGCATCGCTCCGCCGGTATCTATGCGTTGGGCGTAAATATCCGGACCAGCACCGCCCAGATCAAGCCAGGTAATGATCGCCCCTCCGGAACCATCACCAGTAATTGCCGGAGAGAGCTGGCCGTGTATGGTAGTTGAGATTGGCACACCATCTACAAACCACTGCACTATTCCGTCGGAATCGACACGCTGAGTATAGATACCGGGATCGCCACCTCTCCAATCTTCCCAGACGATGATTGCTCCACCAGAACCATCGCTGATAATGTCAGGGAAAGATTGGCTATCAGCAGCGGTTGAGATGGGCACGCCATTTTCCACATCCTGTGCAAACGATCGCGAAGTTAGACCAACCGGAAATAGCGATACAAGGCAAATAAGTATTATGCTAATCCATACAAACAGGGTAAATCTTTTCATGATATCTCCCTCAAAAAAGGTCTCATGAAACAACTACTTATTTTAGAAATACCATTTTTCTGCTTTTTACATAGTCCCCTGCCTCTAAGCGATAAATGTAAATCCCGGAACTCACCTGCCTGCCAGTGCGATCTCTTCCGTCCCACAGCACTGATTTATACCCCGCGCTTTGATTTTCATTTGAAAGAGTGGTCACTTCTTCTCCAAGAATATTGTAAATCTTCAACACCACTTTTGTTGATTTTGGCAAATCGTATTTTATTGTGGTTGTGGGATTAAAGGGATTGGGGTAGTTCTGCTGGAGATAATATTTTCGAGGAAGCTCATCTGAAACATCATCGCCCATACCCACCAATGAAGAATCAGTTGCATATCCGATGCGATAACGGAAAGTCCCATCCCAGCCGCTACCTTGATAGTACATATGATAAGTGGTACCATCATATATGACATCTGGGGATCCAACTCCAATTCCGTCCCATGTTCCAAAAGGCCCTTCTTCCAGAACCGGATTGACGTTATCTGCCTTGGCCCAGGTGATTCCATCAGATGAAGTGGCATAGCCTATCCTACTGGTCCAGGGCCAGGGAAGACCGGGATTGAGTGAATCACCTCCTTCATACCACATTTGATAATTAGTACCATTGTAAATCACACAGGGAGCTGTAACAGATGCCGCATCCCACATTTCCGGGTCTCCAGGACTCATCACCGGGTCGCTTTCTGCAAAAGGCGGATCTACAGTTGATGGATCATCATACTTTGTCCAATTGATACCGTCCGGTGAAGTTGCATAACCAATACGGGGGATGTTTCCATCCCAACCCATATACCACATTTGATAGGTAGTACCATCAAAGATAACCTTAGGATCTATTACCCAGAGATCATCCCAACTCCCTGGTAGACCTATATCCAGCACCGGATTGACACTATCTGCTTTACCCCAGATAACACCATCAAGGGAGGTTGCATAGCCTATTCGATTGTTGCTTCCATCATCACCCCTGTACCACATATGATAGGTTGTTTCATCGTAGATTATTGACCCACCTACAACAGCCTCATCCCAGCTGCCGGGAGATCCGCCTGACAGAACCGGGTTATTCAACTTTGTCCAGGCAGTTCTATCAACTGAAGTTGCATAGCCTAACTGTGGGGTGCTTTCATTATATCCTTCATACCACATCCGATAGATTGCACCGTCAAAATACAGTTCTGGGATGAAAACCCAGGTTGAATCCCAAGGCTGAGGACCTACATCCAGAACTGGGTTGCCAGGATACTTTTCCCAGTTTGTTTGAGCTTGTATTCCATTGACTATCCAGGTTGATAACACTAATGATGTAGCCAGAGCAATCAAGATTGAAATAAAATGTTTCATGATGAATCCTCCGTTAATAATTGTTTGGCTTTCCCTTCCCTTTGGGGATTTTTCCCTATTTCATTGCAATCATTTTCCTTACCTTGCTAGACTTCCCTTTACTGACCTCAAAAAAAATCATCTCCAATAGTCGATGAGATCAACTTCCAGACCATTAATACAAAATTGCTACAAGAAGATTACGGCAGATTTGCTACCAACAAGTGTATCAGAAAGTAAATATTCGAGGGCGGATGAATGGGTTCAATTTATTGTGGAAAATCGATTGAGGATTATATTACCCTAGCCAGGCAAAGTCATCTCAACATTTGACGTCTTATGGTATGAAAATCATCCAGAAAATATCCGTCAGAGAAACATGAATTAAGCGTTCCAAGGGCGTTTTTTGGTATTGCAGGATCAAGATTTGGCTTTAGCGCTAGTTCTTCAGAATTCCGTATTCGTTGTCAGGAATTCGATTTTCTTAGGATCGCCAGCGAGCGTCTGGGAAAAACCATTTCATAAAGATATTTACCCCCTCCCAGGAGATATGGGTTTTATTTTCTTGCCGCAAAATTAAATAGGTGGAGAACGCCTGTCAATAATTTTATAAAATAGGTGGGTGGGAAAACAGATTACTGATGCTGTGATAAAATTATTTCAACGCCTCCTCTACCCCAAAATTCCGGTACAACGAAAGCTGGTTCATAATCATTTCAGTTTCATCATCAATGTCATCGGTTACCAGCTTACGTAAATAGACTGCCAGGCCGGGACCCAGCATAAATCCCTGCCCGCACATACCAACAGCGTTGATATATCCTTCAATCTCTTCAACCTTCCCCACAATGGGCTGTCCATCGGGAGTCATGGGATAAAGCCCCCGCCAGGTTCGTCGCACTTTGATGTTCTTTAGCCGCGGCATGATACCAATCATGCGTTGTGCCACCTGCGGCAGAAAAACAGATGTTTCCCTCAGATCAGTCCCGATAATGGGCGGATCGGGCGTGATGCAGAAAATGATCTGTCCGGTATGATGCTGATAAAAATAATAATTGACCGATCCGGCCACTGGACGGATATCAACGACCATTGGTTTCAAAAATGGGGCAACCGGTTCCGTAATCCCTCCTTCGTGGGAATCAGGCTGGACAGGTACGTCCACTCCTGCAAGGGCAGCAACCTCCTTTGCCCAGGGTCCGGCAGCATTAATTATTACGTTGGAATAGTACTTATCTTTATTTGTTTTTACACCCGCTACCGTTCCACTTTCCATCAAAATATTAGTCACCTCTTCCTTGTACTTGAATATGGCTCCGTTTTTAGTTGCCTGTTTTTCAAAGGCCAGAGCGGAGAGTAGAGGTGAGGCACTGCCATCTTCGGGAGAAAAGGTTCCCCCGATTAATCCATTTGGATTCAGTGGCGGAATAACCTCCAGCAATTCTTCCTTTTCATACCAATCGATATTCAGTCCGTATTTTTTCTGGGTTAGGAGAAGACCCTGCAAAATTTTTTCTTCCCTTTGCCGGTATGCAACAAATGAATATCCGCCCCTTTCCCAGGCAATATCATCTCCATACCTATCTTTCCAGGAAGAAAAGATTTCAATACTTTTTAAACAGATTTGAATTTTTGCCGGGTCGGAGTGCGTGGCTCGGATTCCTCCAATTGCCGTCTTATTAGATCCCTGACCGACGCTGGGCAATTTATCAAGCACAAGCACCTTAAAACCAACCTCTGATAATTGCCAGGCAGTTGGTGCACCAACACTACCTGCCCCGATGATAATCACATCAAAGCTTGATATTCCCATTTTGCCTCCTCCTTAAATCCTCACAACATGCCAAAGAATTATTTGTTGGCGCCGGCAATTACCCCCAAAGGAACCTCCACAAACATTGGTCGATGAATATTATGAGTAATCTCTTCCTCTGGTATTCCCAACTCACGGAAGGCCCTTAAAATTAACTCCCCGCATGTTTTTCCACCACATGCTCCCATTCCCGCACGGGTGATAGCTTTAATTTCGTTTATGTCGTAGATCCCTTTATTTATGATTTCTTTGATTTCAGAAAGAAGGACCCGTTCGCAGCGGCAAACGATAAGATCGTCAGTAAGCCTTTTAATATATTGTTTCAATGGTTCGCTCACTGTCTTTTCCTGCATTTGAATACCTGCAATTTGAGTGGAAATTTCATAAGGCGCACGCACCTTTACCAGAACCGTTTTATCGGTTGCTTTTCCGCTTCGCACCCGGGCAACCCCCACATTTCCAAGTACTTCGCCCGATGTATTTACCACGGTTACCACATCCCCCGGTTTGATACTCTCTTTGGTGAATTCGTAGGGTATGGTAACCAGTGAATGTCCTTCCTCCTTTTTATAGTTTACCAGCGTAATTGCTAATCCGGGACAGATATTGACACACTTTTCGCAGGCGATGCATTCGGTTCCTAACTGTTCTGCAATGTAATCCGGTACGTGACGAAGATCTTCATCCCCGATTATCAAAGACCCTTGCTCACAAACAGAAGTACAGGGGTTGCAGGGTATTTCCTGGCTGCAGTGCAATACCGGAAAAATCTTTTGATTTTCGGGTACAGTTTCGTGGGTAATCTTCCCCGGTTTCGATTTTAAAATATCTGCCGTTTTAAACCATTCGGGTGGAATTTCATCTGTTTCGTGTCCAAGGGCCTTGAGTATTTCTAATCCACGGATTTTTCCGGAATACATTGCTGCAGATGCTTCGGCAATTTCATCGGCATCTCCCGCGGCAAAAGCAACCATCCCAAATTCTCTAGCCTTATGATAGAATTCATTTACCGGATCCAGTCCAACGGCGATAAGTATGGTATCGCATTTAAATGACTTTTCTGTCCCCGCTATCGCCTTCCAATTTTTATCAATTTCGGCAATTGTGATGGATTCGACTGAATTTTTTCCATTTGCGCTTAACACCGTGTGGGATGTATAGATTGGCACACCCATTCTTTCAAGCTTATCTTTGTGAACTTTGTATCCTCCGCATTCCGCAAGAGCCTCCACCAACCCAACCACCTCGATGCCAGCCTGGAGTGCATGATATCCCGCAATCAGACCGACATTTCCACCTCCCACTATGAACAATCTCTCTGCAGCCTTTATCAAATCGCGATTCACAAGTGTTTGAAACGCACCTGCTCCATACACTCCCGGTAACGTATTCCCTTTAAAGGTCAAGTTTTTTTCTCGGGCACCGCAAGCCACCAGAAGTACTTTGGGATTGATTAGAACATACCTCTTGCCTTCTTTGACAATACCCACCTTCTGATCACTAAAAACAGCCACGGCGGTAGAATTAAACCAGGTTTGAATGGTTTCAAATTGTGAGACTTCTTCCGATAAGCGTTTGGCGATGTCAACACCGCGAGTGCCGGCGTAGCATGCATTTACTGATCCGAAAAACCGGTGTGTTTGTAAAACCAACTTTCCACCCGGTCTGTCCTTGTCATCCACAATCAGAGTATCTACTCCCCTCTTCCCTAATTCGATTGCAGCTGATAATCCGGCCGGACCCGCACCAACTATCAAACAATCCACATTTTTCTCTTCAATCTCGTTAAATGATCGGACCGGTGGTGTCTCAGGCAATACGGGCAATTCTTTAAGGGGCTGAATTCTCATTCCCGATGCAACTTTTGTCATGCAAGCTTTAGCAGGGAGTCCATCTGCAATGACAAGACATTGCGCACATTGTCCGTTTGCGCAAAATATCCCCTGTGGAGAATTATCTTTTGGATGATACCCAAAAGTACGGATGCCATTTGCGAAGAGTGCTGCTGAAATTACTTCACCTTCTCTTGCCCTTATCTTCTTATCTCTCCAATAAACATGAATTTTTTGACGCTCCGGTATTTCCAGTATCGGGTGGGACTCGATTCGGAAATTTTTCATATCTTCACTCCGGGTGGATTGAAATAATTACATTGGCTAAAATTTCTCATCGTATTTTGTCCATAATGCATCTCCCAATTTCAAAGCCTCATTTACAACTTTATCGCCCCATTCTATGGAATATTTTGTTAAATATTTACGGGCATCTTTAGGACTTTTCTTGTACAAACTAAGCGCTTCGGTTTCGATAGCAGTTTGTCTGTCGAATAAATCTTGTTGCATGGGTTTCCAAACCGCTTCTACGTCTTTTCTCATATCACCCCATCTTTGGGCGGTAAGTGTACCTAAGCGATTAAAAGCCCACCAGGCGCATTCCCGTGTGTATCCCGTTTCCCTACCAGGAGTTTTAAAGGATTTAGAAACATCGGTGATACCCGAATAAAGAGGAATATAGATGGATGACGCCACGTTATCCCAGGCGAGCCAAACGACTCCCCCAATTTCATTGGGCAGCCAATCCCGGGATTGGGTGATTGTTGCATACATGGTATACCAGCGGGCGATTGTGCGCTCTCCCCGCCATCCCCAGCCGCCATTAATTTTAAAAATTTTATTCATATCATATGGCATAAATGGATTTGCCAGCGGAGAAATCTCTGTTATGCCCTCTTCATTCACCCATGTGATATCTTTAATAAAATTGTAGTCTGTTTCCTCAAAATAATCCTGAAACATTTTCACCAATTTATTGAGCGTAATTTGTGTATCAGGTTCTACTGAAAAGGGAAAATTTTCTGCATTCGCATTTAGATTTAATGAAGGCGCTGCCATAGAAAGCACCCGCCACTCTCGTCGGCGAGCGGCAAACGAAGTGCGGCCCTCGGGATCATAGGCGTAACAAAACTCAAACTCTTTGTCATCTTTGTTCCACCATCCACTATCCTGGGCAACCTTGTAGATATTTTCAGATGCCTTATAAAAGTCTGGATTATTCAAATCAACGGTTCGAATGCGGCTGGCATTGGCATTTACAGCTATATGATTATCAGGAACTCTCTGCGCTGCCCAGATAGCTCCAATGTTGCCTTTACCGGGTCCGACGATTTCAAAATGCCAGACTTCTTTTGTATCCGCTATAGTTAGACATTCACCTTCATCGTTCCAGCCATACTTTTTTGTAAGTTCATCTGCCAGTTTGATGGCATCTCGGGCAGTTTTGCAGCGCTCCACGATCAACTTTACCAACTGTTGACAATCGATCAATCCTTTTTCAGAATGAAGAGATTTTCTGCCGCCAAAGGTGGATTCGCCAATGGCTAGTTGATATTCGTTCATACACGGATACGCTGTATTAATAAAACCATTGGTTTGCTCTACCTGGGGAATTTCCCCAACAGGTACGTATTGATAGGTTGGCATCGCTAAGGAATCATAAGGCATCCGCTTTACCATTGTGGCCATTTCACCTTTTTTATGCATTTTAGGAGCTGTGATATCAAGCCAAGCTCGGGTTCTATGGCTATCACAAGTGTGTGACGTGACGACTGAACCATCAATCATGGCCTCTTTTCCGACCGTTATGGTGGTGCAGCCGTCCGGTCGACCACCTTCCCAATCCGGTTTTTCATTTACGAACTGCGCCATGGCTCCGGTGTTAGTAATAAATAGTCCAAGAAGAATTATGGGGGTATTAATTGACAATTTAAGGTGGCTTTTTCTGCGCATTATTTTCTCCAGCTAGTATCTAGTATGAATTTTTTTGCCCAAAACAAAGTGCTCTACAATGTATGAAAGAATAAATTTTTAGCCTAAAAAACAATGATTTTAATCAGGTCAAATATTGATCTATATCAAGCTTTACGATAAAGACAAAAATGATGATGATTTTAGAGATCTAGGGAAAAGAATTGGACCAGGAATTCCAAAGCAGATATTACAAATTGCAGCAAGGTTTATTTGGTTGGTATGGATAATAGAAGTGTCCCTGCCTACTCAAGTACACTGGAGTAGACAGGAACTAAAAATAGGATGTTATTAAGTCTGTTTTTGCAACCATTGATTGCAGTAACCATCCGGATTAATAGGACCTTTTATTATTTGGCATCCACCACAAAATTCTCCTTCTTTGGGTACCAGCCAGAATTGACAGTTTGTGCAAAGTTTATTAGTATCCGGGGATTGAGCCACATATTTAAACGTATCTCTGATTGCTTTTTCATCCTCGGTTAATCCGCTTAAATCAGCACAAAGGTTCTCTGTTTGTTCTTCCATAGCCGCCGGAGCTTCGGTTTTTGCTTCTGGTTCCTCTTTTTTATCACAGCTTGTGAGAGCTGTCCCAGCCCCGATGACTCCTATGCACACCATGGATAATCGCTCCAAAAATTCCTTTCTATTTAACGTTTCTTTCATGAGAATCTCTCCTCCGCTATTGGATTTGTATTGATTAATTAGAAAAGGACAGAGACAATATAAACGATTTTTTTGAAACCAAATAGTACATTGTGAAATAATTGGCAAATTTGCTGCAGATGATTTTTAATTGTACCTGGAACTATTTATCAGCTTATTTTTTAAATGTTATGAAAAATTAATGAGAGTACGTATCTTTGCTGTTCCTTTCCGGGATATAAAAAATCAAAGGATGAATACCGAGGAGTAGATAATGAGGAATTCAGGTTTATTAATTTCACTATTAACCGTTTTTGTTGTGCTATCGTCTTGTTCCAAAAAAAGAGACAATGTTAAATTAGAAAAAGAAAGCGAAATCTATAAATTGGCAAAAGATGTTTCAACTATGGTGCCTTATCTTGATCCGGATGAAAATAATGCGATTGTTGAAACCAAAGACTTTGATATTGCCACAGCAGATGTATTTAAAAATATGGAAGCAAATATGGGTAACCGGGCATATCATATGAGACAGTTAGACACCACGAAAGTAAAAGAAACAGTCAAGAGGATTGCGAAAGAAATGGCTGAGAAAAAATTATTATTTAAAAAAGCTTCTCAGAGCGAAATCATGGTAACTGATGCGGATGTCGATAGCATAATGAAAATGCACTATGAGCAGGCTGGCGGTGAAGCAAATTTTGTTCAGCAATTGAAAAACAATGAAGTTAGTATTGAGCATGTAAAAAATGATATCCGAGAAGGATTGCTAATCCAAAAATATTTGAATGAAAAATTTTTAGAAGATGCGGCTATATCCGAGAGTGAGATTGAGGAAAATTATAATCGGGATAAAACTGCTACAGTCAGACATATTTTACTTATGACGCAAGGAAAGAATGAGGAAGAAAAAAACGAAATTTACCAGAAAATGCAGAGCGTTTTAGAAGAAGCCCGATCAGGCGCTGATTTTGCAGAATTGGCCAAAAAGTATTCGGAGGATCCGGGCTCGAAGGATAATGGTGGATTATATGAGAATTTTGCCCGAGGCAAGATGGTAGAAGCATTCGAGGATACGGCCTTTTCGGTACCTGTTGGAGAAATTAGTGATATTGTTGAGACTCGTTATGGTTATCATATTATCAAAGTGATTGATCGCCAGAAGGAGACTAAATCATATGATGAAGTCCGTGAATCGATTGGTAAACAATTGGAATGGAACAAGAGACGCGATGTGTATTATGGATTGCTCGATGACTTGCGAAATGAAGCTAAATTTGAAGAGGTTGATTTTTAGGAATACAGAAAAGTATTCGTTTCGCATACGCCGGCAGTAAGTGCCTTTTTGGCCTATATTAGTTATTATCTCAATAAAGTCATTTTTTTTGAAATTGCCTGATTTTCTACTTTGAGACGATATATATAAATCCCTGCACCAACCACAGAACCTGAATTGTTTCTGCCATCCCATTTTATTTCATGAAAACCAACAGATTGTTTGGCATCAATCAAACGCTTTACTCGCTTTCCCAATAAATCATATATGGTTAATTCCACCTCCCCTGCAATTTGAAGAGAGTATTTAATCGTAGTCCCTGGATTAAACGGATTCGGGTAATTTTGATAGAGATGAAATAAGAGAGGCAGACCAGATTTGATATTTTCTAAGGACGTGACATTAAAATATGCCCGGCGTGCCAGTGAACTGTCTAAAATGAATGGATTCTTTTTTCCATCTTGATAAACTGCAATTCTTTCATTACGGTCATACTCAAGGTTGGATACCGTATCATTTTTATGCCACAGGTATAAGTCATCCATCTGCAGGTTGAAGAACTGCGGATCAGCATTGTCTGCTTCTTGTCGATACATCGTATAAAAATAAAATACTGCTCTTGCTGCATCTCCTTTGAATTCTTCCCTTGGCTCAAACCGAAGATTATTATCATCTTTTTCGCTGTATTCGTCAATATTTGATGGGGGGATGCTGCTTAATATTTGATCCAAACGAAACCATCTTGTTGTGAACTGATCCGGAATCTCCGAAAATGGATCGTTTCCTCGGGAAGAATTTACCACCATTCTTGTTGGAAATAGATGGTGCATGTCACTTCTTGCCTGCCCTACAGCGCCTTTGCTTTGAGGATAAATGTGCTCTGTGTCTATTCCCTGGCTAGCGGCATATTGCGTCGGATCCTGAGTGGGATCAAGATAAATTTTATAGCCGGTATAAACACAGGTAAGACTATCGTTTACAGATTGTATCTTTAAAAATAGAGAATCTCTTGCATTATCATAGGAAAGAACAACACTTGTCTTATAGCGGGCAGCCAGACTATCTAGAAGCTCCTCACCGCCCAATCCCGGGAAAATGGTTTGGGTAATGGCAGCGGATGACCAAAATAAAATGAATTTTAATAAATGTAAAAATGATAATTTCACAGGTAATTTCTACTTTTTTGAGAGTCTCATAGTAATAAGCATCCTGTCACATTCCTGGATTTCTCTCTCGGCGGGGATTTCTTGATGTTGATTCCACCGACAACCATAACATGCAGTGAATAAGATTTTATTTGTATTCTTAAACCAAATCTTCAGGAAAAATCGAGTTGTATCGTTTTCATAAGAAAAACTCTCAGTTCCCGATTGAAAATTTCCATCTGCCTTCACCTTTCTACCGACTGGTTTACCCACTTTATGATTTATATAGGTTTGTTTTGCTTGCGATAAAAGTTGATCCGGCGAAACTCTATTCAAATCATTATTCTTTAAAAACCTAAATTTGAAAATACCAATATTAGAATCCCGCTTCGCTAGTATAAAATTTCCATAAGGAAAAAACTGCCAGGACAATGTGGTTTCGAATGTGAGACCGGCTATACTTTTTTCAATTGGTTTCAATTTCGATAAGGATATCAATTATTTTAAGTTTTGTAATATTTATTTTCGTACGTCAAAATGAATTAGATCAAGCATAATCAGAAAATCAAAAAGAACTAAATGAAGAAGCAATAATTATCGAATTAGGATTATTTTTTCCCGGTCATTTTTGTGCTTCTGAAACATATGCGGATAATGCAGTTCTAATTCACTAATAAATAGTTGATATGGTATGTCGTCAAATGTCCCATAATCATGTAAATATTCCATAAATTTCCCCCCTTTTCGATTGTATTCCTGGAATATTGAATCATTTTCACCATCAAACTCTAACGGTGCAACATTTAATTTATCACACAACTCTTTGTTAAATGCCGGTGTAGCTTTAACCCATTTACTTTTGAGATATAACTCAGTATAGCCATGAAACACAAGTACATCCGTTTTCAAAATTTTTCTAAATCTATTCGTGCCTATATGGTTTTTTACATTTGCAAAACCAAGTCTGCTGGGAATCTTAAACACCCGTGCACAGGCACCCAGTAGATTGGCTTTTTCAATACAATAACCATAATTCCTTGTTAAGAGATTACTCGCTTTCATTCCCTCGTTTGAAAGGTCAAGTTTATAGGGATTATATTGAAAGCCATCTCTGATTGCATAATATAATTCAACTGCTATTTGTGTGGGATCCTGCAAATCTCCCGCAATTTTATATCCATAATCGATAACCGTCTGATTATCTGAATCCATAAATTTGCCTGGTTGGATATATTTGTTAAAGGTATTCATTTAATGACTTTTTTTAGTTCTTAAATCTATTCATTCGAATCGAGGTGCCGCATAAATAATACATACATTCGAATCAGATGATTCAATCTTACTTTCGGTCGGAATTTGTTGCTCTTCAGATTTGGATACAATACCGGCAGAGTCTTCAAGTGCTCAATCTTTTTGGAAATATTTTTGACGAATCTCTCGACATCAAAATCTTTCATTTGCTCGTAGCTCCGAAGGTTTTCAAATATTGATGGAGAAACTTTACCCTCCTGCAAGGAATTATAATTGAATTTTTTCTCCTTTGCGCTGATTATAACCTGCCTTAGAGCATCATTTTTCAGTAGCTGAATAATACCAATGATGTCAGCATTATTCTGTAAATAATCGACTTTTAAAAGTCTGAGGTTGTCTTCCATTTCCTCGAGTAAGTCTTGCTTCAGAATACTTTTTTCAATTCTGGTTTTAGAGTAATATTTGATGAGCGTAAGAACTTCTTTTATCGCAGATATTAGATCACCCACCATATCAGGATCCTGTTTTTACTATTCGTATGCATTTCTCTAAATGAATATAATACTGCTATGAAATTTTGTTGTAAACTAGTTTTCTATTTTTGTAATACTCTGAAAAGAAATGAAAGGTTGGATTTAAATTAATTTCGTGGTTGTAAAAGAAAAATTATCATTTATTGAATATGGCCTTTTAGTAAATTTTTGTTTGTGGGTTATTCTTTATTTAGGCTTTTGACTGCGTCCTCAACATTTTTATACAATTCAAAAATATGATCAAGTTTTGTTATTTGCAGAATTTTGAGCTCTTTGTTTGTCAAATTCGCTAATCTCAATTGACCACCTGCTCGATTGAGGATAAAAAAACATGTCATTAATACTCCAAGACCAAAGGCGCTATTCATCCGCTTTATGCCATGTAAATCAATTACAATTTTATTAATATGCTCTTCGACCAGATCTCGCACTCTCTCGGAGAGTTTGTTGGTATCAGGGGCCAGCATATTTCCATGCAAAGTGAGTATTGCCACGTCATCCTTGATTTGTTCTTCAATTTTCAACGACATTTTGGAACAGAAATGATTGCTTGAATGGTTTCTATGAAATATATAATCTTCTTGTATGCTTATCTAATTTTAGAATCCTGTATTTTGAGCCTATAAATTTAATCCCGTTCAACCATGAATACAATCGAAAATCCATTATGAAATCAAATCGATAGTTCGCTTTCATTCAATTGAAAATTTACTAATCTTTAAATTGAATGATACAAAGAAAACATATAGAAAAAATGGCTTTCAAAGTTGCAAGGAATGTTTGAAAAAGGAATCTATGATGAATTAAGATTATTTGGTTGGTTTTACCTTAACTTCTTTCTGCACTTTGTCCAAAATAATCTTAACATTTACAGGTGGAGGAAGACCAAGGGAATCTAGTTTTTCTAAGGATTTCAATACTTTCATTTCGTGGATTTTGGCAGCTTGTTCAATCTGTTTTTCATTTAATTCTTTTTTGACTTGATCAAGTTTTAGTTTTAACTCCTGCAGTTCTGATTCTTCCGCTTTGACAAGATCCTCCCTCCAGACAATTAAATTGGCTTTTTCCAATTTTTTCAATTCCAAATCTAATGCAGCGATTTCATTTTGAATTTTTTTATCAAGCACTATTTTTATCCCGCCACTTTCTTGATATTTAATTTTTGAGTGCATCTCTTGCCTGCTCATTGCCAGTTTTTCTCTCTGCGCAAGTATTTTTTCATTAAATTCAAAAGCCAGACTTACTCGTTCTTCCATCTCTCTCCATTGCTCAATGGAGGCTGCTTTGGGAACTTCAGCAGCAGCGGACAGCTCGGGTGTTTGGGGTGTCTCACGAGTCAGAGTCGCAAATTGAAGAACTGCTTCTACCTGCTCCGGAGAAAGTGTATCAGAAACATTGCTGAGGTTGAGGAGATTTGCTGCAGTCTGTTCAACTTGCTCGGGAGAAACCTTCTTCTCTCGAATTTGATCGAGAAAATCCTGATAAAGTTTTGCGAAGGTTCTCTTCCCGGTTTCGGCGTTCACCATAGAGATTAATTTCTCTCCTGCGGTTTCCGCATATGAAACCAGATTCCTGTTTTTAACCTCATACATGGTTTTATACAAAAGAAGCCCACCGGCAATTATCACAAATACCAAACCGGCAGTACGCAATATTCTCATGTGATTAAAGGCTTTCCGCTTTATTGAGTAAATAATTCAACCAACACAAAAGCAGCAATTTTAGACCAGAGATCTTCAACTTCAAAAGAATTTGGTTTTTCTGATACTTAATTTAACAATACCTATTAGTAACCTGGAAAGTACCTATGGGCAAATTCAAGATGATCCTGTTGAGGTTACAAAACAGCCTCTTCAACCGTATCGTATATTTTTAATACATGATCCAGCTTTGTTATTTCAATAATTCTTCGTTCTTTTTCATTCAGATTTGCCAACCTTAACTCTCCTCCAACACGATTCATAATAAAATAGGATGTCATCAGAGTACCAAGTCCAAAAGCGCTGTTCATTCTTTTTACGCCGTTTAAATCAATAACCACCTTGCGAATTTTATTTTCTGCAAGACTTTTTACCTTTTCGGCCAATTCACAAGCGTCTGGCTCCAGCATGTTTCCGTGTAAAGTTAATGTAGCAACATTTTCAATAATTTTTTCATTTATTATCATGTCAACCTCACTTTAGTAAGCTAATATTTGATGCTTTCTTTTATGTCTCACCATTCATACGTATAAAGTATGTTTTCGATTTCATTTTTTTTATTTTTTTGGAAAGTCAGGGGTCTTTGGGAAAGAAATTTTTCAAATTTTTGACATAAAAAAAACCCCGAAGGTGCGTCCGGGGTTTTATATCCTATTTGGGAACACCTCAGACTTTACGTACTGATGCGGCCTGTAATCCTTTGGGGCTTTCGGTTACTTCGAATTCGACTTGTTCGCCTTCATTTAAAGTGCGATATCCACCATTGTCTTCGATGGCCGAATAATGTACAAATACGTCTGTGCCATCTTCACGACTGATAAAGCCATAACCCTTTGAACCGTTAAACCACTTAACTACACCTTTTTCCACGATACTACCTCATACAAAAAATTATACTTATGTAACAAAATGGCTACCCGCACATCGACATTTTGTCACGTTACTTTTACGAGTAAACATAAAATAATATCGAACAAAACGCAAGAGTAATTAAATGAGAAAATTAAATTTTTTATCTTATACTAAAATCTATTTAGGATTTTCTATTGAGAAATAAGGTAAACTTAAGTAGGTCTTATTAATTGAAGACTCTTTTTAGGCAGGCAAAAGAAGATATTGAAATAATTCGACCATTCCATATGCCAGAAAAAATAAAAACCCCGACTGTTCTGTCGGGGTGTTCGTTGTCGTTTTTAAGTTACATCAGATTTTGCGCACTGATGCAGCTTGTAAACCCTTGGGTCCTTCGGTCACTTCAAATTCAACTTGTTCACCTTCATCAAGGCTACGATAGCCGCCATTATCTTCAATGGCAGAAAAATGCACAAAGACATCCTGGCCATCTTCACGGCTTATAAAACCGAAACCTTTTGAACCGTTAAACCATTTTACAACACCTTTTTCCACGATACTACCTCATTAAAATAATTATACATTATGTAACAAATAATTTACTGATGGTGAGAGAAAAATCTAAACCAAGCGGTAATGGACCTTTCCGGACCAGAAGCAATAAATGTTGTTACGTTACTTTGACGGCAGAATATAGATGAATAAGTAATCGGATGCAAGAATATTTAATAAAAAGTTAAAATCTATTGGAAAAATTTTAGGGATTGATGAAGAGCACGAAATTCATTTGTAAGTTTATGCTTTGGGGCGAAATAGACCAGCGGTTTGCAATTATATCTGGATTCTCGAATCTTTACCGATGATGATAAATAAGTTTCGATGACAGGCAGTCCCTGATCTTTTAATTCATTCACAATTTCCAGGGCAAACTTTGTCCGGGACTGAAACTGGTTGATGATGATTCCTTGAACTTTCAATTTAGGATTATGATTTTTTTGAATCTCATCAACATTTTCCAATAGGATATTCAAGGCTTCTTTGGAATAATCATCACAATCAAACGGGATGATGCAACAATCTCCGGCAGCCAGTCCTGCGAATGTGAAGAAATTTAGTGCTGGAGGTGTATCAATATAAACAAATTTATATTCTGTTAAATCTCTGATTGGCTCATCCAATTTAAAATAATCGAAACGTTCCTCTAACTCAGACTCAATTTTTGATAAATTTTGGTGCGACGGCAAAATATCTAAATTCTCAAAAGGAGTTTTGTGGATATATTTTCTGATCTCACCAACCCCGGCTGTCAGCGAATACATCGAATTTTCGAAAAAGTCTAAAATGGTTGGATGAATCTGAGCTGTTTTCTTACCAATTAAGTAACGCGTTGAATTTGCCTGGGGATCTATATCTATTACGAGCGTACGCTTTTTTTCTGCGGCACTCATTGCTGCCAGATTGCACGTAATTGTAGTTTTCCCGACTCCACCTTTTTGGTTAAAGACAATCCGGCGCATACTTTTAAATCTCTACTTCATTGTGCACAAAGAATTCGATTATATAGCTTAGATACCATTGGGATTGCAATATTTAAATTGCAAACCAATTGTATATCAATTCCCATAGAATAGATACAAAAGTTCTATTCATTTTGATATTCTATTTTCTCTGTCTGGATGAATAAAATTAATTTACTCAACAGGTGAAAATGAAAAAGATAAATAATTTTATCAGAACAGGATGCAAAACATTGGTTTTTGGTCCAATTAACTCACGGTCAATCACTATTCCTTAATAATCAAGCCCAATAACAATCCTCCGACAGCACCTTCTATTAATGTTCCTAAAAACCATGCAAACGCCATGAAATAAGGAATCGCCATAACCGAATATGTACCATATCCCATGCTAACACCTGCGCCAAAGCCAAAAATCAAACCGTATTTCACACCGGTATTTATACTTCTATTACCAATCATGGAAAAGTAAATCCACACAAATGCAATAGCTGCCAGTAAAACAACAATAATCATAAGGACGTTTTTCATTTCTTCCATGGGCCGCCATAAACTAGCAGTAGCTTCATAAGCACCCTTGAGGATAACACCATGCAAAATAATATCTATTACTTCCCATGAAACAAAAACTGCCAATACCGCCAATCCAAATTTTTTCATTTTATGAGGCCTCCTAATTTTGAAATTAAGTTGGATTAAGATATTATTAATTTAGTTGAAGTTGATAAAATATCCAAGCTTCTGCAATTGTTCATAATTTGTTGTTTATTAAAAAATCGATGTAATTGTCAAGAAGATTTTTTTCTCCCTCTTTGTCCATGGTAACCCAAAATAATAATTTATTGTGAGAAAAAACTGCATGACTTTGGCCAAGGCCGAAGCATCTGTAAACTAATTTCTGATTAATTTTAATAAACCCCTCACCGGTAAAAACAGAATTACTAGCAGAAATTTTTTTAGTCATTCTTCTAAAATCGTTTTCAGCCAGCTCACTATTTGCATAGAAACTGATATAAATTGTGGCTGGACCAGTGTTGCCTTTATAAAAACCAATTTCAGTTTTTAATGGTGCCACCTTCTGAAAATGTAATTTATCCACAAAAAGTCGCGCTTCCTCCCCCTCTAATTTTTTTTCAAGACGATAGGTCGTAATATGTTTTGGAAGTAAGTCCGTATGATTTGAACACGAATGAAATATGGTGAAAAAACAGAGTAGTAAATAAACGATTTTTTGGATGGATTCTTTCTGCATCAAGTTTTCTTCGTTTTATCCCATTGAATCTGTTTATCTTCAGGTTTGAAATTGACGCGAAGCCAGCCATTTTCGAATACGGAATCGGATATTTTATAATAAGATAGAAATTGTGGTAATAAGTAGTTGCGTCTCTGATTTTTTACCTGAATAACCAGCTGATCTCCAAAACGATTGACATTGAAATCTTTTTCTTCCAGGAAGGGTAAGCGAATTTCTAACAAATAATCCTTTTTTTGCGGTGTCACTTTATAGGTTTTTTCTGTATAAAATATTTTCGTGGGATCCATTTCTCCATATAAGTCCTGTGCAACCGATTTTAGCAAATCAATTCCAAAAACTTCCTCTTGCAGATGCATAATTTTTAATATCGGAAGTGGTGAAAAACTGGTATCTATTTCATACAAATATTTTTTTTGAGCCTCAATGTATTTTTGCCAACCTGAATTCTCCGGGAGAATTCGATTAACGATAACAGAATCAACCCCGTAGCCATATAACTGTAGATAGGTGTAAGCTCTTCGTGCCTCCTCAATCACCATTTTTTCAGGATTCATCACCAATCGAACAGATGTAATCGCCGGATCGCTCAAAACTTTTTGAATAACATCCAATTTTTCGAAAAGTCTTTTTAACTCCATATAGCCTTTATCGAGTGGAACTCCTGTGGTTTTCCGAACCGCAAATCCGACAGTCTGGACAGCTAATTTTTGAAACGGAAACGCTTTAGTTAGCCACCATTCTGTAATTTGAGGTAGTGTTAAAAAAGTCAGTGTTTCTCCAGTAGGGGCGCTATCAACAACAATGAGATCAAACTCGCCTGATTGATAAAATAGATCCAGCCACAGCAGAGCAGATGCCTCTCCCATGCCGGGAATTGCAGCCAGTTCTTCAGCAGCAATTTCATTGACTCCTTGCCATTTGAACATTAGTCGGAGCAATTCACGGATGTTGCTCCAATATTTTTTCATTGAGTAGAAGAGATCAACTTCCTGAGTATAAAGGTTGGAAAGGAACTCCTCGGGTTCCGGCCCCAGTTTTTTATCAAAAGCATCTGAAAGACTGTGGGCGGGATCGGAAGACATGACCAATGTTTTAAATCCCAGTTCGGCCGCTCGCAGAGCTGTCGCGGCTGCACAAGTGGTCTTCCCTACGCCACCCTTTCCCGTGAATAGCAATATTCGATTTGTCATATGGCGCTATTTTGATTCAAATAAATACTTGAAAAATGAAGGTGTTAAATTATAACTCAGTAACCTTATAATTAGCGATTCGTTTGATAGTAAATAAACTGGCAAAGCAAATTTACATAATTATTGAAGCCGAAAAATCTCTTCGTTTAAATTAATTGTCAACCCGGTCAAATTTATAAATGTATATCATTCGCGAACACTTGACAATAAGAAATAATGCTGGTAATCCATGCATAAACAGGTCAAATATATCGATTGGTTTGGATAATGAGCCATCAATCAACATCCTGATTTTCTGCCATAAATGTGGCTCTGATAGAAACGGCGCAAGTCCAAATAAAATGGCAAAAATTAAAATGTACCAAACAGAAATTTTATCTATCCAGTTCAATATCAGAATACTCGAATTGTTGATATCCTAGTTATCATAATGGATTGGATTTATCACAAATATCAGCCTTTTTTGTACGGTTCACCTTTGCCGGTTTCGCAATAATCTTTCAAGCTCTTCATGTATAAACCCCACTGGTAATTACAACTGGCAAAGAAATCAGTTGCCTCGCGCCAATTTTTATGAGTAAATTTAAGAAAAGTCTTTCCATTCTTTTCATCGATTTCAAACGTAAAGTTGGTTCCTACCCACTCCTCATCTCCTTGAAGACACTCCCACTCCACCTTAAAGTCTGGTATGAGATTAGTTATCTTTATTTTGTTGTGATAGTATTCTCCAAATTTAAACTCTGCTATCGTCCCGACTTGCGGTTCTGCAGTCGTTTCTTCCGTCCACCAACCGGCCAGCCCTTTTTGCTCCGTTAGCGCGTTATATACTTTCTGCGGCTGGGTATTTATTTCCAGATAATGTTTTATTTCAGCCATCTTGTCTCTCTCAATCATTTATCTCATAAAATTTTTCAAGAGCAGAGAATAACCAATACTTTTTGAATTATGAACACGAAATTTTATCGTAGGTTGATGGAATATAAAATAGATTACTTAATTAAAAAAATATAAAAAACTGTTCATGATCTGCAAAAAATAGCAACCCTGCCTGACCAAAAACCGGATCGAGCAGGGTTTGCTAGAGGATTGATGAGGTAGGAGGACGCGCTATAAGAGAATTGTAGCCTTTAACAATGGAAAAAATAGGAAATCGCCGGTGCTTTCAAGCGGTCTGACACCAGCAAGTTCCCATGATATAGTATTCACACGGAACCGAACACCGAGACTTATGATACCGTTAAAATCTTCCTCAATAAGGGAATGAAAATTTGAATATTCAGCAATCAAAGAGACTCTTGGAGAGGTATCGTACCGGTAGCCCAACATGTAAAAGACTTCCCATTTTGAAGTTTCTTCCGTTTCTATTGCGGCACCTATCCCGGCATGTAATCCATTGGATGGTCGCCCGATGCTAAAAACATTACCCACAGTAAAACCGCCAATCTTTGGAGTGTAGGTTCCCCACACCGCTCCCTGAAGTGATGGTATTCTGAGGTAATTTTGTTTGACGCCCACCGTAAATGTTTCGATAAAGTCTTTGACAACAGGAAAGAGTGTAAATACTCCAATATGGGTAGAATTTGTTACACCATTCGTATAATTTAGAAAGAATAACTCATAGTTTGCAAAATAAGATTTGCCTTTTGGCATTGTGTAGGCTGTTGGCATTAGTAATAATTCATGATCACCTATCTCATATGTTTGGGCACTGCCTACCGTTGCTATTAATATAATTGAGGCGATAATAAATTTTTTCATGATATGCCTCCTCAGCGATATTGGTTATTTATCCGTTTCAACATGGATAACTGCAATTTTGATGCTAAAGATTAAGAAAATCAGTTAATCCTAAGGAATTCATTAGTTTAAGAAAATTCTGGTGGTATTGGTTTATGAAGAATTGTTTACGAGGTTTACAGCCAATGAGGAAACTTGGTTCTCACTCACATGTAATATGCGGTGAAATTAGCGGTTGGATTACGCAAGACCAAAAATCTTGGATTGCGGTCATTATCTTAAGAACTAGTTTTATATGATATTAAAATTGAATGCACAACTTACTATAATTAGGATATATTATCTTTGAGAAGGTTACCAAATTCTCTGCGAAATTTGCTCAGTTTTGGAGCGATTACATAAGAACAATATGTCTGGCCGGGGTTCTGCTCATAAAAATCCTGATGGTATTCTTCCGCCTTGTAGAATTCGTCTAGTGGGACGATTTCCGTTACAATGGGATCTTGCCAAAGTTTCGATTCGTCGGTTCTTTTTTTGGATGCTTCAGCAATACTTTTTTGGGTCTCATTGTGGTAAAAGATCACTGAGCGGTATTGAGTGCCAACATCTGCTCCCTGTTTGTTCAATGTAGTGGGGTCATGAGAGTGCCAAAAGACTCTGAGTAATTCTTCGAAAGAGGTGATGTTCGGATCAAATAATATCTGAATCACTTCTGCATGTCCGGTTTTTCCGGTGCATACGTCCTCGTAGGTTGGATTTGGTACAGTTCCCCCGGCATACCCTGATTCGACTTTATGAACTCCCTTCAAATCTTTGAATATTGCCTCCACACACCAAAAACATCCTGCACCAAAAGTTGCTTTTTCTAAATTGGAAATGCTCATATGTCTCACACTCAATTTTAATTTAACTTATTTGAGATTAGTCGTACCAGGGACTATTCAATAGCCACCGTTTGAATTTTGTTCGAAATTGATGGCGTGCCAGTACAATGTGCTAAAACAAAGGAATTAAATATAGAAAAAATCCGAATAAAAAGATAATGAATAGCAAGCTGGAAAACCTATTATTCAGTCCAAAAAAATAAATTTGTTCCATTGCTCTCAGCAGCCAAAAAATTGAAATAAACAACAGCAATACGCGGCCTATACTACTATTGATAAGATCATTGGCATGAAAGAATGAAATATATGAGAAAATCAGAAATACGAAAATTATGGACAAGTTTAAGACCTGCATGACGGACCGGTTCAAATGAGAAATATTAAGTAACTCTTTATTCCATCGAAATAGTCTCCAAAAGAATAGATGGAATATTACAAATGCAAAATTGAATATTCCCCCAAATACTATTAGCTGTTCACTCATCGAATATTTCTTTCTTCAATTTTGTGAGCATTACGAAATTTCCGGCGCGAATAATGCCGCAACGGCTCCGGCAATGTCCTGAATAACACAATAGCGTCCATCACCTTCCATTTTTTTGGGTTCTACTATTATTTTCCCTCCAAGATCCACACATTTAGCGGCGCTCTTCTCCACATCTTCCACGGTAATATATACCAACCATTGCGGCGGCAGATTTGCATTTATCCCGCGAGTATGGCAGATACCAACATTTGTATTACCTGTTGTAGGTGAATTCATGTTATAGTCATTGTAACCGCCCATATCAACCGGTTCAGATTTCCAACCCACGACTTCACTGTAAAAATTTTTGACCTCATCTGCATTTGGCACAGTCAGATCGGTCCAGGTGACAGCACCAATCTCAGGTTTTGTTTTTTCACTCATAAATTTCCTCCGCAGGTTTGGACAAGAAAAATAGCTATTTCCAAAAATTATATCATTTTTGGAAATGAAAAGCAAATATTATAGATTCGTGATTTATCGTCCATTCAATAACCAACCGCCTATTTAACTATTTTAATACAAATAATATAAATCAAGGAATTCCGTAACTAGATTTATTCTAATTTATCAGGCCAATTCCTCTGGTCATGAGAACTGCCAATAAGGGTATTATGGCTAAGAACGTCAACTCAATTCTGATGTGAAGAATCAGTCTTTTAAACACTTTATCTCCAACATCAGGAACAATGCCCTTTTTTTGACAAGTTCGTCCAGGACAAGAACTTTACAGTGGGATAAATTGACAAAATCGCTACGATTAAATAAAATGTAATCTTCACATGAAGAATGGGATTACTCAAATAAAACGACAAGCCTTTGCCATAATAAAATAGGCGCAATAATCCACTGATGAGAACAACAATCGCTGCAATTCCATACGCAAGGTTGGTAGTTAATAGATTCTTTGCCTGCGAAAGAGATATATTTTTTTTAAATAACAGGTGCTCTGCCAACAGTGCGCCAAAAAGACTCATGATTCCAATGTAATGCATAAAGGAAACGATAATTTCTGTCATTCCGAACTCTTTCAACATTTTACGAAAACAGATGACCCAAATAATAATTCATTTGTTTGTACCACCAGGGCCAATCGTGATTGACATCATATCCCCAGTAATCAATCCAGGCGGGGACATTTTTCTCCCGTAATAGACGGTCGAGCTCTCTTGTATCCTCAAGCGCCTCGTCTTCCCAGGCGCCCTGACCAGTGCAAACAATAATTTTGCTTTCACGATAGCGGTCCAGAAATTTGGAATCATCCAAACCGACCAGATAATTGAGCGGCGAATTAAAATAAACATAGGGAATTTCATGTGCAGGAAGCCCGAATTCATTTCTATCCAAACGATAAAGTCCACTCAGCGCAATGGTTCCCTCGAAAACATCAGGATGTTTGAGAAAAAAATTTAAGGCATGGTAGGCCCCCATGCTGCAGCCGGTAGTCATAATCTTTTCTTCGGAAGCCTGACAATGTTTTCGAATAAAGGGAACAACTTCATTGATAACATATTTGTCGTAGTCCTCATGGCGGGCATTTCTATCGCTTGGTAAAAGTGAAAAATTGTACCACGATTCTTCATCAATACTGTCTACCGCGAATAATTTTATTTTCCCCGTATCGATAAAATGTGAGATTGCATTGACCATCCCCATATTTTCGAAATCAAAAAAGCGGCCTTTTGAGGAAGGAAATACGATAAATGGTTTTCCATAGTGGCCATAGACCTTTAATTCCATGTCCCTATTTAGAATTTCACTCCACCATTTGTGATATTCAGTGTGCATCCATCTTTCTCCAAATCAAGAACTAGTGGGTTGATTGAATAAATTTTGTAATCTCGTAAATATCATCAAGATTTTTTGAACGGATAATGTATCCATAGTCGCCCAAAGCCACACTAAACACACCCATGATCGGTTCATGATGAACAATTTTTTCCTTAAAGGTTCTCACTATATCATCATGGGAATTGACATAATTTCTGTTGTATCTTCTGCTGACATAACAGCAGTGGTATTTTCGCTCAAATTCGAAGTCCAGCTCCCCGTTTACCAGAAGTTCAGCCCAGAGCCGATATACATCAATATCACACGCCCAGTTAAACATGTCGGTGGTAAATCCTCCCGGTGGCCTCATATTCACCTCAAGGGCAATGAACTTATCTCCTTTCGTCCTAAAGAACTCGAAGTGAAAAAATCGTTCACGTACATCAAAGGCTTTTACGCAGGCACGACCGATCTTCTCAAGCTCTTTGGGGATATCTATAAACGAGTAATAGAATACATTTCGCTGTTCATTCACCGTTTCCATAATCCCCTGACTGTAAATGTGGGCGGTATAAAAAACCAGGTTGCCGTGGCGGTTGGTCAATCCATCGAACGAGTGAATCTCTCCCTCGACAAACTCCTCCATGAAATAGTCAACCGTTGGTTTATTTTGAATGAAGCTGTCTAATTCGGATTTGTCATTAATTTTATAGGTATTTAATGCACCCACGCCGCTGTCAGGCTTCGCAACTACCGGATATCCGACCAAATTTACAAATTCCTCTGCCGTTGCCTCGTCGTTAGCAACCTTGCCCTGAGCGACCGCGATTCCCGCTTTTTTAAAAATCTCTTTCATTAGGGATTTTTTACGGATAAAGCTAATTTCGGAGGTACGAATTCCGGGAATATCAAATTGGTCACGAATTCTGGCTTCCGTTTCCAGCCAATATTCATTATGTGAGTCAAACCTTTCAATTTTGCCGTATTTGTTTGTAAAATACCGGCATCCCTGTACCAACTCGTCATAATGATGCATATCCATGACGTGGTAATACTCCGTTATGGAATCTGTCAAATCGTGATGGAGGCTATCGTATCTTTCATCGCCTAAGCCTAATACCGTGGCACCGGCTTTTTTGAGTGCAACCGAAAATCGATAATAATTTGGCGGAAAATGTGGCGACAGATAAACAACATTCATTATTAAATTACCTCATTGGAATAAGGATTCTATTCCCTCAATTCATTATAGTCCGTTTAGTAATTGAATTCCTATTGGTCTTCAATATCGTTTGTAATGATGAAAGTTAGAAGTATAATCAATTCTCTTTATCCTACAAAATTAATTTTTATGTAAATCAAAAAAGCTATTTGAGACAATTTGGTGTGGATGGCGAGAAAATTTGCGAAAATTTGCCTGCAAATTAATTGTTTATTAGAGTGATGACTATCTCTGTGATTATTAATGCAACGACTTTAATGGCGACAAAGAGGTTGGTATTTAGGACGGAAATCGGTCCTCAATAATAATTTCATAATCAATCTTTGCCGCTTTCTTAAGCATGGCCGTCACCCCGCAGTATTTATCCTGGCTAAGGATTACCGCTTTTTCTACCTTCTCCCTGGGCAATCCTTTTCCTTTGAGATAATAGGTTATCAATATTTTACTGAATACTTTGGGATGCTCACTGGTAACCTCACCATCTGCCTCGACATAAAATTCTTCCGGTTCCACGCGCATTTTTTGTAAAATACTGATCACATCCATGGCGGTACAGCCGATGAGCGATGTTAATAATAATCCTTTGGGGCGAGGACCTTTGTTGGTACCGCCTACCTTTTCATCGGCATCAAGGGGAATTTCAAATCCCTGTAATTCACCGGTAAAATGCATATCTTCGTTATAAACCACTTTCGATTTCATGATATCGCTTCCTCTCCTCTTTTACTTGTATTTGTAGCAAAGACCAAAGCTATTTTGAACGCTAATTCTTATGATCGATTCTTTCAAAATGTTTATGCAGTATTCCTAATCAACAATAAACAATTTTTTTACCTGAACCGCGTACCGTGTTTCCAGCCTGTAGAAATAAACACCGGTCGCCAGATTGGATGCATCGAAATAGATCCTCTGCGTCCCGGTGGATCGAAAACCCTCGTCAATTACAGTAATCCGGCGTCCTAAAATATCATAGAGTGACAATTGAACGTTTTGTGGGGTATTGACGGAATATTGAATAATCGTGGAGCGCGAATTTGCATGTGCAAGATTCACCGGATTTGGATAGTTCTGCTCCAACACCATTTGTACATCCTGATTATCGGGCTGATCGACGATTACGGTGGAAACTAATCCCAAATAATCTGCCACACCGTGAAGAAGGGCATATGCCGTGGTATCATACGCGCCGGCGGTTGGGCAATTCATGTCTTCGTAGGTCAATGCCATCACCGCCTCGGCAAAATTTGTCCAGAACCAGCTTTCCGGATAAACCATTGGAGTACCACCGGTCCAACTGACAAAATAGTTCCATGGCTCGATGCCGTGTAGAAAATAAAATCGTATGCCATTAATAAAATCCTGCTCGAATTGAGTAAAGAGCACGGATGTACCATTCTCATGATGGTACACAAAATAACGTTTGCAGGCAAAGGCTGAGTGCATATTCAAAGCAACCTCTATAGGTTCCGGCGAGGCCATCAATTCGGCAAAACGAGCCTTGAGTGCCACAACCTCCGGTTCATGGGGAAATGTATTCCAGTTACTCTCGATGTCCACATTATGGGCATTTTGGCGAGGTAAACCTAATTCAACTCCGTCGGGATTATACATGGGGATGATACAAAATGTGCAATTCTCCCGGATAAATTTCGAAAACGGGTCTTCGGAAATTAGGAAATTAATCAATTCGTTTGTTACCCAAAACGCCTGTACTTCATTAGGATGGGTACGAGCATGGACGAATACGGTTCTCTTCTGTAAAGTTCGAGCCGGCACATCTGAGGTAATGGTCATTTGCCAGAGCGCCCGGTTCTGCACACTCGCCCCGATTGAATCAATTGTCACATAGGAGCTCTCGCTCCAGCGAGCCAAATCGATCAACAGACTGTCATATCCATATCCCCAATTTTCGCCTAATTTGGCTCTCATTTGTAGAGCCAATTGCTCATCATAGCCGCATTTATCTATAATTTCAATAAAATTCCCGTTTCCGCGATATCCTGGATTTTGAATTTGGGCAGGAAGTTGAGAAGTCCAAATAAAGGTCAGAATTAGAATAGCAAAATGCGGCCGCAATATTTTTTGTAAAGATTCTTTCATTCTAATTTCTCCGGATTCTTTGTTGACTGACTATCGAGAACAATTAAAGTTTATCGTCATTTTTCTGTTAATAGCCATCGTAAAATATATTTATGGAGTTCCTAAATTCACAAACTCATAATGAAATTTTTGTCAGTAACTACTTAGAATGGTATTCATAAATCAGGTAAGTTGTTGATGAATAGACTGGAATGTGAAAAAAAGGGAGAGTCAAATGACCTCTCCCTTTCGGACCGGGGGATGTTCCTGAGAATCCTCAACATTAATACATATTCTATGGCAATGGTGGTTGTGGAGGAAATGGCGTTAAATCATGGGGATGATTCATCACAATTACCCATTTTCCTCTCACCTTTTGACGAGCATCAGTCCAAACTTCATCAAATTGAGTCACCGTGCCATCATAGGCGGTTCTTGTCCAGGTTGCATTACCGACTGCATAGACAGTCTCTCCAACCCGAAAGCGGTCTTGCCAATTCACGACTAAATCGAGCGTCTCGTTCGCGGCAAACATCTGTTCCACGCCCCCACGCACATTGTCCCAACCACGAACAACCCAGCCATTCTCAAGTACCAGGACTAAGTCAGGGCTTTTCCAGAAGCAACTCATTAACTTATCAAGATCTTTATTGATAATGGCTGAGAGAAATTTTTCTTCCAGCCTGTCATTTGCTCTTTGCCATCCATGACCATGTCCGTGCTTGTCAAAGCTCTCAGAGGCTTCATCTGTAGCACTTTCGATGCTCTCGCTCTGCATCTCGGTTGGCATCATATCATTCTGACAGCCTATGAAGAGAAATGCCAAAAATAACACCGGGGTAAAAAAGAGATAGAACTTCATACTTACCTCCCAAATTGCTTCATAAAACTGAATTTGAATTTTGGTACATTCTTACTGAAGATAGATGACAGATAAACCTGTTTTTTCTTTCTCCACACCTCCTTTGAATAATCTTGATACAATTCAATCCCTTGATTAGTTATCTATAGTCCCTGCAGAATGGATTTCAAGACTCCCTTAATTTTTTATTCAAAATTTTATCTCATAGACAATTATCACTGAATTGTTATTGCAAGAGAACCATCTTCCTCGTCTCGGCATAATCACCTGCTTGCAAGCGGTACAGGTACACTCCACTGGCAAGGGTGGAGGCATCCCAATCGTATTTGTATTGTCCGGCAGCGAGTCTTTGCGAAACCAATGTCGCCACCTCTTCGCCCAATATGTTGTAAACCTTCAGCGTGACAAACTCAGATTTCGGAATGGAAAATTCGATCACAGTTTTTGGGTTAAAGGGGTTAGGGTAATTCTGTGAAAGCACATAACCGGTTGGTGCTATACCTGGAAGCAGCTCAATACCCGTATGAAAAGTATTTTCATACCATACAACCTTATTGGCCTCCTGTCCTGTTACTACTGCATCCGGGTCATTGTCATCATCAATATCGACTGCAAAAATATGTGCAGCGCCATTCAGATTTGCATCAATGGTACGTCTTATCCAGTTGATTGGTGTTCCACCGACATTCTCATACCAGACAACACTATCTGCATCAAATCCTGTGGCAAATACATCCAAGTCAGAATCAAGATCAATATCAGCGATATCCACAACAACAGCGCCATTTAAATTTCCATCAATGATGTATTTTGTCCAGGTAATTGGTGATCCACCGTTATTCCTGTACCAGACAACAACATCTGCATCCCTTCCTGTCGCTACCAAATCCGGGTCATTGTCTCCATCTATATCCGCAGCACGTACCTCCCAAGCTCTTAACAGGTTTGCGTCTATGGTATCCTTTGTCCAGGTAGGGTTTTCATACCAGACAATAACATTTGCAATCGATCCGGCTGCTACTATATCAGGATCCATGTCACCGTCTAAATCGACAATCTCCAATTCCTGTGCTCCATCCAGGTTTGTATCAATTAAGTTTTTTGTCCAGTTGATTGGTGTTCCACCGCTATTTTCATACCAGACAACAGCATCTGCATTTAATCCTGTTGCTACCACATCCAGGGAACTATCGCCGTCAATATCAGCAACATAGACTATTGCAGCACCATCCAGGTTTGCATCAATGGTGTGTGGATCCCAAAGGATAGGCATTCCACCTCTATTCTCATACCAGACAACCCTATCGGCCCCCATCCCTGCTGCTACTACATCTAAAGTATCATCCCCGTCAATATCAGCAATATCCACACCAACGGCAATATCCAAATTTCCATCAATGGTATATTTTGTCCAATTAATAGGTGTTCCCCCTTCATTCTTATACCAGACAACATCATCTGCTCTATACCCTGTTGCTGCCACATCCAGATCACCGTCACCATTTATATCATGAACATCTACTATCGCCGCACCATTAAGGTATGAATCGATAGCATGCATAGGAGGCCACTGCCCAAATGCAGTTGAAAAAGCAAATAATAGAATTGCAGACAGAACGATTGTAAAAAAATTCTTCATGATACACCTCTATTAGCTTAGTTTACAAATTGTAGACAATTCAAAAGATGTACCAAAAATTTTCGAGGGATTGCTAAGTCGCTTTAAAACAGAGGGATATACATAATTTTTGAGTGGAAATAATGTGAACTTAATATAAAGATTTCGGAAAGATAGTCGAGGTAATTTTACTGTTTGTTGTTTTTATTTAACTTAAATTCGGAAATATTTCCGATGCGGATCGTAGGTCAAAACGGAATTATATTCAATGGATATCTAATATCCCAAGAAATTATATGTAACCTGAATGCCAAATGTCCGAGGGATACCATACCAGGCGTATTTAACCGGCAAAGGAACTTTCGCCCTGGTAAGCATATATAATTTGTCTGATAGATTTTTTCCCCATAAAAAAATTCCTATTGAACCGCTTGAATTTTCATAACCGATTTTCCCACCTATTAATTCATAACCTTCTATAAGGTAATCCTCAGTATTACTGGCATCAAAATAATAATCGTCTTTGTAAATATAGTCTCCCCTTATACTAAAGGTTCCAACACCCACAAAAGGCTTCCTGTACTCAAATGAAAAATTATATTCTGTTTCAGGTGCCAATTCCAATTTATTGCCATCGTAATTATATTCTGAAGCAACTATGAATTTATCATATTTAGCATCTATATAACCGAATGAAGCCATTAAAGATATATTTTCAATAGGATTGGCAATTAAATCCGTTTCAAATCCTTTGGAGGTGACCTTTGCCGCATTTGTATAAACAGGTAGGATAAAAGTTTCAAAAGGCGGGTGTGGATGCTGCCAAATCTCAGTCTGAAAGTCATCGAACTTATTTATAAATGCTGCCATATTAAAGCTTAACCGGTTATTAAAAGTAGTTAACTTAACTCCGGTTTCATAACAAACAGAATATTCAGGTTTAAGTTTTAGAGTTTCAAATTTCCAGACAGTAAAGTTCCCCCATCCACCACTTTTATATCCCCAGCTGGTTTTTGCATATAACATCATTTGTTCGAGAGGATTGTAGTGCAAACCAATTTGTGGGGAGAATACTCCTTTTGAATAGGTATCAATAAAATTTTCAAGATTAATGTATAAAGGTTTATTATTTCTTTGATCCCAATTTATTTCTTTATACTCATAGGTATATCTTAGACCTCCAAATAGTGAAAGATTATTTTTAATATTTAAATTTCCATGAAAATATCCTGCCAGTGAATTGGATTTAACCGGACCTTTTGAATAAAATGCGTAACTCGGATTATTAGGAGTATCAGAAGAGGTGGCCAGATTGAAAATAAAATCGGAAGTCTGATAAAAATAAAATAATCCTGTAACAAAATTAAAATCTTTCAAAAGTGGAGAAATTAGCCTAAATTCCTGTGTGAAATGAGCATCCTCATTTTCATTTTCATTGAACACCCATGCTTTCGGTGACAAATCCTCATCTAAATTACCCCAATTCTTAATTTTTCTATAAGCAGTGATAGATTTTACACCATAATTATTTGGGAATTGATAGACCATATTTAGCGAACCGCCAAATATATCACGGTGTTCAAATTCATCTAAATTATGGGATACGTCGCGCGGATTTGGTGCAGCCTCATAGCCGGCACCATCTAAGGCTATTCCAATGGTTCTTCTATCTCTCCTGTCCCGAAGAGCATCAAAACTCAAATTAATGTCAAGATTTGAAGCAGGAAGATATCTGATTTGCAATCTGCCATTCATTATATTCTGACCATTTAAGTCCTTATTATTATATAAATTTGTCACATATCCGTCCTGACGCATTATTTTTCCGGAAAACCTGGCGAAGAGTTTGTTATCTTTCAAGGGCGTATTGAATATAATATAATTATTCAGGTAATTTAGATTTCCCGCATCAATACTTATTTTCCCTTCCCATTTATTTGCAGGTTTATTGGTAGTTATATTTATTGCACCTGAAACGGTATTCTTGCCAAAAAGAGTTCCCTGCGGTCCTTTAAGTATTTCAAGCCTTTCCAGATCAAATAAATCCTGGTTTACAGCTATCGAGCGTCCTAAATAAACATCATCAATATAATAATTCGCCCGTGTTTCCACGCCGGATGCGCGGCTCATGCCGGCAATACCTCTAATTGATGAAGAAGCTCTCATATTAAATGTCCCGTCTCCTAAAAAAAAGTTGGGAATCGAATTCTGAAGATCAAATACTCTGTCTATGCCGAGTTTCCTCATTTCCTTACTGTTCATAGCGGTTATTGATATGGGAACATTCTGAAGATTTTCTTCCCGTCTCTGAGCAGTTACAGTAATAGGCTTTAGGGAGAGCACATCTCTCTCCATCTGAAAATTATAGATGCTGGTGCCTACTTCAACCTTAATTTTTTTAGATCGTGAAACAAAACCAACATACTGGGCTTCTAATACCACATCTCTCCCTATGTAGTTATCAGGCAGTTCAAAAATAAAATCACCATTTCTGTTAGTAGCACTGCCGTATGTTTCATCGACGATTACTACATTTGCATCAATTAATGGCATTCCCAAATTATCTGTTACCTTTCCTTTAATTACAATTTCACTCTGCCCAGCTATTACCAAAGGAAACAGGACCAAAATTGCGAATAAAAGCTGTAAAAGCTTTCTCATATTTGACCTCTTTTATTCGATCTCTGGTTTTTGGATATTTAATTTCTCCATTTTATAACGGATATTTTTCTCAGACGTCTTCAACCTGCGGGCTGCTTCAGACTGGTTCCAGTTGCACTCCATTAAGGTTTTTTCAATCAGGTGCGCCTCAAAATCTTCTACCTGTCCTTTAAGGGATTCTGCAGGTCTATGGTGCTGTTGTCTTTTTCGAAATTCATTTAATTCATCTTTTAAATCGACTGGAAACGATTCAGGTTCAATTATTAACACCTCCTTTGGTTGAAGCGTAACCAGTCTTTCCACAAAATTTTCCAATTCTCTGACATTACCAGCCCAGCTTCGCTGCTTCATAAAATCAATTACTTCTTCATGAAAGCTCCGCGCACTTTTATGTTGTTGATTGGCATACTGACGAAGCGAATGTTCTGCCAAAAGCAGGATATCCTCCAATCTTTCACTTAACTCGGGAATATGAATCGGATAAACATGAAGGCGAAAAAAAAGATCTTCCCGGACACAATTGTCTTCAACCAGATTCTTTAACGGAACACTGGAGGCGGCAATGATTCTCACGTTTGTCTTCACTGCCTTGTCGCTGCCTATCGGTCTAATGACCCCATCTTCGAGAACCCGCAGTAATTTGGACTGCATGTCGTAAGGCAAATTATTTATTTCATCCATGAAAAATGTTCCGCCGTTTGTCTCTATAAACAATCCCTGGCGATCCGTCTGAGCTCCAGTGAAAGCACCTTTTTTATATCCGAATAATTCACTTTCCAATAGATTTCCGGGAATGGCTCCACAATCAATGGCAGTGAAGGGACAATCGGCTCTGGAACTGAATTGGTGAATAGCTTTAGCTACCAGCTCTTTTCCGGTACCAGTTTTTCCATCCAGCAGAACCCGGACATCGCATTTAGCAGCAGCTTCAACGGCGTGCAGCATTTCAATAAATTTGGGACTGTTTCCATATAAACCGGCATTTTTATATTTTAAAAGCAGGGTAGTTTCCGGTATCGCAGAATCAAAGAATTGCCTGATTTTTTGCACGTTTCGTAAAAAAGGCACCGATACAATTGCTATATTCTCCATATATTCAATCAATCCGGTATCGCCAATGTTTGGAGAATCACGGTACAACAAAATCAAAGCGCCGATAATAATCCCTTCAATGATCAACGGCACACCGGCAACAGATTTCAGAGGAACCTTATCAAATAATCCCTTCACAAACCTGTCATCGTTTTGGATTTTTGGGCTGAGAAACGGTTTCTTATTGTTGATGATCCAGCCACCCACATGAATATGTATATCCCTATATTCTTTTTGATCAATGTGTTTCCCATCTTTAATAATGGTTTTTATTGTTTCCCGGGTATTCGGATTGAGCATCAGAATTAAAGCCAGATCAGCTTTGAGAAATTGAGCTGATTTGTGAGCAACCAGCCGTAATACTTCCTGGAAATCTGTTTGCTGCCCCAAGATTTTGGCAAATTCAAAAAGATTTTCAGCGTTATAAATATGTTGATTCATTTAAATTGCTTAATCATTGTGGTAAATCTAATCTTTCCACGAGACTTTTGTATCGTGGATCATCTTTATATTCAAAAAAATATGTTTGTCTTTTTGTCCATAGAATATACGGGTGGCCCAGTTCTTCAGCCTTCTCGAGCCAGTAAAAGACTTTATCTGCGTCTTTAATAGCTGCATATATGACAGCTAAACACCATGTATCCCATATTTCATTTCTTTTTTCCAGTTTTTTTGCGATTTCATTGGCTTCGTCCTTATGTCCTGCTAAAGCGTAGGTGTGGGCCAAACCGAATTCATGAAAGGGTGCTATCTCAGCGGATTTTTTTTGCACTTCTATTGCCTTGTCATACATACCCTTCCCGGCATAGCCTTCTCCCAAGACAAATAGTGCAAAGGGAAAATCCGGCACCAATTCTAATGATTTAAGCGCATAGTCTATTGTTTTATCATATTCTCCCAAGAAATAATACATCCAGGCCAGTTCAGCGAGATAAAAATTTGAGAGCGGATCCAACTCTATTACCCGTTTCAATAACCGCGGCCCTTCTTCCATATTTCCCATTAGAATTTCGTAATACGCATAGTGAAAAAGTGCCAGAGTCAGGTTTGGATTTAGTTCTAACGCCTTCCTGTAAGATTGACCTGCCCCTGAAATATCCCTCTCAAAATAAATTTTCACCATGGCTAATGCCAGATGGGCCTCTGCCAGATTATTGTCCAATTCCAAAGCCTTCAGTGCTGATTCTTTGCACAGTTTTGGAACATCTGGTAATGGTTTTGGAGTATGCCATATGATGCTGTATCCTAATGATAAACCGGCATGTGCTAATGGTTCCTTCGGATCTTTTTCAACAGCCTGGTGTAGATAAGATATTCCCTTTGTTAGACCATCAGGTGTTCTTTTGTTTATATGGTACATTCCTTTCATGTACATTTCATACGTTTCAGGATTAACTGCGCGTCTTTCCACCAATCGCTTTTCTTCCTGTGGCGTCAATTTAACCTGTATTTGACCTGCAATTGCTGCGGCAATTTCACCCTGCAATCCTAAAACATTACTAAATCCAAGCTCATAATCTTTTGCCCAAATGTACTCATCTTCAAGGGCATTAATTAGCCTTGCCGATATTTTAACAAGGTCTCCCGTTTTCACGACCGAACCATCCACCAGGTATTGTACACCCAATTCAGATGCAATTTGCGGAGGGACTTTATTGACGCCTTTATATTGCATTGCTGAAGAGCGGGAGATAACCCGTAGTCCACTGATTTGTGCCAACTCAGTAATTAAGGCATCGGTCATGCCGTCGGTAAACCATTCCTGCTCTGCATCCTGCGTAATACTTTGCAGCGGCAGTACCGCAATTGAATTCCCTACACTGCGCTCCGGGAAGAGATAAGGTTTAGCCAGGATTAGCAATAGTATCACAATGAAGATTGCAGCAATGCCATATAAGTATGATTTTTTCCTCAAAAGCAGTCTGGTAATATCCGGTTTTGTTTTTATGACTACTAATCCGGTTTCTCTCAGGAGTGATTCTAAATCTACCAGCATGTCTGAAATATTCAGATACCTTTCATTGGGATCTTTTTTAAGCAATTTGTCAATAATCAATTGTAATTGCTCAGGGAAATC
>Ga0209536_100000555_pt1 | contig 60392 bp, 45 predicted proteins | sample DeeMarSeWOR28_12_FD_187461 | JGI IMG/M metagenome (GOLD analysis project Ga0209536, IMG submission 187461) | Marine sediment microbial communities from White Oak River estuary, North Carolina - WOR-2-8_12 (SPAdes) (version 2) | ecosystem: Environmental > Aquatic > Marine > Intertidal zone >...
CTGGAGGTTTATGCCCTTGATCAGAAGCCAGAAGCCAAATACTAATTCAAAAAGCCCTCCCAGGGTATAAAGAACGACCTCAATCATCGCTGGGTGTGTGGGGAAGAGAATACTTACGAAAGAAAGCATCAGCATTGACACATACGTGATTATCCCCCAGGCGGCCAGCATCCCGGGAACATACTTCGACCTCAAAAACAGGTAACAGAAGACAGTCCCTCCCAAGCCCACAAACATTAAGACAATGTCTAATCCTGCATTGCGTACGCCGAGAAATAGCCCAAGCAGAGCCTTAAACCGCTCTGGTTCAAATACCATCAAAGAGCTTTTGTCATCCAGAAGCTGCAGAACACCAAAGCTCAATAGCACCGTGGCAGCCCCTAGAATGGCCTCTCCCGACCTAAAAAGCATCGCAAGCAAGGCAAGATTCTTGTTCACCGTTCTGAGTAGTACATACAGAGCCCAGGAGAGTGCCACGACACTCGCATACAGGATGAGGACGCCGGCAATACCGATACGAAAGAGCACATCATTAGCCATAATGTTATTGGCTGTTGCTGCGTCATTTCCTGAAACAAGAAGCTTGGAATCTATGAAACCCTCGTTGAGGAGAGCGATGATGATGATAAGCAGATAGGCGAACCCTGCGACTCTTGCGTACGTAAGAGGCGATGCTTCCGCGTCACGGCGTGTCATTTCGATTTCTCCTCATTGGCATTCCCCACATCAGCGTGAACCTCGTTTTGATTCCTCGATGACGTCCCCACGATTAGGACCGATAGTCCGACCATAGTTGCAGATATGTCGTCGTGCCGGACTTTGGAGCAGGAATGAACCAGCGTATCTATGTCACAGGCCTCAATGCCACCCGCTCCGGATCCCGTTGCAGGCAAAGACCCAGAGGGCCAAGTCGGACATGTTGTCCGCTAGTATGACTAGAGAATATTGTGGCTTCCAGGCCGGCGCTTCATTTGACAGTCCTGCCCTTGATCATCAATGCAAGCGAAGCGTCTGGGTTTCAATTCTCTACCCGTGTTCTTTTCCCGCCAGTGTAGCGTCGCATGGGGCTGGATAGACTACTGGATGACTCTGGCGGGTTACAGTCGTGTACTCGATTTCTGGCTTTGCGTGTGTGAAGTGGGAGCGATCGGCTCATAAATATCTACCGGCTTCTCTTTTCCCTTGAGCGTGATGCTCCCCACTTCTCGAAACTCGTGATCAGCATGACCGTTCAATGCATCCCTTACCTTGTCGGAGATCAGGATGCGTTTCGCAAACTCGTTGCACTTCTCCTGGATACGCGCCGCGGTGTTCAGCGCATCTCCGTGGTAGGCAAGCTCTTTTTTCAGTTCTCCGACTTCTGCAACCATGACGTCTCCCAGATTCACACCCGCTTTGAATTCCGGAATTACACCATAGTGCTGTCTGTAGTATCCTCCCCTCTGCTGAAGCGTTTTGTCATAGTCAAAAAATGCGTTGATACAGTTGTTATTAACGAGCCCTTTCGCCAGGTCCCATGTAAGGACAACTTCATCACCGACGTATTGATAGATCTGGGCATTGTGACGTACTACAGTCTCCGTCAGATCAGAGAAGCAATCCTGTATGAGCCGGCTGTACTTCGTGTGCCCCAGTTTCTCAGCATATGCCGTTGAAGATTTGAGGTCCATGAACATGAAAACTCGGGCTTCCTCTCTCGGGCGATGGTACTTACCTACCAGGAAATTCATCAGCACTCCCTGGCCAAATTTCTCGGCCACCTGGAGTATGAACAGAGAAAGTGCAACGACAATCCCAAGGAATATCGTGTTCACAAGAGCCTTGGGACTGAAGACGTAATTGCTGAACAGCGCAATGGTCGTCTCATGGAAAAGAGGTTGGTCGATTCTCTGGCTCGTAAGGAAAAGCACGGTCAACGAGGTGAAGAAGTAGGCGTTCGCCAGATAGAAGCCTGTCTTGAACAGGAGCGTCGTCCCCAGGGGCTGTTTGCGCAGCAGCTTGTTGAAGTACAGGACCTCGAAGCTTGCCATGGCGCCTCCCGCAATGAGGCAGGCGAGTGCACCGCCGAACAGAACGGGGCCGACATCGTATGCTATGGGTGGCGACCCATAACGAGGTGCGTCATATGTGAGAACAACGTCCGTGAATACCGCGATGAACGCAACTGCGAGCGTCCAGAAACTGACCAGAAATACAATCTTGAGGAAATTGGTCTTCTTCATTGTCTGATTCCTGTGATCAGCAATAGGTCATGATACTGTTTTCGTCCTTCAATGCTCCTTCGCTACGGGGCCGGGAAACTCTTGCGTTGGACGGAATGGAAGAACCTGCTGTGATGATGGGTCGACCTGAAAAAGGTATTCTGCCTGCAGGAAAGAGTCAAGGAAAGAGCTGTGCTGTGGGCCTGGGAAAGAGATGGAGCGCAGCTGGGGATTGTCAACGTCTTGCGCTGAGAAACAACCGCTGATCCGAGATCAGATGCACGAATCTACAGGGAGAACTCGGCCATCCTCCCCGTAACAGTCACTAGAGGTGCGGGTCCTACTATCGGTACAATCAAGTGCGCACCCTGTCCCGGGCACACCAGGCTCTTGTAGGAAGAGCCGTTTTCATCCCCACGATAGAAAACCCGGACATCGTTGCCCGGGGACTGGAATAGATGTAGTGACAATTAATGTTGGCGCTGCAAACAGTCGCCTCCTGGGCATCTTCCAGAAACCTTGCAGGAACAGTAGCTCAGGTGACCAGAAACGCCGGGTGGCACGTCACCGACAGCTCGCCACTATCAGGTCTGCAAGCTCGGCAAATTCGTCAAATAACTTGTCGCTGGTGTAGGGCCAGGCTGTGTAGACTATAAGAAGACTTTTTGAGGGGACCGCAAATACCCGCTGCCCCCCGTGCCCGACCGCCGCATATCCCTCATACCCCGGATAAACCCAGAAGTAGTAGCCATACGATGCGCCGTAGCTCCCCGCATTTACCAGCGGTTGTGTAGCTTCCGCGATCCAAGCGCTGTCAACAACCTGCTGCCCGTTCCACGAGCCGTTGTTCAGCAGCATCAAACCCCATTTTGCCAGATCTCTTGGTGTAAGGAACAGGCTGAAAGCGCCAAACGTGATACCATCCTTTGCCGACTCCCATTTCCAGTCAACAATCTGCAGGGGCGTGAAGAGGTGCTCTTCTGCAAAAGCAGAAAGTTGCTTGCCCGACCGACGTTGAATCGCAGCTGAGACAAGCTGCGGTGCCCCATCGTTGTAACGAAAGATCACTCCAGGGGCGTATTCCTGTGTCTTGCTCAGCACAAATTCCACCGAACTCCCGGAGGCATGGTAGAAGTCCAACGCGTCTTCGTCATTGTCGAAGTTGATCCCAGTCTGCATAGTGAGAGCGTGCCGGAGTGTAATGTCGGTCTTTTCCGGGTGGTTCGTGAAAGCATCGGGGCAGATTTGGGAGAGTGGCTGATTCAGTGAATCCAGGAATCCCTTCTCGAGAGCTATGCCGGTCAGTACCGACGTAAATGATTTTGTGCTGGACTGGATATTCTCGATACGATCTATGTCTCCCAGGCTGTGGGGATATACTTCGGCCACGAGTCTTCCGTTCCGGACAACCAGCAGACCGCGGGCCATCACGTATCGATCATCGAGGTAGAGCAATTGAAATGCCTTCTCGACCAGAAGTGGATCCATATTTTCACTGGCAGGGGAAGAGATCTCCCAGCCGTCGCCGCGGGAGACCGGCTGAAAGCCCTGATATTCGAGTTTGATCGGTTCATCATTGAGGCATGATGAAGCGACCATCATTACAACCAGAGCAGTTGCCGAGAGTTGGATGCCTTTCATAGCAGGACACTGAGCCCGATTTGATGCGATATCTGGAAGACAGGATTCCCCCCACTTCCCTCCACCCGTGAGTAACCAAATGAATATGAGACAGCCTGCATCTTGGTGCCGAACACCGGAAATTGATACTCAGCACTGAAGCGGAAAAAAAATGCCTGGTTCCAGAAGCCCGCCTGAAGATTGCTGTTCCAGTCCCTTGCAAATCCCCCCACGGAGATGTCATCAAGCTTGTACTGACGCACCGGATCCGGCCGGCTATAGAGGGAGAGGAGCGGGAACGAGAGCCAGCCCAGGAGCCTCGTTCCATTCTCGAGTCGCCACAGCGCCATGCTGGTTGCCCCGAGAGAATAGGTCGTTGCCCAGTAGGTATGACTATCATCCCAGTTGGGGAAATAGGCGCCCGCAAATGATATCCCCACGGCCGGACCGATGAGAAGATTGAACGATCCATCCTCGATCAAACCGAAGACGCGGCTGTACGACGCACGCAAGCCCAGCTGAGCGGTCAGAGGGCTTGACTCCCTCACCGTCTCGAGCCGGCTGTAGTCAAGGTCAAGCAGAATCCTCTGGAAGCAGCTACCTTCCGAGCGGTATTCATAGTTCAGTGTGACGATGAAACCCGTGTGAACTAGAGGGACGAGGTTCTCTTCTTTCATTTCATTCATGCCGAAGCGGAGACCAATAACATGGTCGCTGCCACCGTGTGCTGTCTCAACGGTATCTCGGCCGTACACTGAAACGCACAAGAGGACGATCAGAACGGCTATGGCATGTACTCGGTACATCGCTGCACTTTCTCCCGCAGCCATGAGGAGGTTGTTGGCGCCCGGCTACACCCAGACTCCCCCGCGTCTAAGGGAAGGAAGACTGCCCGACGAGACCTGATCGCCGTGAGTGAAGAGTGACTGAACAACATGCTGCCGATTCGTGACACTCAAGCGTCTTTCGATCTGCAGACTGCTTTGGAAAGCCTCGAGATCCTTACCATTCAACTCTCATCTCATCTGGAGAGGAATCCACGCATCGGCTGTCTGCAGTTCCTGTTGCATTTGAAGACCCTGCAGTCCTCTGCTAAAAGCGCAGGGGCCTCAGGTTCCGGGCACGGGAGGCTCCGATCAGGGGAGCCCGTCTATTCGCACCCGGACCCCACTGCCCGCAGAACGCAAGCAGATGATGAGGCCACTGAAGGCGCTACCGACACGAGTGAGTCGGGTACTGGAGCAGTCCGCACAACGAGCAGAGTGCACGACGATGCAGACAGCCCCTCCACTTGCTCAACACGATAGCCTATCGGCTTATCTAAGACTCTCTAACTTGATGAGAAACTCTGCATGTACTTTCTGAAGAAGTGTGGGGTCTTCTATGGCTCCCAGCATTTTCTTGATATCTGTGACTAACTCTGGTCGGGACATGCTCTTTGCAGTCGCATAGTAAAGAGGAAACCATTCTACTACAAAATCAGGATAATCACGGATGGTCGATTTCCCTGACCTGAACTTCGCTGCAAAATCCTCTGTCATCTCAATGAAGTCGTCAACACGGTCAAGGCTCCTGAGGGCCTTCACCGTCGTATAGAGCTCTTCTTGCCAGAGGACGTTCTGAAGGATGTCGGCTACATCACCACGTTGCTTGTCAAGCATCGTCAAAAAGGCATCCATCCTATGGTTATAGTTTCTATGAGCAGCGATTGTTCGCTGGAGATCTTGAGCTCTTACACTATTGTCCAGTATCCCCAGGGCGGCCAATACTTCAAAGGGATCCTGTCCGGAGTTCTTCTCCACCACCTGTTTTGATAGTCTTGTCATTGCTTCCAGATGTTCACCCACATACTTGACGTAACCCTTTTCATCAACATCAATTGTGATCAATCTCCTTATCGCCTTCTCACCTTCATCCTTAGCAACGTCCCACTCAAACAACGCCCCCATCCTGAGGAGTATCTCAGCATACAAATAGATATTGTCTACGATGCACTCCTTTACAGAACCTGGTTTCACCGCGATCGTAAATCCATTGATCGGGAGATTCTCTTCAACCTCAGTGAACTCTACACCTACTAAGCCTTTGGCCTCCCTGAGGCGGGAAGACACTGGAATAGTCAACCCGAGCCACCTATTCTCTCCCGGTTCCATGCGTGTGAATGTAATGCTGCCTGCTCGCATCTCTGGTTTTCGTTCATCAGCACCTGGAAACTCGAAGGTTGGTGTCTTAAACAGCTTTTCAAAGCCAGGAGATAACTCAACATAGAGGGTCAGATCTCGAATGTAGGTTGCAGCATTATGAATGACCGCGTAGTAGGTAGTAGCCGAGCTTTCATCCGATCCCTCAGATTCAGTGTATACACCCATATTGCGCTGGGCTTTGTTGTTGTCGTAGATGACAGACAAATCCGTATCGGGCCATCCCGGCGCTCTCCCCAATAGCGTGGGGACCACAACAGGATCAGATGGAGTTGAAATCTCAACCGCCAAACAGGTATGCGAGGACGTAGTAGCCGCCAGCGTCCATTCATACCCTGAAGACATTGTCTTCACCAGGTCGCCGGCCGCAAATGCCAGAGTCGGATCAGCTGTGGTACCAGCATTGACATAATTACTGCCAGTCCCAAATTCTGATTTCAAGAAATGCAAACTGACCGTTTCAGCCGAACCTGTTCCTTTTCTATGAACCCTCGCAAAGGCGAAATTGCTTCCGAGTGCGGCAGACTGAGGGTTCTGGCTCTGCGGTTGGTGATTAGCATTGAAGCCGCCAGCGGCGTTTGATCTGCGATTCCACACGTCGCTGGTCGCGTAGAAGACCGGATGCGTAGATGGTTCTAGCCCAGTATCATTGTCTGTAGCGTTGTCAGTCCAATCCCGCACGTAGAAATCTTGTTCATCAGCAATCTGTTGTATTTCAAAAAAGAAAGGGTCAATGGAAATGCCAATATTGGCTGTGTTGGCGAGATTTCGCAGCGTGTTTGTGCCAAAGTTCGCATTGCGCTGGTAAGCAATGCCGTTAGGGAAATTTGCGTTGTCGGGCGTATTGTTGGCTGCAAAGACACCGTAGAAGTCTTTTCCTACAGCTTTCAATCCAGCGTAGTCTCCGAGATAAGGACCAAACACCCTCACAGGCGCGTTAGAGGGTGTCTGGCAGAGAACGATATTACTCCATGTTGTGCCACCATCATTTGACTGCCTGAACCGGGTTTCCCACTGTTGGTTGGGAGCAACTCCTGTCAATTGTTGGTAGAGTACGCCTGCCTCACCTCTGACATTTACCGCCACCTGGGGGCAGATGATGTTGTTTACAGTCAGCAGGTCGGCTGACCAGTTGTTCCCTCCATCTACTGTTCTTCTCACGTGCATTCTTGTCGTGTTGTTTGCCGCCCCCGGAGCACGATCAATGTAGGCGATATATACAGTCTGCCAATCCGTCGGGTCAACGGCTATCGATGCTCTGTCCCCCAATCTCTCCTGGCCCATAGCACTCCCCGAATTCCACGTCCAGTCAATACCTGTAGCGACTCTGATCCCGGCCATTCCATCACCAGGATCAAGGAGATCGTTGTATGAGGTCGCTCCTTGTCCCCAGTCATCGTCGCGAACAACAACCACATCACCTGTTCTGGTCTGACCGACTGAGTTGGTTCTTCTATAGAATATCGCGTACACCGTACCCCTGGGATGTGTCGCAGTACGAATTGGAGGACCATCCTGTCCGAACGGATTTCTTACTTCCAGCCTCTCTGTGGTAAGATTTGCAGGTGCAGCCGCCGTATCCGCATCAAGGGATTGCTCAACGGTAGCGGTTCGATCACTTGCAGCGTTGAAATCGTTGTGGCCGACATACACGTGATCGTTATTGCGTTGCGCTCCCCCCATCGGAGAAATTGACTCTACATAAGGCTGATCCTCATCGGTCCGCGATAAGAGGCTGGTCATTGTTCCGACTGCCAAATAGTTACCCATTCGCAAAATCTGCATCTGGGGAGGGTTCGCCCCGACATACCCCCCCGTCAGGATCCCGGAATAGAGAGTGTCATGCCTGCCAATGCCGACGGTAATATCAGCGGTGCCTCCATTCAAGCTGGGAACGATATTGTTCAACACCCACGTGTTTCCTCCGTCCTGTGAGATATACACAGGAGCTGCTGCCACTGCACCAGTCGGGTTGAATGTGAAGGCGGTTCCAACAATCCGCAAGGGGTCATTTGGGCTAATAGCCAGACTAGGCTCACTGTCCTGATTGGTTTCATTACTCAGAGCATTCGGCGTCATGTTGACGACTCTGACATTCTGTGCTTCTAGAGAGTAGAAACCAACCAGCACAAGCGCGGATATGTGTAGTATGAATCTCATCGTATGTTTACCATTCTCTTAAGTGTGACTTGTCATTTGATCATTCTCTTAATGTCATCTAGCTTTGACCCTTCTTGAAAATCAAGGGGATGTAGCAGAGTGTACGCCCCCTGGTCCTTAGAAACGTCTGGCGCTCTCCTCAACAGGAAGATGCCTTCACTCCCCGCCACAAATTTAGGCGCCTTGTACCACTGGATGTCGTCACTGGATGCAAAATAGAATTTGACCGTGTCAACACTGGCGGATCTTTTTAGTACCTCTTCTGGGATGACGATGGCAATTCTGTATTGGGGGTCGTGTTCAGTCTCAACCGGCTGTCTGGTCGCTTTCACATCTTCGATCTTCTCAACCTTGCCGTAAACGATGAGGTCGGCCGACATGACGCGAGACTCCAACATCCTATACTCCTGATCTGCCTCATACTCTTTGATGTCCTTCTGGACCTTCTCTATTTGTGACTTGTCCTGGTCGATTGCCTTCGCCAATACGGCCAGGCTATTTCCAAACAGCCAGGTCCTCGTGATGAATATCCCAGAGAATCCCTCTTTGAGGTTGGTCTTTTGATCCTCATTCAGCAGAACAGTGATTTCCTTTCCTTCGAAATGCTCATGGCCATCAGAGGCTTTGAGGACTCTGTCAACCCTCACTATGGAAGCTTCCTCAGCGCTGACGTAGCCCGGCATCGTAGATGCCGAAAGCTTGATCAGTGTCCCCGCAAAAATATAGTCCGCGCCTTCATACCGGGTCACGGTGACATCCTGTCGAGGTGTACATACCGCCGCCGCACATACGATGCAGACAGATACAGCTGTGAAGTGTAGTTTTCTCATAGCAAGTCTCATCTTGCATGTGGGGATAGTTGATTTATGCACAACTGCAATGATCCCCTCGTCCAGCGGGAATCCATCTCAAGGAGAACGTGACGAGCGAACAGCGTGGTGTTGTGTCCCGCCTTTGCATCAAGCCCCCCCCCGGCAAGGACCGGGACACAACCAGGAGGACCCCATCCCAACGGAGTAGTCGGGTGCTCGAAATCGAGCAGCGGTGATAAGAACAAGGTGTCCTGCGGTGAAGGTGCGGGAGAGATGGGAGTGCAGAGAAGAGGGAAGACTTGCGCTCTCAGGTCTAGCGCGGGACCAAACCAGTTCACCGCATTTGACCTATGTGCTGATAAGCTACGCCAGGGCTAAGGAATTGTCAAGAGAAATCTGAGGATCAGCCAGCCCGGAGGCTCAGGGAGAGTCCACCTGTCCCCGGGGTTTTCTCTGTGCAACGGACGTCTTCCAGCGCTGACAGCACTGCGTTGGTATCCTCGTTCGACTCAGGAGATAGTGGCCGCACGATTGTTCAGGTTCCAGTCCTCTCCTGGGCCCAACCGATTGATCATGGTCTATGTTCACTGACTGGTAACAACCGGTATATCTCGATGAACTGCGGAGAGTCTCCAGAGATCGCCGCTGCCCGGCACGCCTACTGGCACGAAGGCAAACGTTGCTTCGGGTCAAGGTTGCGGAAGATGACGGTACATCCCTCCCGGATGCCATGGCCTCCGGCGATGGGGCCTACGTGTCCCCGCCGACTACTCACTCCTGTGGAAGGTATTCCGTACATACTCCTGAAATTCTTCTCCGGGAGCGGAGAGAAGAAATATCTCTATGAACTCATCCTCGCTCAGAATCATATAGACTTCTTCTGCTCTCCATCCCTCACGAAGATTCTCGATCGCCTCACTCTCACATTCACACACACCTCGAGCCAGCTTCGTGGAAGCTAACCCATATGTATTGGTGATATCCTCGGCATGAAACTGCCGCAGCACATATTTGGCCCTTCTTCTGTCATAGCTGAAGATATCCCAATTGTCATGAGTCTCCCCTCCCGGGTTGACCTGTTGCCTCTCATGTTCAGATCTGTTCTTGCCAATGATGTACGTGCCGCCCATGAGATGCGCATATTCTCGAAACACCTTCGATGTACCCCATCTTCCTATTCCTGTCCCTTCCCATGTCCCTATGAGAACACTCACGGGACCCCATTTCTCAACCGCAGAGGTGTCTTGCGCAAAGCCGACTGTTGGCAGAGCAACAATCAGAAGAAGAGTCCATCTCATTTCGCCTTCTCCTTCCTGTAGCCAGCGACCGAGGCGCACAACATCCGGCAGCCCTGTATGCCGACTCCAGAATCGATCAGCTTACCTTGGCATTGGAGCTCACTTTGTTTTCGGCTTCGCGTTCCGGGTGTCATCCCTCGCCAGCATACAGCGGGGCACTGCTGGCTGTAAGCGTGAGGGTCATGGCAGGCCAGCCCGCCTTTCACACAACAGTCATTTGGAGAATGATACGCCACAGACCATTGGTCTTTTGCAGAACCAGGAGAGTGCGGCCTGATACCTTTTGTCCACTGTTGTTTGCATCGTATGTGCAGAGAATGGTTGCCAGATCGCATGAGTGATTGATCGAGAGGACTTCTATTCCGTCAAGATGCCCGCCCATCTTCATTCCCCTCCGAAAATTCGCGATGACCTGATCCCGACCGTCTGCCACCAGCCCAGAGACATGCCCCGAGATATACCGGGCCTCCTCCGCATAGAGGGGAGTCAGCGCGTCCGCGTCCGGTCCGTTATACGCGGTCATCCATTGTTCTGCAATACGACCGAAATCGAAACACGCACTGTCCCGATACACCAGCGATGCCCTGTCCGATTGTTGCGCCACTGACACCATCGTCACCAGGACGAGAAGGAAAGCGGTGAGAATCGATTTCATGGGAACTCCTCTCGCGTGGAGATACCACGATGCCCCTATGGATTGGCCGCCTCTCAGATTGTTCGGCGCCGCGCTGACGTCTCATACACGAATGCGACCGTGGCCGATCAGCCAGTCCGCTTGAGGGAACACCCACAGGCGGACCACTACACGTACACAGCGATATGAGCTAAGAAAACAGGCGCTGGGGTTCACAAGCTGGCAGACGATGTGCGATTTCCGCTCCGGACCTTGTCCCAGTCGTCAAACCCAGTGTGATAACTGCCACGCTTCGCCGGCCGCAATCACTCGCTCATGCCAAGGTACATCCCGCCGAAGTAAGGAACCAGCCATACCAGCCACACGAAGAGGCTGTATCTGTGGAATCCTCTCCGCGCTTCACTGCTTGCGATCCAGACTACACGGGTTGCCCAGATTGCATGGGCCAACATGAGCCAGAGAGCGATCTGTCCGGTCAGGGTGTGCAACTCTCGCAGATCGAATGGTCCTTCGGCCATCTGGTGCATGGCAAGCGTGCCGGCCACGTCGAAGACCAAGCCGGTCCAGAATGCGGCAACATGCCACGACTTCAAATAGCGGGCTAATCGCTCGGACCATACCCCCACGGAGTAGAAGACCAGGGCGAACGTGATGAGGATGGCTGAGGCGATCAGCAACAGGACTCTCCTCCTCCATGTGAATGACAGATGCTGCCGGCTAGGTCGTGAGGAATGACGTTTCTAGCACAAGCTTTCGTTCGCCTTCCGATTCGTTATCGTTCCGACATCCATCCTGGTCGTCAACTGTAGGTTCCCCCGCGAGACCACGGATGCGTCTTCTGGACTTCACCACGCCGGTCATGTCGCTCCTTTCGGAGTTTGCGATCCCAGCATAACACCTCGGCGCGTATCCGTGTTCAGGTAAACCGGCGCGAGCACGGTGAACAACCCCCATGACTCAGTATCGTTGTTGTGTATCCGGCCGCCCCTGATCGGACTGACATCCTAACACAATATCTAGAGATCTTCAAGGCGGGCACGGGCACCTCACATGGACTATCACGCACATGCACAAGAGTGCCGGGGGGCCGGCAGGCAACCGCTACGGCTGACCGGAGAGTTCCTGTGGCTTCAGGTGCTGTGGTTCGTGTCAAGGAGAGACGGAAGGCCGAGTCGACGGGCGATCCCCTGCGAAGCATTTCGCGCAACAGCAAATCGTTCGCCCTGACTTCTACAGGTACTGTTGAAAGACCCGTCGGAAATGGAATCCATAGATGGCAAGCGTGATTGCCTTGGAAAAATGACGCGGTCGGCGGAACAGCGACCAAAAGAAGAGTTTCCAGTAGTACACCCGTTCTCTCCCGATGACGCCGAGAAGGAGCATTGATTTTGACAGGGGGCGCAGGTGGGCAAACCGAAGACGCGACTCATGCTGCCAGCGCGGTTGATGGGTCCTCAGAAAATCAATGACACGCTGGTAGTACTCTCTCGGGGAGTAGATCGTCGCCAGGACCTTCCGGTAACCATCGATAAGCGCCTGAGGGTTCATCTTGGGGATGAAGTTCATGGAGAAGTCCGTATTGTCCCCCGAAAACGCTTTCAGCAGTCTGTCTTCCTTTCCCAGTCGGGTGTAGAGCCGGGTCTTGATCGGGGCGTTGAGCAGTCCTACCATCGCAACCACAATACCGCTTTCCCTGATGAACCGGATCAGGCTGTCAAAGATCGACAGTGGGTCTTCGTCGAATCCTACGATGAAGCCTCCCTGGACCTGCAGGCCGGCCTTCTGGAGTGTCCTGACGCTTGCGATCAGATCCCTGTTCTTGTTCGGGATCTTCTTGCACCCGTCAAGGCTGCCTTCGTTGGGGCTCTCGATCCCGACGAACACCTCTTCGAATCCCGCCCGAGCCATCAGATCCAGCAGCTCCTGGTCATCGGAGAGGTTGAGGGACGCTTCCGTCCCCAGAGAAAATGGATACTGCCTCTCCTCCATCCACCGAATGATCGGGCGAAGGATCTCCTTCTTCAGTTTTACCCTGTTGCCGATGAAGTTGTCATCAACGAAGAAGACGTGGCCCCGCCACCCGAACCGGTACAGGGCATCCAGCTCCGCGATTACCTGTGAGCTGGATTTCGTGCGCGGCATGCGTCCATAGAGAACAGTGATATCGCAGAACTCGCAGTCGTACGGACAGCCGCGTGAATACTGGACATTCATCGTGGCGTACTGGCGGATGTCAATCAGCTCCCACATGGGCAGCGGTGTCGTGGTCAAATCCGCCCACCTGTCAGTTCCGTACAGGTGTTTCGGCTGACCGCGCCTGAGGTCCTCGAGAAACGGCGGCAGCGTAATCTCCGCCTCGTTCAGGATGAAGTGATCCACACCGTGGAATTCTTCATGCCGGGCGGTAAACAGCGGTCCGCCGGCAACGACTTTTACCCCCAGCTCGTTACAGCGCGCAATGACCTCCCGGGCAGATCCCGCCTGGACAGACATCCCGCCCAGAAACACATAATCAGCCCACCGAAGATCCTCGGTCGCAAGGGTGGCGAGATTCAGATCGATCAGCCTCTTCTCCCATTCGGCTGGCAGGAGAGAGGCAACCGTCAAGAGGCCCAAGGGGGGTTGCCCGGCCTTCTTGGAGATAAATCGAAGGGCATGTTTGAAGGACCAGAACGTATCCGGATATTCCGGACATACGAAGAGGATATTCATGGTGCGCTTCTCTCCGGAAAAAGGTGCCTATACGGCGATGCTTCCTGATGCCCTCATTGAGCGTCCGGATGAGGTTCTGTGGCGGTAAGACTCCACATCATCATGAGAAATCTACAGAGCGAAAAGCAACGCCACATCGGCCAAAAGGATGGAAATGGGACTAGTCCTTCCAAGGGAGAGGGGGTGGAGGCTGGATTGCTGAGCTGATCTGCTACCGGTCGAAAATCGGATGTTGAAATCTTCCTTCAATTTCCATAAACTAAGGAGGCTCGCCTCAAAAGACTGAATGTATTGCTTGGACCGTTCATCCCATGAAAAGGCAGATCAGGCTAATTCTCGTAGAAGACAACCGCCTTCTTCGCGAGGGCCTGACCGTGATGCTCAAGGAGCAGCCGGACATAGCATTAGTTGCTTCCCTGAGTAACGGCGATGCTCTCATTCGGGGGAAGAAGTTGAAACCCGATGTCATTCTGCTGGATTTCGTCCTCAGAAGCAGCACCAGTCTGCGTCTTCTCCAGTCGATCAGGACAACCAATCGTGAGGCGAAGGTGATTGTGATGAACCTAGCCCCTGTCCAGCCCTCCCTCATGGAATATGTGAAGGTGGGCGTTGACGGATTCGTCCTCAAGGATGCGACATTCGACGATTTCCTCCAGACGATCCGTGATGTCGCACAGGGGAAGAAGGTGCTCCCCCCCACACTTACCTCCTCTCTCTTGTCCGAGATTGCCACCCACGCCACGAGGAACGGAAAAGGGAATCCTTTCAAATCTGTCCGGATGACCAGCCGGGAACGGGAGGTAATCGAGTTGATCGCCGAAGGACTCAGCAACAAGCAGATTGCTGCCCGTCTCAATCTTGCCGTGGATACAGTCAAGAGCCACGTCCACAACATTCTTGAAAAACTTGCGCTGCACACCCGGCTCGAGATTGCCACCTTTCGTCACATGGGGGGGCGGTTTCCCTCTCCGGGCCGAGACAGCTCTTCGTCCAAGGAATGATGTCCTCGGCGCCCCTTCCCTGGACTCCTCTCACTCTGCCCAGACCATCGCCCACGGTTTCTTCCCCCCCAAAGGGACCAAATCGTTTTCCATCCCTTTGATTGATTCCATCTCAGACACGTCCTGGGTATACTACGACCGCTGACGGACTTCCGTGCTGCGTGAAGGCACACGGGTTTGCCGGGTATCATCGTCTCCGCGGTGGTCTGACGTGATTTCTCCTGCGATAGTGGCAAGGGGAGTGCTGCACGTGCCGCATCACCTCGACAGCGGAAAGTGAGTCTAGGACATGTCAGGAAAAAAGGGGCCTCCCGGTGGAAACACGCCGAAAAGAAGCACCAAAGCCCCGAAGGTTGTGCCCTCGACGCTTGACCTGGTCAGAGAAGGGGTCCGGCGCTTCATCCTCAATGACGCCTCACTTGGCGAATTTCAGAAGACGATTCGCGAAGCCGCCGAGAAGGGCACATTGTCACCCCATCCGCTGACGGGCGCGGAATTCCGGAGAATAGTCAAAGAGGCAATCACCGAGCGAAACCGGAGGACGAGCAAGCCGCCGAAGCGGTAGGGAAGAAACCAGAAGAAGAGAACTCCGTGTGGAGGTTGTATGCCGGCATCATGCCGTGGGGTATCAAGGCCCAGGTGCGAATATCCAGTGAGGAGATACTGAAGTGAAGAAGTTGCGAATTGGGGTCATCGATCTCGTCAGTCAGGGTCCGACGCGCTCACTGTGGGCCCGCGTAATGAACGCAAACCTGGCAAGCATCATGCCGCAGGTGATCGCCGTCTGGTGCAGAAAGCAGGGGCACGATGTATCGTTCCTCTGCTACACAGGCTTTGAGAATCTCGCCCGGGGACTCACCCGGGACCTGGATCTCGTCTTCATCGGGGCATTTACGGAATCCGCGCATCTCGCTTATGCGCTGAGCAACCATTTCCACTCCCAGGGCGTGGTAACGGCTCTCGGCGGCCCCCATGCCCGCTGCTTCCCACAGGATGCACGCAAGTATTTCGATTACGTGCTCGGCTTCACAGATGAAACCACCATCCGGGATGTCGTTGAGGATTGCTCACGTCACACGCCGGTGGGTCTCCATCTTTCCGCTCCCGGGCAGCCAGCTCAGCTGCCAGGGGTTCGGGAACGGTGGGAGTTCATCAAGCCAACGGTGCGGAAAGCTCCCTTCATTCAGATTGTCCCAATGCTTGCCAGCATCGGGTGCCCGTACTCGTGTGGTTTCTGCATTGACTCCACGGTCCCGTACCAGCTACTTGACACCGACGTACTGAAGGACGACCTCCGATTTCTGTTGACCGTGTTCAAACGTCCTGTTGTCGGATGGCATGATCCCAATTTCGGAGTCCGTTTCGATGACATCATGGAGACGATTGAGGAGGCCCTCCCGCCGGACAGGATCGACTTCATCGCAGAAAGCAGCCTGTCGTTGCTATCGGAGCCACGCCTCCAACGACTTCAACGGAATGGATTCAAGGCTCTCCTTCCCGGCATCGAATCGTGGTTCGACCTTGGTGACAAATCAAAAGCCTCCGGCGTCACTGGAATAGAAAAAGTGAAGCGCGTCGCCGAACACGTGAATCTGGTCCTACGCTACATCCCGTACGTGCAGGCCAACTTCGTCCTGGGGCTTGACAGTGATGAAGGCCCGGACCCGTTCGAGCTCACGCGTCGCTTCGTTGATTTTGCTCCAGGCGCATTCCCGGGCTTTTCTCTCCTGACGGCCTTCGGAGAAGCCGCACCGATCAACCTGCAGTACCAGCGTGAGAACCGCACGGTCGGGTTCCCGTTTCATTTCCTGAACAACAACGGCGCGATGAACGTGCGACCGAAAAACTACTCCTGGCCAGCGTTCTATCAGCACGTCGTGGATACGACGAGATACTCATTCTCTCCCCGGGCCATTGCGCGACGCTTTAGCGCAGCCCGGACCTTTGTTCCACAGTGGATGAATGTCATTCGCGCAGTATCCTCCGAGGGGTACGGAAGAATACGTTACCATAGAGAGATCCATCACCGGCTCCTCCAAGATCGGGGTTTTCGGGGATTCTATGAGCAGACGACGGATGTTCTCCCGCCGTTTTTTGAAGATCGGATACGGAAGGCCCTCGGACATATGTGGCACTGGCTTCCCCCGGGAGCGTTGCGGCATGATCCAAATGCCTACCTGAAAGCACAGGTAGCAGAGGTTCGAGTGCCCGCCTACGCTACATGAGCTGCGGCGCGGGGGACTGCGTTGCTCAGATGATGCGCTGGCACGAGCGACGAGCAAAGCAATGGGGGCGGGATCTCCGGCCGATGAGAAGGACGACGACAGCGTGAGACGTCGTGAGTAGAGAACCCGGCTGTTCTCACATCTACACTTCCCCCTCTTCCGTTGAGACACAGAACGCAGCAGCTCACGTTCAAGCGCCAGCCACACCTCCGCATATACCTCCCCCGGCTGCACCCCTCGATCAAGACGCCAGAATGGAATGATCGTCTCCTCAGCTGCGGGAAGGCCTGCTCCCCTTGAGGCGTACCAGTACGAGGGCATGACTGCTCAGGGGTTGAGACAGTACAGGTTCATTTCGGGTTGGATCCCTCGACAAGCCAGGCCCGCGTCAGTCTGTAAAAGTCCTCTTCAAACTCAATTGCCGACAGTCCTACAGCTGGAGCAAGGCTGGAGGAAAACCGTTCTCCCACGCCCATACTCTCGAACACACGCAGGAGATCGGACGGGGATTTCTGAGGAGTTCTTGCCTCGGCAAGGTATCGAACAGCCAACTCGAAAAGAGGATAGTATCTCCCCTCTTGCCTGTGGTTCAGCACCTCTTCCGGGTAGTCCCGAACAGTCTTGATCTGCAAGGGAGTCCATGTCAGCGGATCGTGCCCAAGCTCTGCAACCAGGGAATCAAGCGCGGCAACTGTTTCAATGTCGCTGCTTCTTGGTCCGGAGCAGTATTCGGCAAATCCTTCCCTGAACCAGACTGGGGGTTCATTGAATGGGTTGTGCCCCAGCGCCAGTGTCACCACGTGCACAAGCTCGTGTGTCACCAGTCTTCCGTATCCACCGGGCCCACTGTGGGCGAAAAAGGGAGCGTCGGGAGACACCAGAATCATTCCGCCGTGAAAGGCGTACCCTCCGGGCACCTCCGGGTGAGTACGATTGAGGTAGACCGCAAAGCGGCTCGATGTATCGGGCCACCACGCAGAGTGCGTCGAATCGATTCTGAGCAATCCAGTCAGCCGTGCAAGGAATATCTCCAATCCGAGCGCCAGTTTCCTTCGCTCCTCCTCGGATGCTGCGTCACTGTAGATGACAAAATGAGGGGTGACGATCAGCTGCCCGTCGTGGGACCAGTCAAAACCGGAGTGTTCAACCCAGGGAGCCGACTGCAAAACCTCCTGAGGTACATCGCGCTCGTGACAGGCGAACGCTGCCGTCAGTACCACCAGATAGATCTGCGCTCTGATGAGTCGTTGCATAGCATGGCCTCCTGATGAACGGAAACAGCTCCGGGAATGACGATTCCTCCAGAGAATGGCAGCACTGGATCGCGAGGGGAGACCTGTGGCTTCGAGAAGAAGTAGTAGGCAGTACCTGTGAAGGTGTTCTCTGCCAGCCCAAGTCCCTTCTGTCGATACTTCTTTGGATCAAGGCGACACTGGATTCTGTTCTCTACCGGACCATAGAACACCCAGTACTCGCCGAAAGCCGAGTTCACCGAGCAGGAAAACCGAAAGAAGATCTTGATACGATAGTCCGGGCATGGGCTTTGCGGAGATTGCATGCCCGCTGTAGTCAGCATCGTCGTTGAGAAACAGAGGCAGGCCCCATATCACACGTTGGTGTTTTCCGTGATGTCCAGAATGGTGCGGCTATCCCCAGTGAAGTACGTATCATGGGTGGCGTCAACAAACAGCCACCTGCCGAGTGTGTGCGAATAGACCATGACGGAATCAGCCGGTCTCCGTTGACCATCCAGTCTCAGAAACTGGCTGGCTCGGCCCCGGGCTGATTGGGGCAAAGCAGCGACATGCTGGAGCTGCATGTGACGAGGCCCCATGGTTCGGCGATGCATCACTATGCGACCTGCCTCAGGTCCGGGTTGCGGTTCGTAGTGGCAGCTATCGGTCCCGCTCAGGCGAGTTCATGCTCAATCTGCTCCAGGGTCTTTCCTTTCGTCTCAGGCAATCTAGCGGCAATGAACCAGAACCCGAGCACGCAAATCACTCCATAGAGCCAGAATGTGCCTGATGCGTTGAGCAGACCGTTCAGAATCGGAAACGTGTACGTGAGAAGGAAACAGGCGGTCCAGAGCGAGAAGGTCGCAATCGACAGAGCCGCACCCCGAACGCGATTGGGGAAGATCTCAGACAGTACCACCCAGGTAACAGGAGCCAGCGACATTGCATAGCAGGCTATTGCCATGACGACCAGTATGAGTAACGGCAGACCCTGAAGCTCGAAGTAGTACATTCCGCCCATGATGGCATAGATCGCCGCCAATCCGCCGGCACCCAGTAGCATCAAGGCTTTACGACCGAGTTTGTCGACGGTGAACATGCCGAGGAGCGTGAAGAGGAAGTTCACGCTTCCCGTGATGACTATGTTGAACAGAATATCCGACACTCCATATCCGGCTGCGGAGAATACCTCCTGAGCGTAGTTGAATATCACATTGATTCCGCACCACTGCTGGAAGACAGCAATGACGATACCCAACGTGAGCACCGTGCGCAGGCCGGGCCGCAGCAGCTCCCGGTAGTCAACCCTGGTGGCATCAGACGAGAACGTCTCACTGATGGCAGCTAGTTCCACGTCGGCATGGTGTCTCCCGCCTATCCTCGCAAGAATTCTCCTGACCTTCTCCTGGTTCTCCCTCTTCCTTGCAAGCCAGCGCGGGCTCTCGGGGACGAACCACATGAGCATGAAGAACATCGAGGCGGGAACCGCGCATGCCCAGAACATCCAGCGCCAGCCAGTCTCACCGTTCCAGGATTGGAGAATGTCGGCATGCGTAGCGTGCTGAGGGACCGGCTCGGCAACAAGCCAGTTCACCAGCTGCGCGGCAAGGATGCCGATGACGATCGTCAGCTGATTTATTGAGACGAACTTCCCTCTCACGTCTGCGGGAGATACCTCAGCAATGTACATCGGCGAAAGGTTAGACGCGAGACCTATCGCGACACCTCCCAGAATACGAGAAGCGACAAACAGACTGAAGGTGCCCGCCAGGCCGGTGCCCAGCGATGTCAGGATGAACAGGGCGGCGCAGGCAAGCAGCAAGTACTTTCGGCCATAACGATCGCTCAACGCACCCGAAGCCAGTGCGCCAATCACGCAGCCCACAAGAGCGGAGCTCATCGCCCAGCCCTGCAACACCGGCTCATCGGCAATACCGAAAAAGACCTCATAGAAAGGCTTGGCCCCGCCAATAACCACCCAATCGTACCCAAACAGCAACCCTCCCATCGCCGATACAAGAGTGATGAAGAGGATGTATCTGGTGTTCATGGCTCCCGTTTCCGTTTCTTGCTTTCGTGACGCGCCCAGGTCTCCCCATTGACGGATGCGATTCGTATATTGCATCACTTTCCTCCGACACTGCCCAGACTACTAGGAAAGGATGCTAATGAAGACGCTCCTTGTGACACTCCTCTGTTGGGTATGGCCGGTCACCCTCTGTGGCCAATCCCTCTCCGTCCAGTCACCTGACGGCAACCTTCTCTTTACGTTCTCAGTAGAAGATCTCTCGGAAGAACGGGGCTGCCTCTTCTACTCTCTCTCATACAAGAAGCAAACCGTGGTAATGGCATCTCGACTCGGCATCGTCACCGTAGATCTTCCCTCCTGGGTGAACGGATTCACACTGACAGACCATGCCCGCCAGTCAATCGATGAGACCTGGAAACCCGTCTACGGTGAACGAAGCACGGTGAGGAACCGGTACAACGAATGCACCATCAATCTGACGAAAGACAATGACAAGAACAATACCCTCCAGGTCATCATCAGGGTCTTCAACGAAGGAGCGGCATTCTGCTACAGGTTCCCAGAGCACCTCTCCACGTCGGTGATCCACATCCAGAACGAAAGGACGGAATTCGCTTTCGAAGAAGGAGCGATTGCCTATGTTACTCCATTCGCTCAGGAGCTCTACCACGCGCGCACGCTGCAGAACTGGTCATATGGAAGCACCCTGCCATTACCCCGCTGGGCTGCGAGAACTCGGGACTATGAAAGCGAGCGTCCTTTGACGCTCCTCCTGCCGAACGGATTGTTTGCGGCAATTGGGGAGGCGCGACTGGTAGACTACTCTCGCATGAAGTTCATTCTCTCCCCGGACAAGGAGAACACCGTCGCAGCAAGACTGTTTGGCCCCGTCACCGAGTCATCACCGTTTGCCACTCCCTGGCGAGTGATCATGGTCGCGGAAAGACCTGGAGATTTGATCGAACACAACGACATCTTTCTCAACCTCAATCCACCCTGCGCAATCGCCAACACCGAGTGGATAAGGCCAGGCAAAGTGATGAGGGAAATCACCCTGTCCACCTCAGGCGCGGAGGAGTGCCTGGAGTTTTGTGCCAAACACAATATTCAGTACATAGAGTTTGACGCAGGATGGTACGGGTACGAGTACTCAAAGGCGTCCGACGCTTCCGTTGTCGACGTTGATCCCCGAAGAAACCCCCAAAAGGACCTGGATTTGGAGAAGGTCATCGCCTCCGCCGCCGAGAAGAACATAGGGGTGATCCTCTATGTAAATCACAGGGCTCTTGAGCAGCAGATTGACGAGATCCTTCCACTCTACAGGCAGTGGGGGATTGCCGGTCTGAAACTTGGATTCGTTCACGTCGGATCACACAAGTGGACCTCCTGGGTACACGAAGCAGTCCGGAAGGCAGCCCGGTATCAACTCATGGTAGATATTCATGACGAGTACCGCCCGACTGGATACAGTAGAACCTACCCCAACCTGATGACGCAGGAAGGCGTCTACGGCAACGAATGCATGCCTGACGGCAACCACAACACCATCCTCCCCTTCACACGGTTCCTCGCAGGCGCGGCAGACTACACCATCTGCTACTACCACCAGGCTGGCATAAAGAACGTCAAAGGCATACAGACCACCTCGGCGCACCAGATGGCTCTATCGGTCATCTACTACAGCCCGCTTCAGTTTGTCTTCTGGTACGACAAGCCTGCCGATTACCAGGGTGAGCCGGAGATGGAGTTCTTTGAGCATCTGCCGACCGTGTGGGATACGACCGTGGTCGTTCTCGGAGACATCGGCAAGTACATCGCGACCGCAAGAAGAAGCGGAGAGAGCTGGTTCCTGGGAGCCATTACCAACAACGAGGGAAGGGTGCTGGACATCCCGCTCGACTATCTGGAGAAGGAACGAGTATACTTGGCCTCACTCTATGCCGACGGCGGTGAGACAATCCCCACCCGCACACATGTGAGAATCGAGCGACAGATAGTGGATTCCCGGTCCGTTCTCTCGGCAGATTTGAAGCCTTCGGGCGGAATTGCAGTCGAGATCCGGCCGGCAACCGCAAGCGAGATTCGCCTCCACGGCAGCCACCAAGAGAACTAGGAGGAGATCGTGCAACCATGCCCGATATGTGGTGACCAGGAGAACAAGGCTTTCCTCTGTAAAGTGACGCTGGTCTTTGGGACGGAATACGATTTGCGTCAGTGCAATCACTGCAAGGCAGCGTACTTCGACCCTCTGCCCACCGTTGACCATCTGGAGAGGTTCTACTCCGCTGCCTACTACGACTTTGACCGCTGGCATGAAGAAGCCAAGGGATCCATCTATGCCAGCAAACTGAAGAGGTTGAAAAGGACCGGCACATTTCTGGATGTCGGGTGTGCAACCGGTTTCTTCATAAACGGGATAGACAGGAATTCCGAGTGGGAAGTCTACGGTGTCGACTTCGGCGAGGCCGCAATCAGGTACGCACGCGAAACGCTGAAACTCAATGTCCGCGAGGGTGATCTTCGTGATGCACAGTATCCAGATCAATTCTTCGACTACATACATGTCAATAACGTCCTGGAACATGTTCCTGATCCCGTAGTGCTGCTGAAAGAGTGCCGGCGCATCATCAAGCCGGACGGCCATCTTTTTCTCTCGGTCCCCAACGGCACCAACGACAGGAGAAATCTGATCGCCTTCTACGAGAGTGAAGGTCTACCCGCGCGAAGTGTCAGCGGACACATCTTTTTCTTTGCCCGCGATACACTCCTGATGGTCTTTGAGAAGGTGGGATTTGCGGTGCAGAGGAAGAAGACAGGAAGCATCAAGAGAGGGCTCAGGAACGTTGGATACCTTCCCAGGAAGAAACGTTGGAAGAAGGACTACTTCCCCAGGGAAGCGCCCGAAGGCGAGGCACGATCCGAAATCGTTATACCGCCGAAGAAATATCCCGAGCTCTACTACAGGTATCGCCATATCCAGAGCCATCTGCACGATATACCCGGTCTCCATGAATTTGGACTTGATTTCATCTTCCTGCTGCGTCCTGATCGGTAGGATCGCCTGCTAATCCGATGCCACGCTGCCTCACCACACGTAACGGAGGATAGTGGCCATGATCTGCCAAACGCGTCTGTTGGCCCTTCTAGCATTGTTCCTCTGCTCGCCACTCTCTGGAGTTGCCCAGTCACCGTACAGATCGCAGCTGGGCAAGGAGATACTCATGGTCTCGTCGGGTCTGGCGACGGGTCTCGCCGCATCGCTCCTTGATGAAACACTGGATCCGCTCACTGTCGAAGAGATCACCACCCTCTCCCGAGAAGATGTCAACGCATTTGACAGGGGCGCAGTCTATCAGTACTCAGCATCTGCCTCGACGGCAAGCGAGATCCTTGTCTACACCGTCATTGCCTCTCCACTCGCGATGATGACTGACCAACGCGTCCGGGAGGACTGGGGAACATACCTGCTGATGTATGCCGAAACATTGCTCTGGACAGGCGCAAGCACCCACATTGTCAAGAATACCGTTGGCAGGATTCGACCATACGTTTACAATCCCGACGTCCCGATGGAAGAGAAGACGACACGCGATGCAAGAAAATCCTTCTACTCAAGCCATACTGCATTCGCTTTTGCCTCCGCGGTATTCCTCTCCACAACCTACAATTGCTACTTTCCTACTTCCCGGTGGGTGCCGTACGTCTGGGCCGGATCCATGGCCGCGGCAGCCCTCGTGGGCTTCTTCCGCTATCAGGCCGGTATGCACTATCCAACGGACATCATTGTCGGCGCGAGCATGGGCGGTCTCATCGGGTATGTGATCCCCGCGCTGCACCAGGTCGACACGGATGGCTATTCAGTCAGACCGGGATGGCGGCATGGTGGTATTGCCTTCAGCTTCACAATGCGGCTCTGACGTGTGCTCATAGAAGGTAGCAACCGGTGGGCGATTTGCATGTTCGATTCTGAATTGCGATATATGTAGCGGAGTGGATGAGATGAAGCCCATCAGGATTATGCTCCTCATCGTTGCATGCTGTCCCGCCCTTATCGCGCAGCACCAATCCGAGGTTTCGCCGGCTGACACCGCACGCACGGAAGGAATTCTGCTTCTGGATCCGGGGATCGCCTTGGGAAAACCAACACTCCTCCTCCCCCCCTGGCTCGAGCCCGGCGCAACACTCAGCACACCGTCGTTTCTCTATGGCAGCATGCGACCCGGACTACCGTCGTCGCTCATCGGACAGGGTATCGAGCCGAAGATCGACCTGACAGCTACCCTTCGTCTTCAGGGAAAGAGGGACGAGGGACTCCAACTACTCTATTCGGTGCTCGGAGCAGTTCAGGCCGGAGGCGTGGCCTACCTTGCCTACCGCCATGTGAAGAAGTACGGTTTCCGGCGCTGAGCGGTCTGCCTCGGCCCACCTCCCCCCGGTGAGAGGACCTCTCCTCGTTTCAGCGACTCATTCCATTGCTTGATGGTCAGCCTCCCGCCACTCGCCTTGAGATGTCACAGCACGATGCTCGCCCTCGAGGCCCGGGAGTCCGGTCTCCTGGCCAGACCGACGATGGAGAGGAGGGACCGCTGTTGGCCCGCCGTCAAAGAGTGGAAGAGATGATTCCCCTCCCTGTCCTGATCGAGCAGCTCCCTCGTGGAGCTCTGGTGTAGGTAAGATAGCACACCAACCTACGATGAATGAATGGGCGTCCAGCCGTTTCCATACTACCGCAGCAGGATCAACTTCTTCGTCTTGAGGTAACTCCCTGCCCGGAGACGGTAGAAGTAGACCCCGCTCGCGAGCAGGGAGGCGTCCAGCCGCACCAGCCGGAATCCCGGCTCCCCCACTCCGTCTGCCAGCGTGGCAACCTTCTGGCCCGTAGCCGTAAGCACCTCCAGCACGAGATCTGTCTGTTCAGAGAGCGAGAAACCTATCGTCGTGACAGAATTGAAAGGATTGGGGTAGTTCTGGAACAGGTCCGTGGACAACGGGACGGTACCGTCACGGACAGAAACCGTGTTGTTTGCCTCCTTCCAGAATGCAAGTATCAACCCCGCACAGTACTCCACACTCAGGGGAACGAGTGTACGTGCCATCGAAACCATAACCGGTTCAGGCAGGATGGGACCCACCTCATCCGGTGGGAGCCCCACACGTGCAGTGGTTCTCACCGCAAACTGCGTCCAGCGACCTCCAATCTCGGAAGGGGGAGATATTCCGTACTGGGCAGGCTCCACGGCGTTGCCGAGCGCATCCCTGTACCGTCCAAACTCTCCCTCCGCTCCCGGCGACGCATAGAACTGGCCCACTTCGAAGAGGGACGCCGTGAACGAGGCCAATTCCGTGAAATAGTCCTGCCACCGCGCGAGGGAAGGGATCTTTCCCGCATCCGCCGAATCAAGTCCCTGGGCGAAGAGATCGCGCAGGTCAGGGATGACCGATGGAACATTGTTGATCGACAACCCTCCGCTCAAGGCTCTCTCATACTCATCGACTATGACAACTGCCTGATCGGGATCCCACAGCTCTCCGGAGCGTTTCGACGTGAGACTTGCCCCGTGATTGACCACTTTCACATGGGAGGGAACGGACATGTCCGAGAGGAGATGGAGCAGATGTCCAACGCACTCGTATGCATCCGCAATTCTTCCGTCGTGGTAGAGCTCTAGAGCGTTATCCCAGGTAAAGAAGTTCTCCTGCGCCGCAGCCCACTCAGGAGTCGTCCAGTTACTCCCGGGCCAGCGATATCCAGTGACTGGATCGTACCCGTGCGAGAGTCCCCTTCTCCATCCGCTGTTGGTGTCGGCAAGATTGCCCAGCGGAACCGATTCGAGTGGGAGCAGACCGTTGAAATCGAATACCGGTACCTTCCCCCAGGGGTCCGGAAAGAACCTGCCGACGACACCCGGTATCTCCTCGTAGTCCTCGAGGTATGCCCCGGCCTCGAGCCGGTCCTGCACCTCCTGGAGGGGCAGGTTCTGCTCGTCCAGTCCTCCGGCAACGGCCAGTGCGAGCGCGCGAACGGCAATCTCCCTGTGTGTGGGGTCAGCCGAGTAGGCAGGCTCAAGGGCTGACGCACTGGTCGCGCCAAGCGACACCATGAGGAACGCACCTGCACAAAGCCTGACATACTGCCTGCGGCTGTTCGGGATAATCATCTCATCCATCATCAGCTCCCTCCACGACTTCTGTCTTCGACCTGGATTTCTTGATGAAAGGTAGGGGAGTATTCTGACCCTGTCAAGCCGGAAGCCGGTTCCCGGTCACTGTTCCCCGTCCTTTGAGAGCGAGAGGCTGCTTGATTCTCTTGAGCAGCATTCATAACGTTAGAGCCAGAATCTCCCACGCGGGTTTCCAGATGAACAAGCGACGATACCTGATACTCGTATGCCTCATTTCCGCTCTCGGAGGGTTTCTCTTCGGGTATGACACAGCAGTGATTTCGGGGACAATCACTTTTGTGGCCGGTCAGTTCGACATGGATCCCCTGCTGGAAGGCTGGTTTGTGGGCTCGGCACTGCTGGGATGCGTGATCGGCGTCTCATTTGCGGGCATTCTTGCCGATCGATTTGGCCGCAAGAATGTTCTGCTTCTCTCCGCTCTGCTCTTCGGACTCTCCGCGGTCGGGTGCACCATACCAACCACCCTGACCCAGCTCATTGTCTACCGCCTCGTGGGTGGACTGGGCGTCGGCATTGCCTCAATGCTATCTCCACTCTATATCTCGGAAATCTCGCCGCCTGGGATCCGGGGAAGAATGGTCTCGTTGTATCAATTCGCAATCACCGTTGGGATACTCTGTGCATACTTCGCCAATGCTCAACTCCTGTCCCTCAGTCAATCAGCGGTGTTCGACGGGATCGGACTTTGGAGATGGATCATCGCCGAGGAGGTCTGGCGGATAATGTTCGGAGCAGAGGCAATCCCCGCTCTGCTGTTTCTCGGCCTCCTGTTTCTGGTCCCGGAGAGTCCCCGCTGGCTCATGGCCAGAGAGAGAGAAGCGAGAGCAAGGGAGGTGCTCCTGCGCTTTGTCGATGAGAAGACTGCTCAGGGAGAGATGGAGGACATCCGGGACGTCCTTGCCAAAGAACAAGGAACATGGACCGGACTGTTTCAACCTGGCACACGTTTCGCACTTCTCATCGGCGTATCACTCGGCCTGCTTTCTCAATTCACGGGCATCAACGCGATCATCTACTACGGGCCGAGGATATTCGAGTCAGCCGGCTTTGGTGTAGGTGGATCCCTGGGCGGACAGGTCGTCATCGGTGTTGTAAATGTACTCTTCACGTTGATCGCGATCTGGAAGATAGACCATCTGGGACGCAGACCGCTGCTGCTTGCAGGCTGCGTAGGCATGATGGTTTCTCACATCGCCATCGGTCTGCTGTTTTACACGGGTCATTCCGATGGCATTCTCCTCCTGGTATTTGTTCTCAGCTTCATCGCGTTCTTTGCCTTCTCCTACGGACCTGTTGTCTGGACGCTGCTCTCAGAGATCTTCCCCACGAGCATCCGCGGGAGGGCAATGTCCGTTGCCACACTTTCCATCTGGGTGGGCACCTACCTCGTCGGGCAGCTTGTGCCCTTGCTGTTTGAAAGCATAACAACGCAAGGGACCTTTTGGCTCTTTGCGGCCATGTGTATCCCGGCCATTCTCATTGTCTGGAGGCTGGTCCCGGAGACCAAGGGAAGGACTCTGGAGGACATCGAGCGCCACTGGCTGGAGAGAGAATCAGCGGCATAGCGCCGAAGGCCGGAAGGTTTACCGGACTATCACCATTGGTTTCGTTTCGGCAAAGCTTTTCCCCTGCCCCGCTCCGAGGGGGTGAGCACGCAGAGTGTAGTAGTATACGCCGCTCGCAAGTCCCCCTGCGTCGAACCTCACCTGTCGGTATCCCGCCTCCAAGCCCTCATCAAGGAGCACCGCCACTTCCTCTCCGAGGAGATTGAAAACCTTCAGGTTCACCCAGGATCTCACAGGCAGCGCAAACTGTATTGTCGTTGCAGGGTTGAACGGATTCGGATAGTTCTGGGACAGAACATACCCAAGAGCTCTCTCCCCCTCCCGGCCCACAGTTGTCACCACCTCGACATTCCGATGGACAATGAGGTCGCCGTAGGTGAACCGGTAATCGCCTTCCAGAGGGTCGCGGTGATCAGCACCCGATGAGTCCCGGTAGGTGAAGTGAAACCAGACTTCTGTCCCGAGTTGAGCCACCGGTAGCGGGCATGTTACGATCGCCCCGCCACCACTGATCATGGCGTTACTGGAGAAGGTGCTCCCATCCGTGCTTATGCGCAGGACGGCCGTGGAAGGGATCGTCGGCACGTTTCCAGCGAATATCTTGCTCACCGAGTATCCCCCGTCTTCCTCCCTGAGGTTCGGAAATCCCAGAGCCCTGGCTGCCGAGAGAAGGCCGTAGCCCCTAATGGTGTCCGGATTGCCACTCTGATCCCCGGCCTCCAGGATGATGCTGCGAGCCTGGAGGTTTGTCAGGTGAGGATAGGCCGAAAGTAGCTGTCCGACAATACCCGCCACAATGGGGGCAGCACCAGAAGTCCCCCAGACGCCATTCGACTGAAAGTAGCCACCTTCCGCCACCGCCGCGTACCCAACCCCTTCTCCCTGGGCACACACCTCGGGTTTCAGCCTTCGCTCAAAGGTAGGTCCGCGCGAACTCCAGGAGGTGTTTCTTCCTCTATCATCCACAGCCCCGACGGAGATGATCTCAAACGCATCAGCAGGGGAGCCAATGTAATGCCACTCGTTCAATGCTTCGTTGCCTGCCGATGTGACGGTCACAATCCCCCGCTCAAACGCGAGATTTGACGCCCGTGCGACTATCGTGGTATTTCCATCCATGTCCTTGTACGTGTAGGAGTAGGTGGAGTCATCAAAGAGCGTATACCCGACCGAGGATGTGGCAATGTCCACGCCGATCGAATCCATCCATTCAAGGGCCGCTGCATAGTTGTCCTCCTCGATGTGCGATTCATACTCCACCCTCTCTGTCTTGGCCAGGACGAAATCTGCCCCAAATGCAGGCGCGACCATATCGCCCTCCTCGTAGGCGCCGCAGAGGGAGAACGCGAATGTGCCGTGACCCCATCCATAGGGATCTTCATCTCCCTCCCGGGCCGTCACCGGATCGTTCCCGACAAAATCCCATTCGGCAAGCACCTCTGTCTGGGCAAAAGCCTGATGAGCTGTGTTAAATCCTGCATCGAGCATTCCGATGATGACACCCTGGCCATAGAAACCGAGATCATGAACGGGCGGGATATCCGAAAGCATGAACTGGTCATATGAGGGGCCATAGTCGATTGCGTGCAGGCCAGGGTTCGAGCCTGTCCATTGGAGATCGGAGCTCCGCTGTAAAGAGGGGACCCCAGCACGTGATCGCAACGTCCGCACCCGCTCGACGCGTGAGACATACGGTAGTGCCATCACTTGCTCCAGCTGGCGCTGCGTGAGGTAACAGGAGACCGCGTTGAACCATTTCAGCGTTTGGTGAATCTGCACCCCCTGAGCCTCGATGTCGCGAATGTACTCAAGCAGCACAGGGACGTCATCAATGGTGACGTAATGTTCTCTGCCCATCGACTTCATCCGCCGTTGGATGCTCCGTGGCGCGAGTTTCTCTTCAGCCTTCTGAAAATGCTCGGACGCCTTCTGCAGGAAAGGCTGTCCCGGCACCCCCTTGTCCCTGAAGTAAACAAGATACTTCGCCTCGAAACCTGCTGCCTGCGGCATACAGTAAAGTCCTATGAGAAGCAGGAGAAGGATCTTCATGGCTTACCCTCATTCCTGTTACGGCCCCAACCAGATGCCGAGCCAGACCCCCGGCACCTTACTCAAGAGCAATCTATCCCCCCCACCCCGGAAAAACAAGGTGCACCAACGGTTTGCTTCATCCACGCAGGTCCCGTACATTAGTCGACATTTGTCCAGCCCCGGAGAAGAAACACCCCCGTGGAACACACTGCAATCCTTCTTTCGCCTGCGACCCGCATGGTGAAGCGCATCACATCGGCAGCTACCGGTCACCAAATCTGGCGTACCTGCAGCATTGCCACACTCCTGGTCTGCATCTTCAGCGTGCAGGCATCACACGCATGGGTCTATCCCGAACGCCGGGACATCACTCTCCTGGCCGTCCAGAGACTCGATCCGAATCGACGGATGATCCCGGACCGAATCTGGTCCGATGCCCGACAGAACCATGAATCTCGACCCACCGAAGCCGTCGTTGATGCCACACAGGGAGAGAAGCCATCCAGAATTGACTTCGCGGCGTGGCCAGCCATTGCTGGTGATCATTCCTGCTCGGCTCAGAACATGCTCCAGAACATTCTCGAGACGAACTGGATACTCCGCGTCGCTGATGTCGCGGCAGGTCTGAAGACTCAACTCGCGAACGCAAAGAGCCGGTCTGACCAGGTCAATGCGCTGCGGTGCTCCGACTTCGACCTCCTCAATGCCGACACCGAATACGCTACGAGAGCCGGAGCAAACAACGTCTATTTCCTCCTTGCACTTCCCGCCGATCAGAGGTCAATCACCGCCTTGGTCGCGCTCGCCAATGAGGCGTATGCTCTCCACTTTCTTCAAGAGGCCTTCGCGGCAGGACATGCTGTAGGGACAAGGGGTGATGCCTCGCTGAGAAAGGGGACGCACGACTACTGCAATGAACACGGACTACCGGCCGTAACGTGGGAGGGTGAGCAGGCTCTCCCGACTCACTCAACTCCTGCAAACTTGAGACCATGCCAAGCTCCTCCACCAGCGTTCCTACAGATGCTCTCTGTCAAAAAGTGTTCGCCTATACTCCCGTTCCTGGCTTCTCAGCTGGGATTGCAGAGCTTCCCCCGAGTCCGCGCAGAGCTGGGGCCGTTCGTGGGCATCACGACTGGGGGAAGAGCAGGGCCGGCTTCTCCGAAAGCCAAAGCGACTCACGTGTGAACGCGGGACTGGAGATCGCCCTCCGCCTCGGGGTTGGCCCGGAGGGTGTCCTGAACGAGTCCAGCGACGGGCTGGCATTCTTCGATCTCGGCATCCGCCAGGACCGCGCGTCCTCGGCGAAGTACACGGACACGGACGTGGCGCAGCGCGCCGCCGAGATAGCAGCCGCCATCCCCGGCCGACCTGCGCTGACGGCACGGTTGCGCATGCCGTTCTATCTGATTCCTCTGGAATTGCTCGTGGCCGCCCCCATACTCTTCTCCGTCTCTCCGGGTACGCTCCAGGATATGGCGATACGAGCAGCCAACGGTGGTCTGATCTCCTGGCAGGCTGGTATGGCAACATCAATGGGTCGATTCCAGCTCATCCTCGGACGTGAGTTCAGTGCATCCTTCTACGGGTACGTGAACGAAAGAGACGGGGTGGTAATCCCGGTCGGCAACTACCTTCTCACATTAATCCTCCTCCGATCGATACAGTTCGATTTTCCCAACCTGAAGCACCGACCGTTCCACAGCTACGCCCTGGCCCAGAGTTCGGGACTTGTTTTCCAACTGAATGCGGGTATCGATTTCCCGCAGGAATGGGAGGTGCTCACCTCCGGTCTACCGGACCCGGTGCCGTCACTGGGTCCGATCCGGCACATCGACCTGAGAATTGCCTTCGACTGGCGGTACTACTTCTGATTATGCCCTTGATAGTCCCCTCCGACAGAGACGAGATTTTCGACATTGAACACAGCCGCGAGACTACAACCGGCTAGGGTACCAAGGTCATCAACCGGAGGCCGGACACAACTAACCCGGATGCGGAGCACAACCCCCGGGCAGAGGAGGAAGTAACTAAGACCGCGGAGCAGTAGCAGCCGATAAATCACACAAACAGATGATCGGCAAGAACCTTACCCCCCACTAACAATCCCCGAACACATCCTGGGTCATTGCCCTCCGCGCACAGAGGAGAGGTGGTCTGACACAGAGCACGGCATGCGTGGAGTGGCCGAATTGGAGGGACTGCAAAAGAGGCTGAAGCGTTTGTACCGCTGACCCCCCCTCGTTCTCCCCCGGAATCCAGGGGTGCGCGCAGACTCGAACTGAACCAGATGCTTGACGCGGCAGGTCCAAACGTCTTAGGAATATGAAGCCGTTTCTGAACGTGGGCGGCATGCACGGCATTCTGTGTCTTTGGCAACCGCGCGGAGATCCGAATCTGCTGATTTTGGCCATTTTTTTTCACATATTGATCCACCGTTCTTTCGCACCACTTTCGATACCGGAAGCCCAACTTCTCCTGTACGAGTATCCAATCGCATGTGCCAAGGACAGCATGAAGGAGGATCATCCTGCGGGGGACTACGCGAGGTTTTACGGGATGCACGCAGCCATGTAGATGAGCAGAGACATTGTCTTTCACATACAGCGGTTTTCCATTCACGACGGGCCGGGGATTCGAACGACGGTCTTCCTCAAGGGGTGTGCCATGGAGTGTTTCTGGTGCCACAACCCCGAGGGAAGACATCCCTATCCCGAGATTCAGTACTTCGCCGACCGGTGCATAGCGTGCGGCGAGTGCGTGAGAGTCTGCCCTAGCCACGCTCACGAGTTACGCGACGGCCACCACACGTTTCACCGTGAACGGTGTCAGATCAGTAGCGAGTGCGTCGAGGTCTGTTGCTCCAGTGCACTCGAGATGGATGGCAGGCAGATGACCGTCGAGGAAGTACTGGAGGAAGTTCTTCGTGACAGGGCGTTCTACGAGAACTCCGGAGGGGGCGTCACCCTTTCTGGCGGCGAGCCTGCCTTGAACGCCACATTTGCAAGAGATATCCTTGCACGCTGCAAGGAGGAAGGAATCCATACCGCCATAGAGACATGTGGGTATTGCTCCTGGGCGGCGCTGGAGCTCCTCTTGCCCGTGACAGACCTCATTATGATGGATCTCAAGCTTATGACCCCCGAAAGGCATCAGACGGCAACCGGACACTCGAACGAACGGATCCTCGCCAATGCCCACGCGCTCGCCCTGAGTAACAAGCCACTTGTATTCCGCACGCCGGTCGTCCCCACGGTGAATGATTCCGATGAAGAGTGTGAAAGGATCGCCAGATTCATCCGGACTCTGGTGGACGTGCGAAGGAACAACGGCAGAGCCGGTGACAAGCCTGTAGATATCTCATATGAATTGCTCTCATTCCACAAGCTGGCCTCAGACAAGTACTCCAGCCTCGGCATGGGGTACAGAGCATCCCATCTCAGTCCTCCATCGAGAGAGAGAATGCACGAACTGGTGAGCATCGCACAGAGCGTTGGGGTTGAAGCCCGGGCCAGGTGAATACAACAGTACGATCGATTATCACAAGAGGAAGCACGATGGAAGTCGCGACGGTCAGGGAGCTGACGTACCAGGAGCGCATTGAAAGGCTTCGCGCAACCAAGATGCGTCACACCGAGGAGAAATGGAAGGTGATTGGTACGATTGATATGGATGACAATGCCATCATCCTCCCTCCGCCCGAATCGCACAGACCTGTTGACGTGATCAGCGGGTCGGGTGTTCCGATGATCGACATTCTGTTCAAAGAGTTCACCCCGAAGAGTAACCATTCCAGTGGAGGCTTCTTCGGCGCCAGGGCGTGCGGCGAGAATTTTCGCGCTCTCCTGGAAATGCATCCCACCTACGTCGACCCTGTCAGCTCACTCGCGGGCGGCTACATGGTGAATTTTCTCTCCTACCGGGACCCCGCCTGGAACCCGGACTTTGATCGTTCCCGCTTCGCGGAAGAACAAGACCTCTACCGGTCTCACAACGGCATCGGGGCCGTGCAGCACTTCTGCCAGGATATGACCATCGGCTTCGAACTCGGGTGGGGGGGAATCCTCGAAAAGATTCGCCGCTACCGCAACGTGAACACCGACGAGGAGGCGCAGGAGCTCTACGACGGGCTTGAAGCAGTGGTGCTGGGCTTCCAGAACTGGATCGGCCGAAACGCTGCGGCCGCCCGGGAGATGGCAGAGCGGCAAGCCGATCCGCAGCTCCGCCAGAATCTGAAAGAGATGGCCGAAATCAACGAGCGACTGGTGGAGCAACCCCCTCAAACCTTCAGGGAGGCTTGCCAGTGGATGCTCTGGTACCAGATGGCAGGAAAGATGTACAATATGGGAGGGTCCCTCGGCCGCATCGACCAGTTCCTCCTTCCCTTCTATGAACGTGACAGGGAACGCGGCATCCTCACGGACGAGGAAGCAATCTTCCATCTCGCCTGCCACTTCGTCATGGACACCAGCTACACCCAGCTCGGCGGGCCCGATCCATCTGGAAAGGACACGACAAATGCTCTGTCCTATCTCGTTCTGGAAGCCGTCCACAGGTTGAAGATTCCGGTCAACGTAGGCGTCAGCGTAGGCGAGAAGGTCGATCCCAACCTCGTGCGGCGCGGGGTAGAGATCCTGTTCGAAGACAGGACTGGGATACCAAAGTTCCTCGGTGTGGACCGGACAAGCGAGGGATTTGCCCGGAACGGGTATCCCATTGAGCTCGGACGTGAGCGCGCCTATTCCGGCTGCCACTGGTGCGCCATCCCAGGCCGGGAGTACACGGTCAATGACTGCGTGAAGGTAAATCTAGCCCGCGTCTTTGAAGTCGCGTTACGCGAGATGACGTCTGACAAAACCGTCCGGCCTTCCGCCAGCGAACTCTGGACCCGCTATGGGAAGCATATCCGCCGAAATATCGATTTCATCCGAGAAACGCTCGATTTTCACATGGAGCACATGTACCGTGTATTTCCCGAGCTGCATCTCGACCTCCTCTGTCACGGTCCGATTGAGAAGGGACGGGATGCCTCACACGGGGGAGTGGAGTTCTACAACCTGTGTGTCGATGGGGCAGGTCTGGCAACCGTGGCCGATTCCTTCGCGGCGCTCGAGCAGAGGATCGAGCATGAGCAGATAATGACCTGGGACGAGCTGATGCAGTTTCTTGATAGCGACTGGGCAGGACCCGACGGAGAGCGCGCTAGACTGATGATGAGGAAGGTCCCGCGCTATGGAAACGGCGGATCCCGCGCAGACCACTATGGACTCTCCGTAGCGCGGCTCTTCACCAATGCTGTCAAGGAGAGGCCGACCGGCAGAGGATTCAACATGATCCCGGGGATCTTCTCCTGGGCCGCCACCCTCCTCCTGGGGAGGGACGTCGGCGCAACACCGAACGGCCGTCGCGCTCAGGCAGCCATTTCCCACGGTCCCAACCCCGATCCCGGGTTTCGGAAAGACGCAGCCCCCACCGCTCTGGCTCTTGCCGTCGCAGCCGTCCAGCCCGGTTTTGGCAACACCGCACCCATGCAGATCGAGCTTGACCCTGGGGTCTCCAGAAGTCCGGAGGATATTGACAAGATCGTGGCTCTGATCAAGACACATTTCGATCTGGGCGGCACCCAGATCAACATGAACATCCTGGACAAGCAGAAGATACTGGAGGCACACGAGGACCCGCGCAGGCACCCTGACCTCGTTGTGCGTGTCACAGGTTTCAGTGCATACTTTGCCAGCCTCTCGCCGGAGATGCGGCAAATGGTCGTGGATCGGATCATCGCGGAGGAATGAAGGCCAACCCGGACGCTTCGCCTTCGTTCTGTCCTGGCACGAGCTCTGTGGTTGACACAAGCCATCGGGGCAATACTGTACCTCAAACCCGGACGACTCTATGACTGCAACTCCGCGACAACGATTCCTCTCGTACGTCAAAGACCCACAATCGTCATCCCCTGTCGTATCACCCTTTCTTCCACATCCGGATGTCATCGGCGAGACCCTCAGACACCTGCGACTCCCTTCGGTCAACGATGACGTAAAGAATGAGATCAGGCTGGCACAGGAGATCCACTACGAACCAATGTTCATGACTGAGTGTTCCGGGCTGATTTTCAACTGGGAGGTTGATGCCGAACGCTCCGGCAAGGATCTTGTCCTCCAGGTGATCAGGTGCCGGAAGGGTGAATGGACGCGTCGGTCTCCCAGGGAGGGCATCCCCTGGCACGATGATGCCGGCTGCCCCGTGCAGGCTCCGCAGGATCACGACATGCTTGTCGCCGTGTGCGAGCAGGTGGAGGAGCGGGAGCAGGAGATACGGGACTACTTCCGTCAGTGGCGGCAGACGGTCGGTGAGGAGGGTGTCATCGTGCTGGGACACCCGCACCCGGGATGGCTTGGCTACCAGATCAATCCCTCGAATATCTTCTACCATTGGAACGATAACCGGGCTCTCTTTATCAGGAGTATGGATGCCGTGTACGAGGCATCGTTGTTCATCATGTCAATTGCCCTCGAGGAAGGCATAGACTTCATGAGCGATTCCAGTTACGGCCTGGAGATGACCTCACCCGCTCTCTTCGAAGCGATGGACTTGCCGTACATTCAGAAGTTCTCCTCATGGACACACGATCGCGGGGGTCTCTTCTGGTACCACAACTGTGGATTCACCCGTCAGCTCATCATGGACGGCTGGTTCGATACGCTGGGTGCGGACGTGATCGAGACAATAGCGCCGCCACCTTCAGGCGACAACGACCTGGCGGAATCTCGCCGCTCCCTCGATCAACGCATCTGCACCAAAGGCAATCTCAGCCTTGAACTCCTTCGTGAGGGGTCACCGGGAGAGATCAGCCTGCAGGCCAGGAAGATCGTCGACGCGGTACGTGGCAGCGCGCACATATTTTCTACCGCCGACGCTGTGTTGCAGGGAACGCCGCCCGAGAATTTTCTTGCCTACATCTCCTCGGTGCGCGAGTCGGTTGGCGCTGTATAGTTACTCATTGCAGAGAGATCCACTATGAAGCAATTTCTGCGTGCCGTGGCCATGATCAGTCTCCTCTTCTTCTCCTGCGGCGAGAAGGATGACCGCGTCGAGCTCCTCCTCTGGAACTTCGGGGGAACAGAGTCCATGATCGCGTGGGTGCGTGCCAGGGTCGACTCCTTCAACGCGACGCATCCCGGCATCAGAGTCGTCCAGAGTCAGAAGAGCTGGCACATGATCAGGGAGCTCCTCTACACGAACCTCAGCGCGGGCACGGGACCCGATGTCATGAACGTGCACGCCAACTACGCAGCGGAGTTTGGCGGTGCGGGTTTCTACTATCGTATCAACACGTTCCCCGACTTCGAGGAGGTCAAGAGCTGGTACGAGCCCAACCTGCTTGCATCCGTCCGGTACGAGGACAACTACTACGGGCTCCCGGGATCCGCCTTTGCCTTCGTCATCGTCTGCAACAAAGAGATGTTCGACCGTGAAGCTCTCGCTCCTCCCAGAACATGGTCCGAGTTCAGAGAAGCCGCCAGGAGGCTCACCAAAGACACCGACGGGGACGGATCAATTGATCAGTGGGGTCTCGTTCTCCTGGGAGGAGATCGGGGAGGTTTTTCTTACCGCTTTGCCCCCTTTCTGTACAAGGCGGGGGTGAACATCCTCTCGGAGGATCTCACACGGGCCGAATTCAACTCGCCCATGGGTGTGAAGACCCTGGAGCTGTTTGCTGAAATGCATCAGGTTGACCACTCCATCACACCCGGCTTTCTCGCCTACCAGCACTCAGAGATAAACGATCTGTTCTGCAGGAACAGGGTGGGGATGGGTATCGAAGGACCGTGGTTCAGGGGTGTGGTGGGAACGAAGAGCCCTGGAAAGGACATGTACGTCGTCCCCGTCCCGGTCCCCGATCACCTCATCGAATACTACGATACGATGCCAACCCTGCAGGATATCGTGATGTACGCTATCAGTGCCCGTACGAAGCATCCGAACGAGGCATGGGAACTCACCAAGTACTTCCGCAACGAGGAAGCAGATATGGACTGGGTCACAATGGATCTTGGGGGAACACCCACCACAAAGAAGGCACTCTACAGCCCCGAGGCAGAAGAGAAGAGAGACCTGCCGCTCTTCAGGAATGAGCTGAAGCACGCAAGGCCCTGGCCTCCACACCCGGGTATCATCAATATTGCCCGTAATGTCATCACTCCCTGGGCGCAGAAGGCCGTTGTGGGAGATCTGACACCAAAAGAAGCAATGGACGGCGCAGCGGCAGAAGCCCAACTCATCCTCGAGGGGAAGAAATGAAGAAATCCACGCCCTATCTCCTGCTTCTCCCCGCACTTCTGTTCACCGTCTTTGTCCTGGTCTACCCGTTTTTTCAGAATCTCCTCAACAGCTTCAGAGACGTGAGCCTGATACGGGGAAGCGGGGCGTGGACGGGCGTGGGCAACTACCTGAAGGTATTTGGAGATAGCGTCTTCTGGCTCGCTTTCAGAAACACCATAACGTACGCCGCCGTGGGGACCTTCCTCTCGTTGTTGATCGGTTTGGGATTCGCGCTCATGCTGAACATAAGGATCGGGCGCATTAACAACGTTATGGCATTTCTCTACACGATCCCGTGGGTCATTTCTCCGGTGGTGGCCGGCTTCGCCTGGAAGTGGTTGCTGAACGACAACTTCGGCATCATCAACTACTGGCTCATCAGCGCCGGGATCATCGACGAAGGTATCACCTGGCTGGGAAGTCCCGGCACGGCACTCCTCTGTGTCATCGTGGCCCGCGTGTGGCAGTTCTATCCATTCGCCATGGTGATGTTTCTTGCGGGCCTTCAGACCATTCCCCAGGAACAGTATGAAGCAGCCTCCGTTGACGGTGCCTCCGCCGTCAGCAAGTTCTACCACATCACTCTTCCGAATCTGAGATCTGTCACCGCGGTTCTCCTCTTGCTCGGCGTTATCTGGAGTTTCAATGACTTCAACATGGTCTTTGTGATGACCAGAGGAGGACCCATCAACACGTCAATGGTCCTGCCTGTCCTGGTTCGGGAGTTCTCCTTTGTCCACTTTGACCTCGGCAAAGGTTCGGCACTCTCCATCGTGATCTTCGCACTGCTGGTGTCCCTCTCCGCCGTCTATCTCAAGGTCATCTCCCGGAGGGAAACTACATGAAGCGGCACGCACTGATTGTTGCGCTCGTTGTCCTGGCCTTCTTTGTCCTCCTGCCGATTCTGTGGACGTTCGCCACATCGCTGAAGCCTCTCCCTGAGGTGAATACCTACCCCCCGGAATGGACCACCCCAAACATGAGCTTCCAGCCGTACGCTGACATGTTCTTCTACCTTCCGTTCTCGACGTACACCGTCAACAGCCTGATAGTGGCTCTTTCGGCAACCGTGCTCACACTTCTCATCGGGAGCCTGGCAGGATTCGCATTCTCCAGATTCCAGTTCCCGGGAAAGGGGCTCTTCCTTCTGGTCTTTCTCCTCTCCCAAATGTTACCGGGGGCCTCCGTCATCATCCCGCTGTTCCAGCTGCTGAGAGAGGTCGGGCTCTACGACTCCCTTCTCGGGCTCACGCTCATTCATACGGCGATCCTTCTCCCTTTCGTGATCTGGCTGCTCTACGGCTTCTTCATGGGGATTCCCAAGGAGGTAGAGGACGCGGCCTTGATTGATGGGTGCTCCAGACTGCAGGCACTCCGCAGAGTGATACTCCCGCTGGCTCTCCCCGGGCTGGGGGCGACAGGACTGTTTGCCTTCCTGGGGTCCTGGAACGAGTTCTTCTTCGCCCTGATTCTCACCATCTCCGACAACACCAGGACGATCCCGGTCGGCATCGGTCTGTTTGTGGGGGAGTTTTCCGATGTCTGGAATCAGATGTCGGCGGCTGCGATACTGTTCAGTATTCCCCCGCTGGTTCTCTTCTTGATGATGCGCAGGACCTTCGTGAAGGGTCTGGCAGCGGGCGCGCTCAAGTGAGGTGGATCGGATTGATGTAGCTGCGAGGTTGTTGGCTCTCAGGGGGATATTGCGTATATTGGAAGTTCATGTCAAACGTACCAGAGGGTACCACACACATTCGGAAGGAATACCAATGAAATTGCTTTCAGCAGCTGTGCTGCTGGTCGGAATTGCCGGTTGTCAACCACCGGACGAGATTGCCACCACGCTCGAGACCCGGAAGGACAGCATCAGCTACAGCATCGGCATGAACGTGGGCCAGAATCTTCTGAGGGACTCTATCAATATCAGCAGGGATGCTTTTCTGCGCGGACTGTTGGATGCCGACGCAGACAGCGCGTCACGTCTGATGACAGATGAGCAGATCCAATCAACCATGATGGCTTTCCAGGACTCGCTGAGGAGAAAGAAGATGACAGACGCCAGTGCTGCGGCGGAAAAGAACAAGAAGGAAGGAGAGGCTTTCCTCGCAGAGAATGCCAGGAAGGATGGTGTCGTCACTCTCCCCAGCGGACTGCAGTACAGAGTGATCACAGAGGGAACGGGCAAAACCCCTACGGCGAAATCCACGGTGACCGTGCACTACAGCGGGAGGCTCCTCGACGGGACCGAATTCGACAGTTCTGTCAAGATGGGAAAACCGGCAACCTTCCAGGTCGACGGCGTCATCGACGGCTGGACCGAAGCTCTTCAGCTGATGAAGGAGGGATCAAAGTGGGAGCTCTACATCCCCCCTTCCCTCGCCTATGGTGGGCAAGGGGCGGGTGGGGTTATTCCGCCCAATGCAACGCTCGTCTTCGAGGTTCTCCTTATCTCCGTGCAGTAACCCGAGCAGCGGGCTGCAAAACTCAAGAAGGGCTCACGCACGTGTGAGCCCTTCTTTTTCGGAGAGGCATTCTTGCCGCTACTGCCTCAGAAGGCGGATATCCCCCACTCCGGTCTGGGCCCTGATCGACCCCTCATCGCCGGATCCGATCGTCCCCTTGAGGTAATTGCCTGATGCCTGCTCCGGGTTGTAATTGAATTCTACGACGAACTGGCCAACCCCCAGCCTCAGGTCGAAGGCGAGATTGACATCGGCGGGCATCGTGAAGACCAGACTTCCCACACCGGTGCTGGACGCGTTGCTGCCACGCGGCCTACCCGCAAAGATGACGTCCCCGACACCCGTGTTTGCATCAAATCTCGCCTCCGGCGGGGCAGTGATTTCGATGTCGACGCTTGCGTTCGAGAGGTTCAGGGGGTTCTCCGCAACGACGAGCAGCCCCACGGCCTGCTGAGTCATCATCAGTTGAATCGACCCCAAGCCTTGTGTCGCCTCGGCGTACTTTGTTGCTACCACGTGGATGCTGTCACTGCTCCCGGGCTGAATGGTGATCTTTCCAACGAAGTCCTGGACCGTCACCCTGGATGTATCGCCGAAGGCAAAACTCTGTCGGACGACCTCCGAGACCAGCTGGGGCTCGGTCGTGGACGAATCACTGGCGTTGTCACATCCCGTGTGCACGAGGACGAACCCCGCCAACAGCAAGCAGACCTGAACAGTTCGCCTCATCCTTCTTCTCCTTCTGTGTTGAGGGATAATCTGCAAGTGAATCTCCCCTGAAGCTCTGACAATGGCAACCCATATCGGCAGCTCTACTCCACAGTCCACTCGAACAGCCCCGCGGAAAACTCCTCCTGCAGTTGCACCTCCAGCCGCAACCCATCTGTCTCAAGAGATTCGAACCTCAGCCTGCTGTGGATCTCATCATCAACTCCGGTGGAGAGCTCGCCCTCCACGGGCTTCCACACCCCTCCTGCTCGATAGAGAAGCGTCCATTGCCCCGGCTCTCGGCACCCTCCGCTGCTGGCGTCTTCATACCAATAGATCGTGACAGATGAGATCTTCATCACGCCGGGAAGATCGCACTGCACCCACTCCCGGGTTCCCCTCTTCGGCCACCAGTGAAAGTAGGGAACGGTGCTGTCATAGCGGCGCCTCGGCAAGAGTTGATCGGTGATGGCAGCCGTGTTCTTGCCCCCGGAAGTTGTCAGCCTGCTTCTCTGGACAATCGTCGGTGCCGGCAGAGGCCTCGCTGCCGAGATCTCCCGGGCCGCCCAGACGGCCATCTGATGAGGCCCCCTGTGAGCCCAGGAGTAGTAGGGAATGGCTCTGAAAACAACGGGGCCGTCGACCTCCACCTCCCCATCCAACCCTCTGCGCGCAGAGAACGCGCTCCCGGATATCACCTGCACACCCCCGAGCAGCTCCGGACGGTACTCCGACCTGAGGGTCGCGGAATCAGGAACGATCAGATTCCAGACCTTTCCAGGTGCGACATCAGCACCCTCCAGACAGAACACAATCGGCCCGCGCTCAAACGCAACCTTCCCGCGATCATCCTCCACTCTCTCATCCGCCACTACTCTCTGGATCTGCATTGGCAGTTCGAGCTCAACGCTGTCCCCTCTGCGCCATGGCCGGCAAATCACTGCAAATCCCTTCTCTATCTTGATTGCGTGGGGCTCGCCGTTAACCGTCAACCCGATCTCAGCAGCCTCTCCCCCCATATAGCGGTAGAGATCTCCGGGAACAGGTACACCTCTTGCCCACCCCGGTATCCGGAGGCGGAGTGTGAATTCGGTCGGTTCCTCCGGATCAATGCTGATCGAGATCTTTCCGTCCCACGGATAGCCGCTCTGCTGCCCAAGGGTGACTCTCCCGCCCCCGAGATGCAAGGTTGCGGTCCCACCGACAAAGAGAGTAACGTAGAGGTCCCTGTCTTGAACGGCGTAGGCGTAGCTGCCGAGCGTGGGAATGAATCGGATGATGTTGGGAGGGCAGCAGGCACACCTGAACCACGGGGCGCGCTCTGTGCCTCCGTAGGACTCCAGGGGATTGACGTAGAAGAAGCGATCCCCGCCCATCGACACGCCGGAGAGAAATCCGTTGTAGAGAACTCTCTCCACCAGGTCCATGTACTTCGCGTCCCCGTGCTGTAAGAACATACGGTGATTCCAGAACATCACTGCGATCGCGGCACAGGTCTCGCAGTAAGCAGAGAAGTTCGGAAGCTCATAGGCCTCGCCAAAACCTTCAATGTTGCCCGCCGAGCCAACTCCCCCACTCAGATAGAGTTTCTTCCTGATGACATCATCCCAGATTCGCAAGAGCGCCAGACCGTACCGCTCATCTCCCGTGAGTGCCCCGACGTCGGCCATCGCAGCATACATGTAGGCTGCACGCACGGCATGACCCACCGCCTCTGACTGCTCAAGCACGGGGAGATGGTCCTGGTTATACGTCTCCCCCTCCGTCGTGCCACGACCACGCTCCTCGAGGAAGAACCTGGCGAGATCCAGGTATTCGGTCTTTCCCGTCAGGAGGTAGAGTTTCACCAGCCCGATTTCCGTCTCCTGATGACCCGGAACCGTGCGCATCTTCTCCGGCCCGAACGTCTCAACAAGAAGGTCAGCATTCCTTAGCGCGACATCCAGCAGCGTTCTCTTTCCCGTCGCACGGTGGTGCGCAACCGCTGCCTCAAAGAGATGTCCGGCGTTGTAAAGCTCGTGGCTGTGCTTGGTCCGGGCATTGACCCATCGTTCCTCGGCCCAGGATTCCTTCGGGTCAATCGTGCGCATGGTGTAGAGGTACCCGTCCTCCTCCTGTGCCCCGGCGATCTTCTCGATAAGACTGTCGAGGAAGAGATCTAGCGCTGGATCATAGTCACTCTGAAGGATGTATGCAGCTCCTTCAATGGTCTTGAATACGTCGGAGTCATCAAACCCGTACCGGGTGCAGAACTTCCCCTTCGTGATAAGGCCGGAGAGGACACTGTCCGCTACCTCGAAGTTCCTGATCCGGTCGGTCTCATCACATTGCCGAAACGCATGGGGGAGCGACACCAAGCGGTTTACTTCAAGCCGGCTGAACCAGAATCCACCCTTCACGTCGACATCGGAGCACGGCACGGGCCGGATCGGATACGCACCAATGTGATCCTGGGCGTTTCCCTCCAGTTGAGCCGCCGCAATCAGCAGGCATACCACAACTCGACGATAATGCCGCTCTGGTCCGTTCATGGTGTCCTTCGAGAATCGGCCCCTCGTCGGAGAGGACCTAGTTGGAGAAATACTTCCTGATCACGTATTCGGGCTGGTGGCGATCCGGGGTCCGTCTGAAGGTCGATGGATCATACTCCATGGGAGACTTCCCATCTGCAGTCAGCGGCAGCAGATCATCAATCTGCTTCTGCCACTCCAGCAGCAGGTTCATCATCTCTTCGGTGGTCTTGCCATGCGCCGGATCTTCAGCCAGGTTGTTCAGTTCGTAGGGATCACGCCTCAGGTCAAAGAGCTGCGAGTAGTGGAGCTCCGGGTACCTGATGAGTTTCCACCGGTGATCACGAACGGCCCTCTGGTATGTTTCATAGGCCGTGAACAGGGAGGAGCGAATTCCCCTTAACTCACCAGAGAGGATCCCCGCCAGGCTCTTCCCTTCCATCTCCGCGGGGACAGTCACCCCTGCCATCTCCAGGATGGTCGGACCGATATCAAAGAGGTAGACGAGTGCATCCCGCTCCTCACCTGCAGTGATTCCGGGCCCCGAGAACACCAGGGGGACCTTCATGCTATGTTCATAGAGATTCTGTTTCCCCATGAGCCCATGGCTCCCCAGCGAGAGGCCATTGTCGGAGGTAAAGACAATAATGGTATTCTCAAGGAGCCCGTTCGTCCGCAGGCAACTCAGGATTCTCCCGATCTCCGCGTCCATGTGACTGATCATGCCGTAGTACTCCGCCAGCTGGGAGCGGATCACCTCCGGCGTTCTTGGCCAGGGGGCCAGCTGCTCGTCCCGGCCGGTCATCCACCCGTTGTGAAACGGGTGCAGGGGCATGTAGTCCGCAGGCAACGGCATCTCCTCGGGGCGATACATCGTCAGGTACTCCCCCGGAGGTGTACGTGGATCGTGCGGGGCTGTGAACGCAACGTAGGCAAAAAAAGGAGAACTGCGGTCACCCGCCGAGTAGCGATTGAGAAACTCGATCGCTGCGTTCGCGAAGATGGTTGAGGAGAAGCCTCTCCTTTCCACCTCCGAGTAGGTGCCGTCGGACTTGAGATTCTGGACGGGAACCTGCAGGTGATCGCTCATCCCGCCGAAGAAGATCTCCCTCCCTTCCATGAACGCTGCGTTGAAGGCGGTCTTCTCGTTGTGCCACTTTCCCGTAGCGAACGTAATGTAGCCGGCCTTCCTCAGGAGCATGGGGAACGTCGTCACGCCTTCCAGCGTGTCGTAGACATGGAACAGCGTTCTGCCGCTCATCAGCATCGCGCGGCTCGGTGCGCATACCGCCCCGTGGTGTGAGCCCATACAGTACGCATTGGTGAAACGGACACCCCGCTCCGCTATCTCGTCGATATGGGGTGCCCGTAGCAAGGCGTTGCCGGAGGCGCCGACGGCATCGGCTCGCTGGTCGTCGCTGATGATGAGGAGGATGTTTGGCCTGTTGAAATCCCGGGCTTGCGCGGTAATGGCAACGGCCAGAAGTGCCACGAGGACTCTTCGCATCGCTATGGCAAGTTCTTCCGGATGGACATCGTAGTGTAGGAATATCCCTTTTTTCAAGCAAGAATGATACGGTGCCCGGACCAAAAAAAAGCCCCGGCAGTGCCGGGGCCCTCCCCTGCTGTCTCGACGTCTCTGTCTACTTGATGAGCAGTAGCTTCTTTGTTGAGACAAAATCTCCTGCCATCAGACGATAGTAGTAGACACCTGCGGCCAAATCTTCTGCCTCGAGCCGTATCTGGTACTGTCCCGGTTCATGATGTTGGTCAACCAGAGTTTCGACGAGCTGACCGAGGGCATCGTACACCTCGAGGAGCACGTGAGAACTCCGGGGTAGCCCGTAGGATATCACGGTCGAGGGATTAAACGGATTGGGATAGTTCTGCGAGAGGTTGTACTCGATCGGAACGATTTCCTCCACGCCGGTCACGACGCCCACCCGTACCGCCTCAGAGAAATGAACCGCCCCGTTCAGATCGACCTGCTTCAGCCGATAGTACCATGTCCCCGCAGTGACAGTCGTATCCCTGTAGGTGTACTGTTGCGGTTCTGCGGTTGTCCCGTGACCGACCACAAAACCTCCCGGGATATCAACAAATGCCCCGTCGCTCCCCTGACGGCGCTGGATGAAGAACCCAAAGTTGTTTACCTCGCTGAGTGTCGCCCAGGAGAGCCGGACATGGGCTCCCCCTTGCTCGACCGCGGCACTGAACTCAGCAAGTGTCACGGGGAGCGGGAGGTCGGCTTCATCTGCACCCATATACGGATTTGTCGCATCACGTGTATCTCCGTCGATATCCGTTGTGATGCCCCCGATAGGAGCCCCCGCGAGCAAGGGATCTCCGATGGAAGCCCCGTCGAGGTGGAGATCCGAAGAAGAGAGGAACGTCACACCGGTGGACGATGAGTTGCCGTCCGACCCCGTTGCACCCTGAAGTCCCGCAAGCGTCGGATAGTCCGTCCCGCCAATCTTGCCGATGACGTTCGTACTTGATGAGGCGTTACAGTAGAAATTGTTGTAGTCGCTCGATGCCAACTGGCCGGAACCAGACGCATACACGGCAGCAGGACCGACTCCGGAGCCGGCCACACCAAGGTTGTTCACAACGATGTTGTTCATGACCGCCGCAGAACTGCCCGCGGCAAGGGCAATGCCGAAGGAATACGCTCCGGAAGTGTTGAGCGTATTGCCTGTGAGATAGATCGTATTGTAGTAAATGCTCACTCCTGACTGGGAGCCGCTACCCCCGATACGCGGGCCCGCATAGATCCCCGCCGGGCAACAGCCGTTAGTGTAGATAATGTTTCCGTCGCTGACGTCCCTTCCCTTGCCGTTGACGTCATAGATCATGTTGTTCAGGATCATGTTGTTGCTGCCAGACTCATCAGTCACTACAGCTATCCCTATCCCTCCCCAGCCCGCACTCCCCGTATAGCGGATGTCGTGAATGGTATTTCCCGCAACAGTGGCGTTTCGCGTGCCACCATCCAGCCAGACGCCCAGGCGAAGGGTTCCCTCGCTGGTTTCGAAATTGCTGATGCTATTTCCACTCACGAGAGCCCCGTCCACGCCCAGCAGCTTCACTCCGGAGGTCAACAGTGGAACCGAACCGCCCAGGGTGTTCCATCGTACGTTGACATTACTTCCCGTTGCAGGTACACCCCCGTTACAGAGGATTGCGAAGGAGGCATTCCCGATCGCGTTGTTGTCGAAGGTAAGGTCAGCGAAGTAGCCGGCATTGTTCGGATTTCCTGAATTATCACTGACGAACACCGCGGCATTCCCTGAGCCCGCAGTGCCGGGATTGCTGTTGTAGATGTTGCAGTTCTTGACGGTGATGTTGGTGATAGGCGTCGTTCCGCTGGAACCAATGAGGAGACAGAAGATTCCGGACCCGCTCGTATTCCTGATGGTGAGGTCCCGGGTCGATCCTCCATCGGTGTTCGATCCGTCAATGGTCACGTAGTTCGTCGCGTTAATCGAAATCACCCCGGCAAGAGTTCCAATCGAGCCCGATATCTCAGGTGTTACGCCGGTCGAGGGCTTGATCGTCACCGTATTGACGGCATTCGGAGGATTTGTCGCCACGTTGATGACAAGCGAGGAGGAGCCCAGCGAGTATGTCTCATCAAGGAGGAGAAACCGGACGGGGCCGCTCACACCATTTGAGTTCAGGGCGGTTATTGCCGTGGGCAGATCTGCATAGGTCCCCCCTGACCCCACCGTCTTGTCACCACTCAACTGCCCGATCGCATTTGCCGTAAACAAGGCAAGCACGATGAATACGAAGAACCCAAACGTACCAATTTTCATGGCAGACCCCTGTCTGATTTGGTGAATTCCTTGTGGAAGAACATTCCGGAGCGGCTCACGATGTGAAGAACTTCATAATGAGAATAGAGGAATCTCTTCACAACGCATTGATGGAGCATTCGTCGCAGTACCCAGAATGCATGAGCGGGGAGTTCAAAAAGGAGAGCTGTGCACGGGGGATCAACGCAGCCCCGTTTCTTTCACAAGGCCACACAACCAGGCACGTCTGTCTCGCCTTCCTGGCCGCTGACCTTCTTGTATCATTATAACAATTCTCAACCCAACTTGGCAAGACCCTGAGAGGAAATATAGACTCGCAACCGGGACTTCGTGAGCAACAAGAGTCACCCTTGCATGAACCTCTCATCGAATCCGTGACATAGGTCGCACCCCAGGATGCGATCATGTGATGGCCGATGACGCTCCGGCAGCGTGCGGTCCGAGAGAAAGCATCTCGACGGCCTTTTCGTAGATATTTGCGGGGCGGATCCCCCCCTCGAGATCGCAGATGTGGGGATCGCCTGGACACACGCTGCTGCAGTATCTGTCAGGGGGAAGCACAACCTCGGCCCGGTTCCCCAATGGTCCCCAGAGCTGAGGAGAGCAGGCCGGAAGAGGACAGAAGAGCGAGAGGGTCGGCACCTTCAGCCCTGCCGCAATGTGCATCGGACCGGTGCTCGCCGAAACAAGAAGATCCAGATGAGAGATGACGGCCATCAGTTCCCGCAGGCTGAGTCTTCCCGCGACATTGACTACCCGGGAAGAGTGCAGTCTCCCAAACCCCTCAGTGTCAGCGGTCTCACTCTGGCTGCCGGTCAGGACGATCCAGACCTGTTCATGGTCCAGAAGGAGCGAGGCGAGCTCCAGGTACCGATCCGGTTTCCAGTTGGGCGCAGAATGACCGTGCCCCATATGAATGCCGACCCGGAGTATCCCTGCATCATTCTGCCCCCTCCCGCGCTCCATCTCCAGGATTGATGCGGCGCGATTTCGCTCCTCCTCTGTCAGGAAGAGCTCCACGGAAAGATCATCCTCCTCGACACCAATCGAGCGCCCCAGATCAAGGCAGTAGTCAGCTTCATGCCGAAGCGGGATGTACTTGTGCCGGCTCACCGTCTTCATGAACGTCAACACCTGGTAGAGCCGCAATCCCACGCTGATTCTGGTTCGCACCCCCGCCACGAAGAGCATCCACGCGAGTCGCTCCGTCGGCAGGAGAAGAAGGGCAGTGTCGAACCGATGTTTCTTCAATACGCGGACCTGGCTCCAGAAGCCCTTTCTGCCGGCGTGTTCCTCCTCCGGATCGTCAACCAGTATATCATCCAGGTGGGGATTGTGGAGCAACAGATCCTTTGTGTACGGCCTGACCATTGCGGCGATGTACGCCTCCGGGAACCGTCGCCGGAGGCCCCGTATGAGCGGGGTCGCCAGCACGACGTCACCGATGCGATCTGTTCGAATGACCAGAATTCGCTCACGTCTCGACATACGCCAACCTCGATGGCTCCACAACAGGACCGTGTGTGACGGCGCGCTCACTACCCGATCAGCTTCTGCAACCTCTCAATCGTCTGCACCATGGAGCGAACGGAGTGATAGCTGATCTTCCACGCGTGTGCGAGAGCGTCGTCAACAGGGTTCCCTTCCCGATCGAGCCGCTCGAACCATTCTCCCCCCGCTTCCATATTGACAAACTTGGCAAAGAGAAAGTCGTACACGTTCCTGAAAGCGGTCCAGTACTTCTCGTCGCCAAACAGGAGATACGCATCAAGCATCCCTACCAGCAGTTCCGCCTGTTGCCAGAATTGCTTCTCCGTCGACACGGGGGGAGCATTTTCAGGCCCCTCTACATACACACCCCCGTAGTCGTAGTCAATTCCGAATCTGAGGCAGTGATCAACGATCTTCCTCGTTACCTCCTTGTACACGTCACGCTTCTGTCCCAGCACGTCGGCCGCGTGAAGGAGAAGCCACGCGAACTCCACATTGTGTCCGTACGAGGTGAGGTCCAGAGGTCTCGCAATACCGTCCTCCGGCTCCGCGTCCCGCCCCCAGGAGACGGCAAACAGTATGGCGGGAAGGGGCTCAAAGTCGAGCGAAAACTGCATGTAGCCGATACCCGATCCAGGTCTCAGCATCTTGAGGAGAAGTATGTCGATGATCTCAAGCAATCGGCGCCGGTGGCTCGGATGCCCGGTCATCTCATAGAACGAGGTCAACGCTTCCATCATGTGCATGTGCACGTCCATGCTCTTTCGATCGCCCCCGTATCTGCCGGGGCGCTCGGGTTGCCAGTCTCTCTGCATCAATTCGAAATAGCCGCCGTCTCTGGTGTCCGCCATATTCTGGCAGATGGCGGCATACGTCTCTTCAGCCGCCCGGCGACCCCTTTCGTCCCCCGTCGCCAGGGCGTACTCACTGAATGCGTAGATGCCGAAGCACTGCCCGTACCCTACTTTCGACATGTCGATCGGTTCCCCCGCTCTGTCCGCAATCCAGAACCACCCGCCGTACTCCTTGTCCCAGTAGTGCTCCAGGAGAAACGCAGACCCCATTCTCGCGAGCTCAGCACACCTGCCGCCACCATACCCGGCCCGGTGTGCACTGGCCATGGTATAGAGCATCCGGATCTGCATGAGGAAAGTTTTCATCGTCTCGCCCGTGGGCCTGCCATTGCGGTCAAAGTAGGTGAGAAAACCTCCGTACTCCGGATCCGGGGAGCGTTCGATCCAGAAGGGCAGAAGGTTCTCAGTCAGGTAGCTCCTGGTCTTCTCCAGCAATGAATGAACTTCATTCGTCGAAGGCATCGTGATTCCCGTTTCGTGTGTCAAAACACAGCGTAAGCTACCACTGCCAATCATGAGAATCAAGGTTTCGCAGGAGCACTCCCCTTTCCTCTCTCCGTTCTTTTTCCTATTCTCCCCTCTAAGGTAACCCGGGAAGACAACTGCCAGCGAGAGGGATTTCCATGATCTACCAGATATCCTCGACGCCGATCATCCTTTTCATCCTCCTGACGATGATGGGGGGTACAGCTGCCCCAGCCCGAGACACCCTGAGCCTCCCTCTCTCCTCAAGAATCTCGATGCACAAAGGCCGACCCACCATCTTCATCAATGATCAGCCACACTATCCGATGGTCTACGCCCTTACCGATGTACCAGGTGGGCGGTGGTCGTGGGAGGAGGTGCCCCAGCACAACATCCGCAACTTCTGCGGACACGGCATCAAGCTTTATCAGCTCGACATCGCCATGGACCACATCTGGTCAGAGGACGGTCGCGTAGATATTTCCTTTGCCCAGAGACAGATCGCGGGTGTTCTGGGGGTCTGCCCTGAGGCCGCAGTCATCTTTCGTCTCCATGTGACAGCCCCGAAGTGGTGGCTCTACAAGTACCCCGAGGAGTGGGTCCGCTACGCGGACACCGACTACACGGACGAAGAGAAGATCGGCCTCCCCCGTATCATCGAGTCCGACAACTACCCGGTCCGACGGGTCAGCATGGCTTCAGAGAGATGGAAGAGCGAGGCCAGCACGAAGCTGGGAGAGTTCCTCGCAGCCCTGGCCAGGACACCCGAAGGAAACTCGCTGGCCGGCATCCAGGTCGCGAACGGCGTCTACGGCGAATGGCACAACTGGGGGTTCTACTGGCACGAGCCGGACGTTGGCATGCCGATGACCCGTTTCTTCCGCAGCTGGCTGAAGGAACAGTATGGTTCCGACGGCGGGTTGCGCACCGCCTGGAACCGGCCTGAGGCGAGCCTGGCGACCGCAGAGGTCCCGGACTTTGAGGAAAGGCGGACAACGGCAGGCATCTTTCGCGACCCCGCACGCGAGCGCAACGTCATCGACTACTACCGATGCGTGCACCAGCTCGTCGCGGACAACATCATTCACTTCGCGAAGATCGTCAAGGAGTCCTGGCCCCGGCCGATCATCACCGGAACGTTCTATGGTTACTACTTCTCAGTGTTCGGACGCCAGGCAGCAGGGGGACATCTTGAGCTGCATCGGGTCCTGAGGTCACGACACATCGACTATCTCTCCGGACCGCAGGCGTATGGGCCGGAGTCACTCAAACTCGGGGAAGCGTACCGGTCACGCAGCCTGATCACCACCATCCGGCTCCACGGGAAACTCTGGCTCGACGAGATGGATGTTGAACCGACCACACCCATTGAGCGGGACTCCGGATATGAGCTGCGACTGCGGAACAGCCTGGCGGACGTCCGACGCAATATCGTCTTCACCTACACCAAGGGGATGGGACTCTGGTTCTACGACTTTGGCGTGGCAGGAGTGGACCTCGATGGTTTCCAGTACAATCACAGGGGAAGCCGTGGAACGTGGGACCACCCTGATGTCATGGCCGATATTCAGTCGGTCAAACGCCTCTTGGAAAGTCGACTCGACGCAGAATATCGGACGGAAGCGGATGTTCTCTTCGTCTACGACACAGAGAGCTTCTACTACACCGCAAGCTTGAGAGGCACCGATCCGGTCAGCAATACCTTGATCGACTACAACACGCTGAATGCGTTCAAGAGCGGCGTCGTGTTCGATCCTATCCACATATCCGACCTGACGGGAACTGATCTCTCTCCCTACCGCACGGTGGTATTCGGCAACACCTACCTGCTCACCCACGACCAGCGCGAGTTCATACGAAGCCGGGTCGCGGGCGACGGACGTACGCTTGTCTGGTTCTACGCGCCGGGCTACACTGACGGCGTACACCTGGATGCGGACTGGATCTCCGAGCTGACCGGCATCCGTCTTTTGCAGACCACCCTCACCCGGATACCGGAGATAGAACTCTCCTTGCCTGGCGATTCGTCAATGACGTACCAGGTGGGCGAGGAGCCCTTCGGTCCGCTCTTCGCACTAGACGACCCGGAAGCTCAGCCGCTGGGACGATTTGTCGAAACGGACCAGATTGCCGTTGCCCGGAAATCCCTTCCCGATCACACAGCCTGGTTCGTGAGCCTGCCGAACAAGGGGATCGAGCCGATGAGACACATCCTCCGGACAAGCGGGGCACATGTCTACAGCACGCAGGGCGATATTGTGTACGCGGGTGCGGGCGTCCTGGCAGTGCACACGAACAGAGGGGGAGCGCACGCCGTCCTTCTGAAAGGCGGAACGGTGGTCTCGTTCGATCTGCCTGAGGGGGGCGGCACACTTCTGCTCGACAGCCGAACAGGTGAAACGTTGCTGCCGTCTCCATGAGCATGAGAACTAGCCGAACCACTCCCGGACCTTCCGGTCCGCCATCTCCTTGTGTTCCGGCTTGATGTTGGCAGCAATCGTGGCAGTCGCAGTGAGCAGCGCACCGAGATCGTCCGTGAAGCCGACGAGGGGCGTGAAATCGGGGATCGCATCCAGAGGCGTGATGAAATAACCAAGGGCGGCGAGGATGGCCGCCTTGGCCCAGGTCGGCGTATCCTTGTCGTGGAACACATAGTAGAGCATCAACGCTTTCGAGACCACCTCCTTGCCAGCCACCAGAGCAAATCTCCTCGTTTTCCTCCAGAACGATTCTTCTGAGAATTCCTTACCGTAGTCGCGATCCAGATCAGACATGTGCAACCTCCTACCTCACAAGGGTCATTGTTCTGGCCTGAGCACTTCCCCCCGCCTTCAACCGGTACAGGCACGTCCCGGGTTGGTCGAGGTTATCCCTTCGTTCCTGAAATCTGTCCAGACGGTCCCCCGCGGTCTGAGGCTATCCCACATCATTGGCGTGTATCCCGCGCCCATCGTCTCCGAATCTCGCGATCCATCAATCACGGCAATGACGACATTCTGAGCCCCGGTTTCAGTCTGGAGCACCGCTGTCACCCAGAAGAGAATCAGCATTGTGCGTCTGTTCATATGAGCGACCATGCAGTACTGTGATGTGGGAGGCCGAGTCGGGTACAGGGACAAGAACACATTTTTCCTCCCTGAGCAATCTACACTCCACTGACTTCTCTGTCAACCGGCAGCAACATCTCGGCGCAACAGCTTCACTCTGCGGCTCATCCCATGGCGCACCCGGTTCACTCAGCCCGATCCAGCGGCAGGGAGAGAATGTCATGAACATCTCGCCTCCAGGAGGCGGATCAGGGCGGGCCGGGGATGCCTCCCTCGTCCGTCCTGGAGGGGAGTTCCCATGTCTCGCCAATGCCATCCAGGACGATCGTCATGGAGGTCCCTTTTGCAGCCGCCCGCAATCGTTCGATGGGTTCGAGAAGACTCTCATTCGGTGACAGGAACGTGTGCCAGTGAACCGGTAGCACGTTCTTTGCCCTCATCTGGCGACACATCTCCAGAGCTTGCTCCGGGGTCGCATGATTCTGTTCCCACGGATCGTATCCACCGATCGGCACAATGGCTAGATCCACCGAACCCAGTCGCTCGCCCAACGGCTTGAAATGCTCACAGTATGCCGTGTCCCCCGCGAATACGACGTGTCGTCCGTTTTTGGTCAGCAAATACGCATTGTAACTCCGACCGTAGTCAAATCCCCGCGACCTGTCCGGCTCCCACGGATAACGCCAACCTATATGGTTCACCTCGATTGCCTCCACGCGCACGCCCCGCACCTCGGCCCACTCTCCCCATCCCAGCTCGTAGATGGTCTGGAACCCAAAGCCTGAAACAAGATCGGCAGTGTTCTTGGGAAGGACCAGCGTCGTACTCCGACTCAGCTTCCTGAGTGTGGGAAGATCCATATGGTCCATGTGGGCATGTGATATCAGAACGATATCCAAGGGCGGGAGCTCATCTACTGCGAGAGCAGGTGCAACAAGCCGCTGGGGGCCTATGACCATCAGTCCTGCAACGTCCAATCCCACCTGTCGGGAAAAGACCGGATCCGTGAGAACCCAGGATCCAAAGAGATTCAGCAGCACGGTGGAGTGTCCGATCCATCCGGCCGTCATGGTCGAGTGGTCCCATGACCCGGGGTCAATCCGGCGTGGAGGGGGGGAAATCTCATCGTCCCCCAACGATCTCTGGGCTCGTCTCCTCCCGGCAGCACCGGCCGCCAGGGCAGAGGGGACTGCCGCCAAACCGGAAAGAGCGGAGCAGAGGAATCGACGTCGTGTACTCACTACTCCGGCTCCGGAAGCTTCACGGGCGGAGGGCTGTAGCCCACGACTGCGCCTGAGCGGATACGGGGCAGATAGGGGGTAAGAGTCGTTCCGGGAAGGATCCGCACGCCGTCTTCGATGAGAATCGGACCGGTACCGGTGCCGGCACCAATCGTACAGTTGGAGCCGATTTCCACCAGGCCAAATCGAAACCTCCCGGCCCCTTCGTACCCGTGCACGGAAAGACGGGAATAGGCACCAATGAGCGTGTCATCCCCAATGAATATCAGATCCGGGCGAAAATGGTCCAGCCATGCACCCTGCATGATCTCGACGTTCCTGCCTACGTGCACGCCCATGAATCTGTAGAGCTTGCTCTTCAGCGGGGTTCCCTTCATGACGAAGGAGACCACAACTAGCACCATAGCCAGGATCCTCCGCCCAAAAGGAAGGTTGATCTCCCGCCAACTGATGGCGTTCTTCTCCTCCGGAGCTCCGAGTCCGTAGATCGTGTAGTGGCGTGCGACAGGGTTGAGAAACCGGTGAAGATTGTCCCTTCCCTCCGGCGTGCCTGGATCCAGAGTCCGGATGTCTACCCCTTTCCCCCTGGCAGTTTTGCTGATGGAGACTATCCTCTTCTTTTTTGCGGCCTTCTTGATCGTGCGCTTTATGATGTCTTCCGTCGCATCCCGCATCGCCGCCTCAGGCGACATCGGCTCCGTCTTCCTCATGGAAATCACCTCGTCCGTTCTTCGACGACAATCTACGAAACGATTGCCGAAAATCAACTTGATTATCTGCTACGCCAGGGCTAGAATACGGGGGGAGAGGCTTCTGCGCTTCCGGCCGGACGGCACCAAGCAGCAGACAAACTCAGGGAGGAGATTTGAAATGGCAACGTTCTTTATGACAGGGAAATACTCGCCTGCCGCGTTCCAGGATATGAGCCCCGAACGAACAGAAAAGGCCACTGCTCTTCTCCGGGAACTCGGGGGCAAGATACAATCGATCTATGCCCTGCTGGGCGAGCAGGACCTGGTGTTCATCGTTGACCTGCCCGGCGTACAACAGGCAATGAAGGCGTCGGTCATCCTGACCAGGCTCACCGGAATCTCGTTCAATACGACGCCTGCGGTCACCGTCGAGGAGTTTGACAAGCTCATGACCGAAATCTGAGGCTCTCAAGGGATGCAGGGAAAGCCCCACCCATGCATCCCTCCCCGGCGTACAGATGCAATTGCTTTTCTCGGCCCGTACATATAGATTCCGTACGGCTACCCGAGCATCTGCTTCTCCAATCCTCGGCCCAAGCTCAGCTAGCCAGGGCTCTCGGGGGCGGGGGAGGAGACGGAGGGAGCGGCGGAGGAATAGGAGCTTCTGCCACTGCTCTTCCGACACACACATCCTCACACACGGTATCGAGGAGAGTGGTAGGCGCAAGAACGAAGAGCAGGAGAAGAATCAGAAACACGCCCAGGCAGACTCTGCAGAATGGTTTCATGAGAAAGCCTCCTTTGATGAGATTTGTGTGATGCTGAGGGGAGAGAGGAATACACCTGATACGAGATCCCAGGCGCATGATCTCTATTGATACTTATCCGTTCAGGGGAGGGTTTTGGAACTCGAGAAGGAGAAAGTTCGGCGCACACAGATGGCCCGCACTTTCCTGTGGCGCGCTCCTGGCACACCTGCTGATGCTTGCAGACCCGACCGCGTCAGCACTGCCGGAGGGCGATAGCTCAGCCGCCCACGAGATACGCGACAAAGCCTACAGTTTCACTCTCCAGTTCCAGTACGACAGCTCCCGAGCCTACTACAGGCAGGCCGGAGAACTGTATCGGGAAGCCGGCGACACCCTACAGTACCACTACTGTTTGAACGGCATCGCCGAGAGCGACATCAGACTGGGTGACTACCACGCCTCACTCCCCGTTCTGGAAGAGGCTCTCACCCTCGCTCTCGAGAGATCGGGCCGAAGAGATCTCCAGTCCGCACAGACGTTCTACCTCCTGGGGTACGTCTACGCCTACCTCGACTCAATTGAACTCGCCTACGCGAACCTGCTGCAGAGCATCCGTATCAGGGAAGAGAAGCTGGGAGAAAACGATCCTCTGACAGCAGCATCTTACTACCTCATGGGTACGACCTCGAAGAAAGCCGGGTCGTACTCTTCAGCACACGATTACCTGCAGAAAGCTCTCGACATCTACGTGGCAAGCCATGGCCCACACTCCCTCGAAACGGCTATCACCATCTTGGCTATCGGGGCAGTCCATGATGCTACAGGAGAGTATGCAGCATCCGTCAGCCGATACAGGGCCGCCCTCACAACACTGCAGGCGTCCAATCGCGGGCACCACACCACAGCAGCTGCGTGCCACTTCTCCCTTGCTTCCGCACTGGCCAATCTGGGCGACTTCCAAGATGCGATTCGCCACTACTCGCTGGCAGCGGAACTGTACCAGGATCTCTACGGTGAGATTCACACCACCGTCGCATTCTGCCATGCCAGGCTCGGAGAGATCTACACCGCGGCGGGAGATTACGAATACGCAGGCGAGCTTCTCACCCGCGCACTCCAGATACTCTTGCGGGAGAACACCGAAAGCCACTCGGGCACAGCGGAACTCTATCGCATGATTGGTGTGCTCTACATGGAGATGGGCGAGCTGGATGAGGCCCGAACATACTGTCAAAAAGCCCTCTCCGTCCATCAATCTTCACTGGGCGAGGAGCACCCCCAGATGTGGCAGTTCCACGCAGAGCTGGCGCGGGTACTGGCACGAAGGGGGGAATACGACTCATCCCTCCTCCACTTCAGGAGGGCGCTCGGGATACGCGGAGGCTCCGCAGGAGAGATTCCTCCTCTGGATAACGCAAGGATCTGGCTCGGAACCGCGGACGTCTACCGCCGGATGGGCCATCTGAACGAGGCGGAAGCGGCATCGCAGAGAGCTCTCAGCATCCAGACCGGACATCCCGATGGCAATCCGCTCCTCTGGGCCGAAGCCCACAGATCTCTTGGTGACATCTCCCGCACCAGATCCCAGTTCGGTCAGGCACTACAGCACTACCAGGAGGCACTCATTGCCCTTTCCCCCGGATTCAGCGATACCGCCCTCCACACACATCCGCAGGCGCTTGAGGTCACCCATGGCAGGGAGACCATCAGTCTGCTAACGGCAAAAGCCGCAGTCTTGCAGAAATGGAACGACAAGACCGGTAGCAATCTCCTCTACCTGGATGCCGCGGTAGATCACTATCAGTCGGCAGCCCGGCTCCTGGCGCGCTTGCAGCGAACGTACCGGGACGACAGGTCAAAGCTGCTGCTCGCAGACGCCCACCATACGCTCTACGGGGCCGCGGTAGAACTCTGTGCCGATCTGTACTCCATGACCGGACACGACCGGTACAAACAGCTGGGGTTTTCATTCGCCGAGCAGGGAAAGGCAGGGATTCTTCTCGACCATATTACCCGCGCCAGGTCAAAGGAGTCCGCTGGAATTCCCGACTCGCTTCTCCGCCTGGAACGAGACCTCACGAGAGAACTCCGTTTCTGCGAGACCAAGATACTGAAGTTGGCAGAGACCGATCGTGCGGACGGACACATCCTGTCGCATCTCCGCTCACGGATGGTTTCTCTGCGTCAGAAGCGGGAGGATCTGGACATTATCTGTGCGTCCGAGTATCCTTCATACGGTGCCTGGCAGCAGAGGGCGCGTGTGGCCGACCTGGCTGAGCTGATGGAAAGCATCGACCCTGCTTCCTGCCTGCTGGAATACGTCGCCGGTTCGGACCGCCTCTACTGCTTCCTCTTGACACGAGACACCCTCCGGTGCATCCCGCTCGCCGGAAGGGAAGGATGCGAAAAGTCGGCAACCGGCTTTCGCAGGGCCCTCCAGACAATGAACAAGCGTCTCTACCTCTCAACGGCTCCTGAGCTGTACGGCATGCTGGTGAAACCTCTGGAGAGGTACATCGACACCAGACGCCACCTGATCATCGTCCCTGACGGTTTCCTTCACTACGTGCCGTTTGAGGCGTTGCTGCGGCAGGATGCCCCGACAGAAACCGGCCCGGCAGCCAGGGCAGACTTCACGCGGCTACCCTACCTCGTTCGCTCACACGATATCTCCTACGCTTTCTCGGCGAGCTTCGCCATCGCGGCAGCCAGAGGCACAGAAGATCCTGAGGGCAAGGTTCCCTCCTTCGCCGGGTTTGCTCCCGTATTCGAGGACAACACAGTGACAAACCCCCTCCCCCAGGAGAACGGGCTCTCGGAGGGACCTCAGGTTTCCTCACTCCGCTCGATTACGGTGGACGGAACGACCTTCAGCGAATTGCGGAGCTCCGAGCAGGAGGTGAGCGCAATCATCGAGGGATTTCAGGAAATGGGGTATGAGGGGAAAGGCTACTTCCACTCTGCCGCCACCGAGGAGAATTTCAAGCTCAAGGCTGGTGAATACCCGTACGTCCATGTCGCGACACATGGTTTTCTCAATGACCAGATCCCCGAGCTCTCAGCTCTTCTCTTTGCAGATGCAATGCCTCCCGGCCGGGAAGAGGATGGAGTCCTCTATGCGAGCGAGATCATGGATCTCCGGCTGAATGCTTCCCTCGTCGTGTTGAGCAGCTGCCAGAGCGGCATCGGCAGGGTGGTGCGTGGAGAGGGGATTATGGCAATGACCAGGGCATTCGCCCTGGCGGGAGCACAGAACATCGTCTGCTCACTCTGGAAGGTCTACGACAGTCACTCGAGCACCATGATGCAGAACTTCTACCGGGGGATTCTCGCTCACAGCTCATACAGCAGAGCTCTGCAAGAAGCCAAGCTGCAGATGATCAGGAATCCGGTGACAGCTTTCCCCATGAAATGGGCCGCCTTCGTCCTGATTGGGACACCGCTCCACCCCCCCACATACACCCGGCTGACTAGAGCCGGCCCCACGCGTTGAAGCACGACCTCACCCGCGGAGTCGACCGTGGTGGACGACTGCGCGTCTGGGGGTCGTCACTCTTTCACGAGGAACTTCCCGACGAACAACAGCTCCTCTTTCCCGACCAGCTTCCAGTAGTAGAGCCCCGGGGTCGCAGGCCTCTGGACAACGTAGGGGAGAGTGCCTACCTCCCCGCTATGAACGACCTCCTCTCTGTTGTTCAGGATTTCCACATAGACGCGGCCCTGGATCCCAGTGCGCCATCGAAAGACCACCGGGTCTGTCACGACGTCCCCGATCCCGTCGCAGCCTGGAGGGTCCTCCGAGTGTGGGGACGTCGTAGCGGTCACCGTCGACGTGTCTCCGGTGCCGCTACAACCCGCCAATATCCTGCTTCAGCTTGCCTGGGAGGGAGGGCTTACCCGGCCGGAATACGCCCTTGGCGGCCGCGTTCCCGAGTTCACCCTCCTGACCGACGGCCGCGCGATCTACGGGGTGCAGGACGATCCGAAAGCAAGTCTGTCGAGTGGGAACGCTACCTGGTTCGGCCGGGGGCTGCTCGACGTTCTCGGTGAGTTCGATCTCGATCCGGAATCAGTTTGGCCGGCGACGCCGGAGAAGGAACGCCTGCTGTGGAACGCGCTCTTGTTCC
>Ga0209536_100000556_pt1 | contig 60356 bp, 58 predicted proteins | sample DeeMarSeWOR28_12_FD_187461 | JGI IMG/M metagenome (GOLD analysis project Ga0209536, IMG submission 187461) | Marine sediment microbial communities from White Oak River estuary, North Carolina - WOR-2-8_12 (SPAdes) (version 2) | ecosystem: Environmental > Aquatic > Marine > Intertidal zone >...
TCACAACTTCCTGCGCATATCCTCCGGTGAAGACGGCGATTACGATATCGTCGTGGTGACGCCGAGGATCTCGGACGTGCGTGACGGTCCCGATCTCAGCGACATCATTGTCGGCCTCGGCCTGACCTTCCTGCTGCTTGGCTACGCGGCCGTAAGCTGGCTGTTCAAACCGATAAGCGCCATCCGTGCCGGTGCCGAGCATATAGGCCGCGGCAACTTCGACCACAGGATCGAGACCATCCGGCACGACCAGCTGGGCGACCTGGCCGCGGATATCAACAAGCTTGCGGCAGACGTACAGAACATGCTCGACGCAAAACGTGCGCTGCTGCTCGGCATCAGTCACGAACTGCGCACACCGCTGTCGCGAATGCGCCTGCTCATTGAATTCATCGACGACGACAAACAGCAGCAGGACATCAAGGCCGAGCTGGTCGAGATGGAGAAGATCATCGTCTCGCTGCTGGAAGCGGAGCGCCTGAACAGCGGCCACGAGCCCCTGGCGCGCTCCGAGGTGCAGGTGCGCGCGCTCGTCGAGGAGCTGATCGACGATTTCTTCACACGTGATCGCGAACGCATTCGAATCGTCGATCACAGTGACGGGATTACGGCGAATATCGACGAGGCGCGCGTGATCCTGCTCCTGAAAAACCTCGTCAGCAACGCATTGCGCTATTCCCCGGCCGACAGCGGCCCCGTCGAGCTGACGCTGGTGGCAGAGGGCGATGAACTATTGTTCCGGGTGCGGGACCACGGACCGGGCATCTCGCCGCAACAGGCCGAGCGCATCGGCGAACCGTTTTACCGCGGCGATCCTTCGCGAACCCGCGATACCGGCGGCACCGGGCTGGGGCTGTATCTCGCGACCCTGGTTGCCCGTGCCCACGGCGGCACCCTGAAGCTCATCGATACTCGCGAGGCCGGCGCGTGCTTCGAGGCCAGGCTGCCGCTCCGGCCTCGCACTTGACATAAGCCAGTTTGTCCCTGGCCCCGGCCCTTGTAGCACGAGGGTCGGGCGCGACTGCTTGACCTTCAGCCCGAATGATATCAAAATAATATCACTGTGATATTCCTTCCTGCCGAGGAGAGGCTCATGATTCGAGAACAAGTGCGCAAGGTATCCTCCGGGTACGTGATGCTGGTGGTACTCCTGGTTGCGCAGCTCGCAACTGCCTACTGGATCTACCGGGCCGTGGTCGTCATGTCGATTCCCCAGCTGATTGCGGCGGTGCTGGCGGCCGTTATCGTCCTCATCATGTGGGCCGGCCTGTTCATGATTCACCCGAACGAGGCCAAGGTCCTGCAGCTGTTCGGCAGCTACGTCGGGACGGCGCACGAGCCCGGCCTGAAATGGGCCAACCCGTTCTTCCAGAAGACCGCGGTCTCGACGCGTGTCCGGAACTTCGAGAGCGGCAAGCTCAAGGTCAACGACTCCAACGGCAGCCCGATCGAAATCGCGGCGGTCGTGGTCTGGAAGGTAGTGGACACTGCGGAAGCGCTGTTCGAGGTCGACGATTACGAGGAATTCGTGCAGATCCAGAGCGAATCGGCGCTGCGCAACCTGTCCACGACGTTTCCCTACGAGCCGCATGAGGGCGAGGGCCTGGCGCTGCGCAGTAACCCGGTGGAGATCGCGCACGCGCTGCGCGAGGAAATCCAGGACCGCCTCGAGACGGCCGGCGTGACCGTCATCGAAGCGCGCATCAGCCACCTTGCTTATGCGCCGGAGATTGCTAACGCGATGCTGCGCCGCCAGCAGGCCTCGGCGATCATCGCGGCCCGCCGGCAAATCGTGAGCGGAGCCGTCGGCATGGTGCAGATGGCGCTCGACGAGCTGCGCCAGAACCAGGTGATCGACCTCGACGACGAGCGCAAGGCGGCGATGGTCAGCAACCTGCTGGTCGTGTTGTGCGGCGAAGAGGGCGCCCATCCGGTGTTGAACACGGGCTCGTTGTACACCTGATCAGCGAGACGACCGGGGAACCGCAACACTCATGGCTGCACGCAAGGCGTTTGCGCTGCGAATAGACGAGAAGACCCTGGCGGCGATGCAGCGCTGGGCGAACGACGACCTGCGCAGCCTGAATGCGCAGATCGAGTTCATCCTGCGTGAGAGCCTGCGCAAGGCGGGACGCCTGCCGAAGGACAAGCGACCCGCCGGCGACTAGCCGCCGTTCAGTGCCTCTGCCGTCGTTCCGAGTCGCTGCGGGACGAAGCGTGTTTCCTGCGCTCGGTGTTGCGCGCCGGCTCGTGTTGCTTCGCCGGCCGCTGCCTGGGCTCGGCGGCCGATTCCCGCCGCGGCGGAGTGGTCGAGCGGCGCTGCTGCCCGGCGTCGCTGCCGCGATGCTCTCGTCGCGCGGTCCGCTCGGGCTGCGGCTGCTGTCGCTGCGCATACTGTCGTTGTCGCTCTTCCACCCGGCGTTCGGGCCGCACCGTGCTGCTGCGCAGGGCCGGCCGCTGATCTGCGGAGCGCTGTTCCAGCCTGGCCTGACGTGGCGCTTCTCGCACCTGCCGCTGTTCGACGCTGCGCTCCTCCGGCCTGGCCTGCCGATGTGCCGCGCGCGTTGCTGCCGGCACCACCGTTTGCCGCTGGTGGCGGCGATTGTCGGCCGCAGCGTTACGTATGCTCCGGTGCCGCTCGGCCTGGTGTGTCACCGTGGCCGCTTGCGAACGACGTTGTACATTGCGCCCGCTGTAGTAGTCGCTGCGCGTAATACGCTGGTTGTGCAGCCTTCGCCGCGTGTCGTAGCGCGGCCGCCAGTCGTCGCCTCGGCTGTACCGATGCTGCGGTACAGAGTAGCGATTGCGAGCGTAATAGTGGTTGTGAATCTGGATCGTCGGCCGCCGGTACCACCAGCCGTCCCAGTAGCGATACCCGTAATACGGGTGACCGTGGTAGCTGTGGTGGATGACGTGCACGCTGTCGGTGACCCAGCCCACGGTGAACGCAGTGGTGACGCCCCAGAAATAGCCGCTATTGAACGCATAGCCTACCGGGTACGGGTAGTAGTAGACGGGATAGGCGCGCGGGTAGTAGTGGTAGACGGGCCGCGGCTGGTAGACCACGACGCGTTCCGGCTCGTAGTAGGGTACGTAGATGACGTCATCATCGACCGGGGTGATTTCGATGGCGCCGTCGTTGCGCGCCACTGTCTGGTGCGCGTCGCTCTTCAGGTTGCCGGCTGCGTAGGCGCGGTCGCGGAAACCCTCCAGCGCGCCAACGACGTCGGCCTGCTGTGCGACAACGGCTTCGCCGAGGCGCCAGGTCCAGTCGAGGTCTTCATTGAGCAGCTCCACCACTTCCGGGTAGTTGAGCAGCGCGATGACCGAGTCGTCCCAATCTTCATCGGGTTGCAGCGACGGGTCCTCCTCGAGGTCTTCGAGGAAGCGTTGCGCCTGCACCAGTTGCAGGGGGTAGGTGGATGCGGGCAGCACGATCGCGAGCAGGTCGTCGGGGTAGAGCGCGATCGGGCCCACGAGCTCCTGCAACTCGGACGGCGTCAGGAGCGGAATGTCCTCGTTGCCGGCCTGCGCTTCGGGTTCGAACGACTCGTAGTCCGCGAGCGGGGCCCCGCTGTCGTCAACGGGGACCTGCGCGCCGACAGGCGTTACCGCCAGCGCCGCAAGCAGCGGCAAGAGGCTTGGGAAAAGTCTTGAGCGTTGGGCGTTCATACGGCCTCCCGGTCCTGCAAACGTGGGCCATTGAGCCCACCATGCAGACGAGAGTAGCCGTATGTACCTTAACCGGCGCTTAACGCCGGGCGCCCCTGCTAGTCGTCGCTGCCGCCGTGCCAGGAGAGGAACTTCCAGCCGTCGTCCGTCCGTACGAGCACATCGCTGTAACGGCCATTGTTCATCTCGACCTCGTCGTCCTTGTTCTTGTAGGCAGACGTGTACAGGTAGTGCGCCACGGCAAAATCGCCGTGGACGACGATCGCGAGGGGATAGAGTTCGTGCGCCACGAGTTTGCCCTGCGATTCATTGAAGCGATTCCACATCTTCGTGGACGCCTTGTTGCGCGGGGCAGGGGAATTCTTTGGCCATCCGGTGAATTCGTCGACGAGCATCTCGTCCATCCATTTCTTGTCACCGTCCTCGACCGCGTTCCACTGCTTCTCGACGACGGCCCATATATTCGCCTGGTCGCCGGCCGTGTCCTGCGCGGTGGCGACACCGCATACCAGCAAAGCCGCAGCAGTGAGCACGTACTTGTAGCTTTTGATTCCTTGCATCCCCAATACCTCGATCTGGCGCCAAAGGTAGGCCGAGTTTAGACCGAATGCACAGTACCGACAATCGAACGGCGTGGCCGTTTACGCCGCGCTGAGCCCAAGCGATTTCATTTCCTCGACCTGCTGCGGGTGCAGCGTGGTTCGCGCATCGACGGAATACAGGTCGCGCAGGTCGGCACAGTCCAGGTAATCCGGATGGTGCACTTCGATCAGGGTCGCGTAATCGATGGCCTGCTGGCGTTTATCCAGCAACAGCCGGTACACGTGCATGGCCACGTCGGCCCCGTGGTCGAGGCGCATCAGGTGTGCAACCGGGTGGTCGGCGTCATCGAGCGTGGCCGTGCCGACGTAGAGCGTCTCCTTGAAGATCGTCCAGCCGCTCGCCTTGAAAATCGCGCCGATGGATTTGCCAGCCAGGATCTCCGAGTGCTCGGCATCGATCATGGCATTGGGTTCGTCCTCGAAACGGACCACCGCGTAGGTGCGGCAGGTGCGCACGCCGCTTTCGCTGCTGTAAAGATTGGAGCGCCGCAGTCCCGGTTCGCTGCTGATGACGTCGATGCCGTAGCTGCCGAAGCGCTCGGCAATACGCTCGCTGTTGAGTCTCTCGGATTCGTGCGCGCAGGCGTCCAGCGCCGCGGCGACGACCGACCGGGGAAGATTGTTGCCGTGCATAATACCTATTGCGGGCCTTTTGATGGCGCACCATATACTTTGGCACCGGCAGGGTAAAGGAGCAGGAACATGCGCGCGATGCTGTTGACGGCGACCGTGAGCCTCGACGCCAATCCCGCGCCGCTGGTGCTCGCGGACATCGACGACCCCAGCCCGGGTGACGACGAGATACTGATCCGTGTCGCCGCATGCGGCGTCTGTCACACGGAACTCGACGAGATCGAGGGGCGCACGCCGCCGCCCCGCCTGCCTGTTGTGCCGGGGCACGAGGTGGTGGGGAGGGTGGTGGCCGCCGGCGGCAAAGCCAGCCGCTTCCGCCCGGGAGACCGCGTGGGGGTCGGCTGGATACACTCCTCCGACGGCACGGAGGCGGAGAATATCAGTGCGGCTTTCCGCGCCACAGGCCGCGACGTCAACGGTGGCTATGCGGAACTGATGACGGTTCCGGAAACCTACGCAGCCGCGATCCCCGACGTATTCACCGACGTGGAGGCGGCGCCGCTCATGTGTGCGGGCGCGGTGGGCTACCGCTCGCTGCGCCTCACCGGGATCGAGAACGGCGACGTGCTGGGGCTGACCGGCTTTGGCGGATCGGGGCACCTGGTGCTACAGATGGCGCGGCACCTGTATCCGGACACCCGGATCGCCGTGTTCGCGCGCAGCGAACGCGAGCGCCAATTTGCGCTCGAGCTCGGTGCGGACTGGAGCGGCGATACCGACGAGCGACCGCCCGAGGCGCCGCATGCGATCATCGACACCACGCCGGCGTGGAAACCGGTCATCGCCGCGCTCGAGTGCCTGCGGCCGGGTGGGCGCCTTGTCATCAACGCGATTCGCAAGGAAGATGGCGATCGGGAGCTGCTCGCCGGGCTGCGCTACGAAGACCACCTCTGGCTCGAGAAGGAGATCAAGACGGTCGCCAACGTGACGCACCGGGATCTTGCCGAATTCCTGCCGCTCGCGGCGCGTGTGCCGCTTCATGTCGAGACGCAAAGCTATCCGCTCGAAGCGGCCAACGAGGCATTGAACGACCTGCGGCGCGGGCATGTTCGGGGCGCCAAGGTTCTAACGATAAGCATTTAAAACAATTAGTTATACAGTATTATTAAAGTAATTTAATATTTAATGTCCGGTTGTGCTCGGTGATCCTGCCGCCGATCGGCGGAGCTTTTTGCGCCGAATCGGGTCGGACATGCATCCTTAGTACACAAGACGGGGCGCTGGCGCCCGGCATTGGAGAAACCAGATGATGCAGTTGATTCGCGCGGCGGCCGCCGCGACCTTTCTCGTGCTGTGGGCGGTGCCTGCGGTGGCCGATGAGCCCGGCTGGGCCGAGAAGAGCAATGCGAACGCGCAGGTCGTGCTAGAGGTACTCGCCGAGTTCAATCCGGAGGGCGCGTCCAGCCTCGGCGTCGACGGGCTCGACGAAGCGATCATCGACTACCGCCCCGGGCTCTATGAGCGCAGCCGGGGGGCGTCCGAGGCGGTACTGGCAGAGCTTCGCGAGCGCCTGGCCGTCGAGAAGGAGCCGCGCGTTCGGCAGGATCTCGAGATCCTGATCCAGGCGGTCGAGGACAGCCTGCGCAGCGCACAGCTGACGCATGAGAACCTCCTGCCGTACTACAACATCAGCCAGACCGTGTTCGGGGGCGTTCGAGCGCTCGTGGATCCGCAGGTGCCGCGTGAGCGCTATCCGGCCGCGGTCGTGCGCATGCAGAAGTACGCCGGTCTGCTGGGTGCCGACAAACCGCTGACGGAACTCGCCATGGACAGAACGCGGGAACGCTTCGGCGTCGAGGGCCTCGTGGGACCCTATCGCGGCGAAGTGTTGCAGGACCTCGAACGGTCCGAGTCCATCATCGGCGGTATCGAAGAGTTGCTTGCCGGCACGGACCTCGAGGGCTGGCAGCAGACCTACGAGGTGCTCGCCGGGCAGCTCAGGGATTACAACGACTGGGTGCGCGCCGAAGTCCTGCCGAGGGCGCGCAACGATTACCGCCTGCCGCCTGCGCTCTACCAGGACGCACTCAGGAACTGGGGCGTCGACGCGGCCCCCCTGGAGCTGATCGAGCAGGCGACCAAGGGCTACATGGACATCCGCAACGAGATGGAGGCGCTTGCGCCGCTAGTGGCGGCGGAGAAAGGCTATGACACCCGCGATTATCGGCAAGTGATCGAGCTGCTGAAGCAGGACGGCGCGCTGGATGGGGATGAGTTGCTGGAGCACTACTACGATGTGCTGCGCGAGATCGAGGCCATCATCGTCCGCGAGAAGCTCGTTACGCTGCCCGAGCGCGACGCCGGCATCCGCATCGCGACGGAGGCGGAGACCGCGGTGCAGCCCGCCGCGCATCTCGATATCCCGCGGCTGCTCGGCAACACAGGCGAGTACCCGTATTTCGTGATTCCCAAGCTCACGCAAAACGAGGACGGCAGCTGGCAGCAGTCAGACGACACCTACGTCGCCGGCTCCTGGACCCTGACCGCGCACGAAGCCCGCCCCGGGCACGAGCTGCAGTTCTCCAGCGTCATCGAGTCCGGCGTATCCATCGCGCGTGCGCTGTTTGCTTTGAACAGCGCCAACATCGAAGGCTGGGGCCTGTACGCCGAGGCGATCGTGCGGCCATACCTGCCGCTCGAAGCGCAGCTGATCAGCCTGCAGTACCGCCTGATCCGGGCCGGGCGGATGTTCCTCGACCCGATGCTGAATCTCGGCATGATCACCCCGGAGGAGGCGAAGCGCCTGATCATGGACGACATGGGCGTCGGCGAGAGCTGGGCGCAGAACGAAATCGAGCGTTACACGTACCGCATCCCGGGACAGGCAACCGCGTACTACTATGGCTACAGCAAGATGCAGGCGCTCAGGGCCCAGACGGAGCTGCGTCTGCGCGACCGCTTCGACCAGCGGGCCTTCCACGATTTCGTGCTGGCCCAGGGTATCCTGCCGCCCGACCTCCTCAAGGAGGCGGTCATCAATACGTTCGTGCCGGCGCAGCTCGGACAGTGAGACGGGCGCCGGGCGCGGCGCTATACTTTTTGCATGAGCCACAACATCGCCTGTTTTCGCTGCGGCGCGTCGCTGGCGTCGCTGTCGCTGCCGCTTTCCCGCCGCGACGCGTGTCCCGAGTGCAGCGCGCACCTGCACGTGTGCCGGATGTGCTGCTATTTCGACCCGGCCGCGGTGCACCAGTGCCGTGAGGACGATGCCGAAGAGGTCCGCGACAAGGAGCGCGTGAATTTCTGCGAGTGGTTCGTGCCCACCGAGCACGCCTTCGACCCGGCGGCGAAGGCCAAAGCCGACAAGGCGAAGCAGTCACTGGACGCTTTGTTCGGCGAAGGGGACGGGCCGGCGCAGGACGCGGATTCGGCGCCTGGCGAGGCCGAGAAGCTGTTCCGCTCGTGACCCGCTCGCCCGCCACCCTGTGACCATGGACCGCCGCCGTTTCATGGGCCTGTCCGCCGCGTTGGCAACCGCACCGCTTGCCACCGCCTGCAGCGGCCAGGAGAAAGTCCCTGCCGCCGGGGTTCCGCGCAGCGCGTTCGACGAGGATTCAACCGCCGAGGAAGTAACGGACGGCATCGATCTCGCGGGCAAGATCGCCGTGGTAACTGGCTGCACGTCCGGTATCGGCTTCGAGACGATGCGCGTGCTTGCATTGCGAGGCGCCTGGGTCATCGGCACCAGCCGCTCGCTGCAGCGCGCGGACGAAGCCTGTCGGCGAGTGCGCGGCAAGACGACGCCGCTCGAACTCGAACTCTCCGACTTCGACTCGGTCGTGCGCTGCGCCGAAACCATTCGGTCACTGAACTCGCCCATCGACATGCTGGTGCTGAACGCGGGCTACCGCGGAGGCGGTAACGAGCGCACCCTGATCGATGGCATCGAGAAACATTTCCTCGTCAACCACCTCGGCCATTTCGTGTTCGTGAACCGGCTCCTCGACCGGCTGTATTTCGCGTGGCAGGGGCGCATCGTCGTGGTCGCTAGCCGTGCCGCGTATCGCGGCGCACCCGCGAGCGGCATCCGTTTCGACGACCTCACGCTGGCGCGCGACTACAGCGACTCGCTGGCTTACGGTCACTCCAAGCTGGCAAACGTCCTGTTCTCCCTGGAACTCGGCAGGCTGCTCAAGGGCACCCGCATCACGTCCAACGCGCTGCACCCCGGGGTCATCGATACCGAGATCGACCGCAATCTCAATCGCTTCATGCAGTTTGGATTCGGCGTGCTGACGGCCCTGCGCGGCAAGTCGGTGGAGGCCGGTGCGGCGACCTCCTGTTACGTGGCGACCAGTCCGCTACTCGGCTCGACGAGTGGGCGATACTTCGAAGATTGCAATGCGGTCGAGGTCCCTGGCAGCCAACTGCAGGACATGGCGATGGCCGACAGGCTGTGGGTGGTGTCGGAGGAACTGACGCGGGACTACCTCGTGAAACACGAACGCCCGGACTGGAACGAGTTCGAGAACGGACTGCGTAAGTCCGGTAGTGACGGCGCATGAGCGGCGACCGGGAGAAAGCGCTGGTCGTGCTGTCCGGCGGCCAGGATTCGACCACCTGCCTGTACTGGGCGATCGACCGTTTCGGCCGCGACGCGGTCTCGAGTATCACGTTCGATTACGGCCAGAAGCACCGCGTCGAACTGGATTGCGCGCGCGATGTCGCGGCGGCTGCCGGCGTACCCAACGTCTGTCTGCCCATCGACACCTTTGCGGCTCTCGGTGGTGATGCACTCACCGATGCATCGGTTGCCGTCAGCGACGCGGTTGACGAGGAAAGCGAGTTGCCGGTGACCTTCGTGGCCGGCCGCAACCTGATCTTCCTGACTTTCGCCGCCGCGTACGCCTACCGGCACGACGCGCGGCACCTCGTGACCGGCGTCGCGCAGACGGATTACAGCGGCTACCCGGATTGCCGCGAGGAGACGATCGCCGCCCTGCAGAAAGCGATCGCGCTCGGCATGGACCGCGAGTTCACGATCCACACGCCGCTGATGCACCGCTCCAAGCGGGAGACCGTCGAGCTTGCTGTCCGGCTCGGCGCGCTCGACGCGATGGCCCTGACGCACACCTGTTACAACGGCTGCCGTCCGCCCTGTGGCGAATGCCAGGCTTGCCGCCTGCGCGCGAAGGGCTTCGCGGAGGCCGGGGTACGGGACCCCTTGCTCGATCTCCGATGACCTACACGGTTCGCGAAATCTATTACACGCTGCAGGGCGAGGGCGCCCGCACCGGGACGCCCGCGGTATTCCTGCGCTTTGCGGGCTGTAATCTCTGGTCGGGCCGCGAACAGCATCGTGCGCAGGCCGTCTGCCGTTTTTGCGACACCGAATTCGTCGGCACCGAGGGGCCGGGCGGTGGCAGATTCTCTACCGCGCGGGAACTGGCCGACGCTGTCGCGAGCGCCTGGCCCGCGCGCGACGCGCACCGCAACCGTTACGTGGTTTGCACCGGCGGTGAACCCCTGCTGCAGCTCGACGCGGCCGCGATCGCTGCCCTGCACGCCACGGGATTCGAGGTTGGCGTGGAGACGAACGGCACGATCGCGGCGCCGCCGGGCATTGACTGGCTGTGCGTCAGCCCGAAGGGCCGCGCACCGCTAGAGCAAACTTCCGGCGATGAACTGAAACTCGTCTATCCGCAGGCCGAGGAGGAAGCACAACCCACGTGCTTCGAGTTACTCGAGTTTCGGCATTTCTTCCTTCAGCCGCTGGACGACGAGCAGCGCGAAGCGAACACCCGCGCAACGATCGACTACTGTCTCGCGCACCCGCGCTGGAAGCTCAGCTTGCAGACGCACAAGATTCTCGGCATCGCCTAGGCAGACGGGTGCGCCCTTTTGACCGGGCGTGGCAGTATGCGTCGCATAATCACGAATGTAGCGATTCAACGAAAGATAACGCTCAGAGGTCTGATTTGAACATCGTCTTTGATTTGGGGGGTGTAGTCTTCAAATGGCAGCCCGACGTGATTATCGCCAGCTTCTTCGACGGCAGCGATACGCAAGAACTGGTGAGGCAGGAAATCTTCGAACACCCGGACTGGCTGGAACTGGACAGGGGGACGATTTCGCTGGAGGCCGCAATCGAGCGGGGAGCGGATCGGACCGGGCTGCCGGTCGAGGATATCGAGCGATTGTTGACAGCGGTTCCCGAGTACCTGGTGCCCATCGACCAGACGATCGAGTTGATCCGCCGGCTGGCCACTACGTCGAACAAGCTATTCGTGCTTTCGAATATGCACCTGGCGTCGATTGCGCATCTCGAACAGGAACACGACATCTGGGCGCTGTTCCACGGCGTCGTCATCTCTTCTCGAATCAACACGATCAAGCCTGAAATCCAGATCTATCGCTACCTGCTCGACACGTACCGGCTGACGCCGGCCGATACCGTCTTCATCGATGACAGGCCGGAGAATCTTGAAGCGGCGTCGTCGCTGGGGATTGGGACGATAAGGTTTTTCGACTCGAGTCAATGCGAACGGGCACTGTCGGATCTCGAATGCCTGTGAGCGCGCATCGTATTTCCTGAAGAGCGCTTAAGCCGGCGTGATCCGCGCCGATTCCGGTCGCGGCACTTCAGCCTTCAACTAACGCCTCTTCGTGACTTTCCTGGCGCCACTCGACGACGTTGAGTTCGATGAATACGAAAGCGACGAGCCACAGGAAGGCATCCCACCAATCGACGAATTCGCCCGTGATCATCCAGGCCACGACCGCAAGCCCCAGGATCGCGTACAGGACGACCTTGGCCACCGTGCTGATGTAGAGCGCGAGGCCCTCGAAGCGGTCTTTCTCCTGCAGGCGCACGTCGACTTCGAGAACCAGTACGACCAGCAGCCACACGGCGGCATTCACGACGTCGACGATTGCGAGGAAGTGGATGCCGGCAAGCCCGGGTTCGTCGACAACGGCGGCAACGCCGTCGAAGCGCACGAACGAGCCGAGACTGCTGAAGCTGCCGCAGTTGGCGTTGGTGATTTCGGCATACTCGCCGAAGGTCGTCGCGTACGACCAGTTCTGGCCCGCCAGTTCGCAGAGATCGGAAATACTGCCTAGTGCTGTCGTCTGGAAGACATACGCGGCGTCCTCGACGTAGCCGTAGAACGCAAAAATGATGAACAGGTAGCACGTGGCCCGCAGGGCATGCAGCGATATCTTGACGGTCGGGGTCCAGTGCCGGTCCTCGAGCACGTAGGTTTCCAGCTCGAACATCAGCAGCAGGACCACCCAGGCTGCCGTGTCGATAGTGGCCGCGTAGGCCTTGAAGATCTCGCTGCCCGGTATGCCCTGCGGGTATTCGAGGCGCGCAGCGAGCCACTCCTCGCCGAAGAAGACGAAGACGTTTATTGTCAGCAGGGTATAAATCGCGTACTTGAAAAGCTGGTACAGGACTCTGCCTTCGATTTTCAAGCAGTGTTTCCTCCGGACTCGCCGTCCTTCGCGGGGTGGTTGGCGGTCATTTTGACCGATTTCGCCATAAACTAGACAAAGCCATGAACACAAGCAATCGACTTCTCAAGTTTATTTCCGACCGCGACTGGCGCATCTGGTTCGGGCTGGTCGTTGCTTTTTCCAGAAAGCCTCGAGCGGCGACACCGAAACCTTCGCGCGGCAATTGCTGTCGATGGAGTACATGGACGAGGGCGGTATCGGTTCGCTCCTGTACGACACGGAGATCCGCCGCCGCCATACGCGAAATTTTCGGCGCACGTTCGAACGGTTGCTCGCGCCCGGCGGCGGCTGCGACGTCGACGGCATCATCGTCGACTCGATGAAGCAGTCGGCTTTCGGCCTGTTGTACGAGCAGATGAGCGCCTATATGCCCGGTGATTTCGATGCGGCCGACGCGGAGAGCGCCGCGGATCCGTCCGGGACGTCGTCGACCTCGACGTCCTCGAAGTCGGCGTAATAGATCCAGATGTTTTCTTCGCCGGTAAGAAGCTCGATGTACTTCGGGTGGACGAACACGTTTTCCCGGCCGCGCTTGATTTCCTTCAGAACGCCGATCTCGCACAACTGCTTCAGGTAGACGGAGGCGGTCTGGCGCTTAGCGATCCCGGAGTCGACGAGATTGCCGATGCGACAATAGGGCTGCTGGAACAGCAGTTCGACCAGTTCCCAGGAATAGATCTTCGGCAGCGCCTTGTGCACGTATTGCGCCGTATGGGCCATGAGTTCACGAATTGCCTTGATCTTCTCCGTCGTCCAGACGCAGGTCTCCTCGACGCCCTCCAGGATGAAGCTGATCCAGGGCTCCCACTGCTGCTCGTGGGTGACGCCCTTCAGCAGCAGGTAGTAGGCGGCCTTGTTGCTGATGATGAACCGGCTCAGGTAGAGGATGGGCGAGTCGAGCAGGCCGTGCTCGACGAGAAACAGGATGTTGAGGATTCGCCCGGTGCGGCCGTTGCCGTCCGCGAACGGGTGGATGGCCTCGAACTGGTAGTGCTGTATTGCCATGCGTACCAGCGGATCGACGTCAGTGCAGCGCTGCATGAAGTCCGCCCAGTTGTCGAGCATTTGCTGCAGGCGCTGCTGACCGACCGGGGGCGTGTAGATGACTTCGCCCGACGCCCGGTTCTTCAGCGTCGTCCCAGATTCTGATCGAAGATCCAGCTCTATCCCTTTGACAATACTGACAATTTGTATGGCCATATCGGTCGTCAGCATGCGCCTCTGGACCATCTTCGTGCCTTCGTACAGCGCCGTGCGATAGCGCAACGCCTCCTTGGTCGCGGCATCGGCCTTGTCCTCGGCGACGTCGGCGAACTCGAACAGCTTGTCGGTGGTGGTGACGATGTTTTCGATCTCGGAGCTTGCCCGAGCCTCCAGGAGCGGCAGGGCATTGACCAGCACAGCCGAGTTCGGGATGAGCTCGGCGGCCTGTTTGAGCTCCGCGAGCGCGACGCGTGCCGAGATGCACTGTTTGAGGATATCCCGCGTTTCGATCAGCTCGAGGGGTGGCGGCAGGGGTGGCAGGCCGTTGTACGGCAGTTTCGGGTCGAAATCGGGCATGGTGCGGGCTCCGGCGGGATATTATGTCTAATTCAGTCGTATTTTATGGAAAATGTGTCGATAAAAGTTAAAAAAATCGACCTATTTGCGAGAAATGTCGATGGTATCGACAGGTTTGCGGTTTACGTCGATTTTTTTGATGAATATCGACACGTTCACGAAACGCGTCGATCCGATCGACATGAACGGCAAACGTGTCGAATCATGGCCAGTATTTCGACATTTTCCGAGTATAGGTCGATCGCGTCGACACGAATGTGACCCAGGTGGGGAAATTCGCGTCGCCGACCGGCGACGTCGTGACAGGTCGCGCCGGCCCCCCTATCCTTGGCCACATCCATCGGAGGGGGCGCTATGGGCAAATTGCGGCACGTTGGCTGGCTTTGTATGTTTGGGTTCTGGGTTGCCGCTTGCGGCGGCAGCGGCGGCGACGGGGCGTCGGTATCACCGCCGCCACCCCCACCGCCGCCACCACCACCGTCGGCGGCTGTCCCCACGATTGACGTCGCGCGGGTGTTCCCGGCGCTGACCTTCAACGGACTCGTGTCACTGCAGCAGGCGCCCGGCGACTCGACGCGCTGGTTCGCGGTCGAGCAACCCGGCGTCATCCGGCTGTTCGCCAACGACCCGGGCGCTGCCGCGAGTGGCGTGTTCCTCGACATTGCGGACCGCGTCAGTTCGGGAGGGGAACGCGGGCTGCTCGGCATGGCATTCCATCCGGATTTCCCCGGTACGCCGGAGGTGTTCGTCTCCTATACGCGTTTGCCGGACGGGTTTTCGCACGTGTCACGTTTCACGAGCACGGACGCGGGCCAGACCCTGGACGAGACCTCGGAGGAGGTGCTTCTGTCGGTGCCGCAGGACTTTGCAAATCACAATGGCGGCCACATCCTGTTCGGTCCCGACGGCTATCTCCATGTCGGCTTTGGTGACGGCGGCAGCGGCGGCGACCCGCTGGAGCGCGCGCAGGACAATACGAACCTGCTCGGCACCATGGTCCGGATCGATGTCGATGGGGGAAATCCGTATGCCATCCCTGCGGCCGACCCGCCGAACCCGTTTGCCACCAACCCCACGTGTCCGCAAGGCTTTACCGTCGGCGGCGAGGAATGCCCGGAGATCATGGCCTGGGGCCTGCGCAATCCCTGGCGCTACAGCTTCGACCGCCAGACAGGCGCCTTGTGGCTGGGCGACGTCGGCCAGAACAGCTGGGAAGAGATCGACATCGTCACGGCTGGGGGTGACTACGGCTGGAATGACCGCGAGGGCGCGCACTGTTTCGATCCTCCGTCGGGCTGCGTCACCGATTCCACCGACCCTGTTACGGAGTACGGTCGCGACCTCGGCGCCTCCATAACGGGCGGTTTCGTGTATCGCGGTAGCGCGATTCCCGACCTCGTCGGTTGGTACGTCTACGGTGATTTCATCAGCGGGCGGATTTTCGGGATACCCGCGGACAGTCCGCAAGGCACGGAGACCATCGTGCTGCTCGAGCCCGGCCTTGGTATCTCTACATTTGCCGAGGACCAGGATGGCGAACTCTACGTGATCGATTACGGCGGCAGCAGCACCATACACAGAATTACGGATGCCCCGTGAGCGGTGCTTTGCTTTAGAATCCGGGCCCTTCAAAGGTATAGGTCCGATCGGGAGAAGCATCGTGAGCGTGAAGTCAGATATCGAAATCGCACAGGCCGCCAATGTTCTTCCGATCCAGGAGATCGGTGCGAAGCTCGGCATCCCGTCCGAGGCACTTGTCCCCTACGGCCACGACAAGGCAAAGATCAGTGCAGAGTTCATCAAGTCGAACGGTAAGCGCGAGGACGGCAAGCTCATCCTGGTGACCGCCGTATCGCCGACGCCTGCCGGTGAGGGCAAGACGACTACCACTGTCGGTCTCGGCGACGCGATGAACCTCATCGGCAAGCAGACCACGATCTGCCTGCGCGAGCCGAGCCTGGGCCCGTGCTTCGGCATGAAGGGCGGCGCAGCCGGCGGCGGTTATGCGCAGGTCGTGCCGATGACCGACATCAACCTGCACTTCACCGGCGACTTCCACGCGATCGGTGCCGCCCACAACCTGCTCGCCGCGCTGATCGATAATCACATGCACTGGGAGAATCAGCTAGATATCGACCCGCGGCTCGTCACCTGGCGGCGCGTCGTCGATATGAATGACCGTGCCCTCCGTTCGATCACGTCGGGACTCGGCGGCTACCACAACGGCGTGGTCCGGGAGGCGGGTTTCGACATCACGGTCGCCTCCGAGATCATGGCTATTTTCTGTCTCGCGACGAGCCTGTCCGATCTCGAGAACCGGCTCGCCAACATCGTCATCGGCTACACGCGCAGCAACGAGCCCGTTACGGTGCGGCAGCTCAACGCGCACGGCGCGATGACGGCGCTGCTCAAGGATGCACTGCAGCCGAATCTCGTGCAGACCATGGAGAACAACCCAGCGCTGATGCACGGCGGCCCGTTCGCCAATATCGCCCATGGCTGCAACTCTGTGATGGCGACCAGGACGGCGCTGAAACTGTCCGACTACGTCGTCACCGAAGCGGGCTTCGGCGCCGATCTCGGCGCCGAGAAGTTCTTCAATATCAAGTGCCGCAAGGCCGGGCTGCGGCCCGATGCGGTCGTGCTGGTGGCGACCGTCAAGGCGTTGAAAATGCACGGTGGCGTGCCGAAGGACGAACTCGGCAAGGAGAACACCGAGGCGCTGGTGGCGGGCTGCAAGAATCTGGGCCGTCACATCCGCAACATCGGCAAGTTCGGCGTGCCCGCGGTCGTCGCGATCAACCGTTACACGGCGGACACCGACGCGGAGGCGGCGGTCGTCAAGGACTTTTGCAAGGAGTTCGGCGTCAGCGCGATCGACTGCACGCACTGGGCGGATGGCGGCAAGGGCGCGACGGAACTGGCCGAACACGTGGCCAGGCTGTGCGACAGCGGCGCCGCGCAATTCCGCACGCTCTACAACGATGATCTGAGCCTGTGGGCGAAGGCGCGTCGGGTCGCGAGGGAACTGTACGGTGCGGACGACATCATCGCCGACAAGAAGGTGCGCGACGAGTTTGCCAAATTCGATGCGGCCGGGTACGGCAACTATCCTGTTTGCATGGCGAAAACGCAGTACAGCTTTTCGACGGACCCCAACCTGCTGGGCGCGCCGTCCGGCCACGTCGTGCCGGTTCGCGAGATACGCCTCGCCGCCGGCGCGGAATTCGTGGTCGTTATCTGCGGCGCGATCATGACCATGCCGGGGCTGCCGAGAAAACCCGCAGCCGACAATATCCGCGTCAACAGTGCCGGCGAGATCGAGGGACTGTTCTAGGTACTGCGCGTCAGCCGCGCTCCTCGAGCTGGTGGCTGTCGGCCGCCGTCAGCGTGCAACCGTAGACGGACTTGAGTTGTTCGATGACGCCCTGCGTCTCCCGGGAGAAGGGCGCTTTGCCCTCGAAACTGTGCAGGACGATGCCCTCCAGCAGGTCGCCCAGTGAAAGGTCGGTGTACTCGGCCAGGCCTTTGAGGACCTTCAACAGGGAAGTCTCGATGCGTACTCCGGTCTGGGTGCGCTGTACGACGCGTTTCGCCATGGCAGTAAATCCTGAGTGTTACAATTTTAACGAGATAACATCGTAACACTTGAGACCGAATGCAGCGGACGGTCCCGGCGGTCGGCGCAATGCCGTACAATCGGCTCGCGCCACCAGGGTGGTGTTAGAGGGGGGCGAATGCCGACAGAAGACGAGCTACGACAGGGCTTCCGGCTCGGTGACTGGGAAGTGCTGCCCTTGCGCGGGGTGCTGCGCCGGGACGGCCGTGAGGAAAAGCCCGAGCCGCGGGTATTCGGCGTGCTGATCGCGCTTGCCAAGCGCGACGGCGACCTCGTGACGCGCGACGAGCTGGTCGACGAACTCTGGGACGGCCGGCCCACGAGCGACGAGCCGATCAATCGTTGCCTGTCGCAGCTGCGCCGGCACCTGGGTGACAAGTCCAGGCCCCACCGCTACGTCGAGACCCTCACCCGACGCGGTTATCGCCTCGTGCAGCCGATTGAGCCGCTGGAACCTGCCGAGCCGGCTGACCCCGTACCTGAGGCAGCGCCCGCGCCAGGCGGCGGAGCGTCCGTCGCGATTTGGAAGCCGCTGGTAGCGGGGGTCGGCGTCGCAGCGGTCGCGTGGCTGGCGTGGTTCCTGTGGCCGCCCGGCGACTTCCGCTCGATTGGCGTCATGCCATTCGAGAATGCCAGCAAGGACCCGTCGAACGACTACCTGGTCGCGGGCTTCAAGGACGAGCTGGTGAACACGCTCCACAATATCCCGGACTTCACGGTGAAGAGCAGCAGGGTCGTGCACGCCGGCGAGGAGGTGACCTCGATCGCCGGCAGCCTCGGTGTAGACGCCGTTCTCTCGGGGCGCGTGCACCGCGTCGGCGACGACCTGCAGATCTTCTATACGGTCGAGGATGGCCGCAATGGCGATGTCGTGGCCACCGCCGAAGTCGAGGGGCCGGTCAGCGAGATCTTCCAGCTACAGGAGGACCTCGCGCGCATGGTGCGGCGCGACCTGTTCGGCCAGTCCTCGCAACAACTGATCAGCAGGACGCGGCCGGCGAGCTTCGGTGCCTACGACCGCTACATGCGCGGGCTGTATGCGTTCGATAAGCGCCAGGACAGCGGCAAGAGCCTGGAAGAGGCCATCGAACTGTTCCAGGAGACGATCCGGCTGGACGAGAACTTCGGGCCGGCCTACCTGATGCTCGCGACGGCCTACGTGTTGCTGCCGACCTACCGCGACGCGCCCGCCGACGAAATGCGCAAAGCGGCCATCGCAACGGCCGAGGAAGGGATAAGCGTCGACCCGGGCATCCGCGATGCCGCGAACGCGATCTTCGGGTTCGTGTACCACCAGCAAATGCGGTGGCTCGAAGCGGAGGAGGCCTACAGGGCCGCGACGTCCGCGCAAGTCGTCGATCCGAATGCTTTCAACTGGTATTCGCGCATGCTGGCTTCGGTCGGCAGGCTCGATGCGTCGCTCGACCAGGCGCTGCTCGCACTGGAGCTCGACCCGACCTCGGCGGTGATCAACAGTCGCGTCGCGCTCGCCTATTTATGGCTGGGCGACACGCGTAAATCCCAGGAGTTCTTCGAGCGTGCCGCGAAGTTCGGCGCAGGCGGTCCCACGCACACCATGGGCTACGCATTGTTCCTGTTTCGCGAGGGTCGCAGCGCGGAGGCTTATGAGCTGACGCGGCAGGCTGCACAGATGGCGGGCGGCAGCGAAACCTGGATCGATCCCGTTTTTGCGGCGCTGGATGACGAAGCAGGACGCGGCGAGGCGCTTGCCGCAGTGGATGATGCTGCGTCACAAGACGGTATCAGCCGGCAGATCGAGTTCATCGTGCGCACGGTGCTTGGCGACCTCGACGGCGCGATGAGCGTAGCGCGCCTTCTGGAGAGCGAGGGCGAGGTATTCGAGATGGACCTGCTGTTCATTCCCGAGGTCGCGCCCCTGCGCGAACACCCGGACTTCGCCGGGCTGCTCGATGCACTCGGCATTGCGGAATACTGGCGTGCGCGCGGTTGCGCATGGACCGGTTCCAGCGCGGTCTGCGAAGCAGCCTAGGCGTCGTCGACGCGGCCGCGTGAGCGCTTGGTATCACCGCGACGGCGCTTTTCGTCCAGCCGCTTTTGCACCGACCTGCGGCTCGGCCGGGTAGCGACGCGCGGCTTCCTCTCGGCAAGTACCGAACTCACGAGCTCGCGGAGTCGCTCGAGTGCGGCTTCACGATTGCGCATCTGCGTGCGGTGTTCCTGGGCCTTGATCGTGACGACGCCGGCCGGAGAGATGCGCCGGTCGTCGAGCGCGAGCAGCCGGTCGCGCACGCGCTCGGGCAGGGCGCGGCTGCCACGGATGTCGAACTGCAGGTGTATCGCCGTTGCGACCTTGTTGACGTTCTGCCCGCCAGCGCCGCCAGAGCGGACAGCGGTCAGCACGATCTCGTCCATCGGGATGGCGATCTCGTCGTTTACGCCGAGCGCGTCTGCCATGTCGTCCATACCGGTTGCAGGTCGTCGGGCAGGGGCGGGAACCCGCCCGGCCTCGACCAGCAGTTGCCGCCGTCGTGAAAGTCCGAGCCACACGATGCGGTGAGCCCGGAGTCTCTCGACAGCTGCGCGAGGTGTGTCGTCGTGTTCGGCGATTGCCGGCCGCATACGACCTCGATGGCGGTCCCGCCTGCATCGCGAAAATCCGCCGCGAGCGCGCGCAACCGGGTCTTCGTGAGCCGGTACTTCGCCGGGTGAGCGATCACCGCGGTACCGCCGGACTGGACGATCCAGTGCACGACCTCGGGCAGCGATGCCCAGGTTTGCCGCACGTCACCCGGTTTGCCCGTGCCGAGGTACTTGCGGAATGCTGCGCGAGTGTCCTTTGCGATGCCGCTGCGGACCAGCAATTCGGCGAAGTGCGGCCGGCCCACGGGCTCGCCAGCCGCAATTTGCAGGACATTGTCCAGCATGTCCGGGAGCCCGTTCGACCGGAGCCGCTTCGCAATCAGCCGCGCACGTTCATGGCGGGCTTGCTGCTGGCGCTGTACGCCCGCGCGCAGGGCCGCGCACGCGGGATCTACGTTCAATCCGACGATGTGTACGCCACGGTTGCGCCAGACCGTCGAGAACTCGATCCCGGGAACCAGTCGCGTCCGAGACACCGAGGTATCAACGCGGTCGAACGCTGCCAGCGTATCGTGATCCGTGATTGCGAGCGCGTCGACGCCGCACTCACCCGCGTGCACGAGGAGCGCATCGGGGTCGAGAGAACCGTCGGAGGCGTTGCTGTGGGAGTGCAGGTCGTAGATCACGGTGATGGCATTATACGGGGTCACGCGCGGCCGCAAAGTCGGGTGCCGGATGTGTGACAATGCGCGTATCCGACGTTCGCCAAATCGTTGCGGGGTGACGTTTTGTTCGAATCGGCGACACCGATATGAGTGACTATACGAAGATCATGCAAGACGCGGCCGCTCGGGGGATTCGCTACCGCGAGTCGCTCGAGCAACGTCCTGTCGGGCCGCCGCCCGAAGCCAGGGCCGCGACCGCCCGCTTCGACGAAGCGCTGCCCGAACACGGCAGGGACGACGCCGAGACGCTGGCTCTCCTCGACGACATCGGTTCACCGGCCTCGATCGCGATGGCGGGTCCGCGCTTCTTCGGGTTCGTGATAGGCGGTTCGATGCCGGTAACGGTAGCGGCCAACTGGCTCGCGACTGCGTGGGACCAGAACTCGGTAATGAGCGAAGTGACGCCGGCGGTCGCGATGCTGGAAGAGGTTACGCGCCGATGGCTTTGCGAACTGTTGTGCCTGCCACGCGATTGCGCCGCCAGTTTCGTGACCGGCGCGACGGTTGCGAACTTCACGGCGCTTGCGGCGGCACGCCACAAGGTGCTCGCCGACGTCGGCTGGGACGTCGAAAAAGACGGCTTGATCGGCGCGCCCCCGTTGACAGTGATGGTCGGCGAAGAAGCGCATCCCACGTTGACCAAGTCGCTCGGCCTGCTGGGTTTGGGGCGCGAGCGGGCCGTGCGCATCCCGGTCGACGCGCAGGGCCGCATGCTTGCGGACGCGGTGCCCGCGGTCGACGGGCCCACCATCGTCTGCACGCAGGTCGGCAATATCAACACGGGGGCATTTGATCCCGTTGCCGAGATCTGCCGCGCCGTGCGGCCTGCCGGTGCCTGGGTGCACGTTGACGGTGCATTCGGGCTGTGGGCGGCCGCGGTGCCCGGTATGCGGCACCTGCTGGCGGGGATCGAGGAGGCGGATTCCTGGGCGACGGACGCGCACAAGTGGCTCAATGTTCCTTACGACAGTGGCGTGGCGATGACGCGGGATGCGGCGGCATTGAAAGCGGCGATGGCGATCACGGCGGACTACCTGCCGACCGATGCCGGGTTGCGCAATCCTTCCGACTACACCCCCGAACTCTCACGGCGGGCGCGCGGCATCGATGTCTGGGCCGCCCTGCGGTCACTGGGCCGGCGCGGTGTCGAGGAGCTCGTCGTGCGCTGTTGCGCGCACGCGAGACGTTTCGCGGCAGGCTTGCAGGCTGGCGGCTACGAGATTCTCAACGACGTCCTGCTGAACCAGGTTCTCGTTTCTTTCGGTGACGACGACACGACACGGCGCGTGATCGAGGAAATACAGCGGGACGGAACCTGCTGGTGTGGCGGCACGATCTGGCAGGGCCGCCGGGCGATGCGCATCAGCGTCTGCAACTGGTCGACGACGCAGGCGGACGTGGACGCAAGCCTCGACGCCATGCTCGCCTGCGCGGAGCGCGCAAGGCGAGCCTGAGGCCGATGCGGCGACTGTACGACGACAACCTGTACGATTTCGCAACGCCGCAACCCAGCTACTGGGAAGCCACGGCGCCGCCGCCGGATTTTGCAGCGCCGCCGCTGACGCGCGACGGAACCTGCGAAGTCGCCGTGATTGGCGGCGGCTATACCGGGCTGTCGGCGGCCTACCACCTCGCCCGCGATCACGGCATCGACGTACGCGTGCTGGAAGCAGGGCACATCGGCTGGGGCGCATCGGGCCGTAACGGCGGTTTCTGCTGTGTCGGAGGAACCGGGCTGCAGCCGCGCGGTGTGATCCGGCATTTCGGCGTCGAGGCAGCGAGGGACTGGTATCGCGCGCAAGTGCAGGCGGTCGAACTCGTGCGCGGGCTGGCAGCCGACGAGCACATCGACGTCGACGCTTTCGGTGCCGCCGAGGTGGAGATAGCGCATTCACGGCGTGCTTTTTCCGGCCTCGAGGCCGATTACGAGGCGATGACCCGGGTGCTCGGCCTCGACGCGGAGTTGCTCACCCGCTACGAGGTCAGGGAACGCATTTACGACACGGCCGAACAGCACGGTGCGTTGATTTCGAAACCGGCGCTCGGCCTGCATCCGCTGCGACTTTGTCGCGGCCTTGCAAGTGCCGCCAGCCGACGCGGTGTGGCGCTGCATTCATCCAGCGAGGTGGTCGACTGGTCCAGGACTGCGGACGGAGGCCATGCGCTGCGTACAGCCGGTGCGACGCTGCGCGCATCGAAGGTCCTGTTCGCGACCAACGGTTTCATGCCGGAACAGCTGCGCGCCGAGTTCCATGGTCGCACGCTTCCGGTGGTCAGCGCGATCGTCGTAACGCGTCCTTTGAGCGACGACGAGCGCCTGGACCAGGGCTGGCGGACCGAACACCCGGCCATCAACTCGCGGCATCTCCTCAACTATTTCCGGCTGCTGCCTGACAACCGCTTCCTGTTCGGCGCACGCGGCAACACCCGCGGCACGCCGCAAGGTGAGCGCGCGACCTACCGCAAGATTATCGACACTTTTCGCAGGACCTGGCCCGGCTGGGCCGAAGTGGAGATCGAGTATCGCTGGCACGGCCTGATCTGCATGACCGCGTCACTGCGGCCGGCCATCGGCCGCCTGACGGACGACCCGTTCACCTTCTACGGCTTCGGCTACCACGGCAACGGCGTCAATACGGCCACCTGGGCCGGTAAACAGCTGGCGGACTGGATCGGACGCGGGCGCGCCCCGGACGAGCTGCCGCGAATGGTACGCGAGCTGCCGCGGCGCTACCCCGTGCCCGTGCTGCGCCGCGCCTACCTGCGCACGGGCCTGGTCATCGCGAACTGGCTCGACAGCCTGTGATCAGAGGAAGTTGAAGACGAAGCCCAGGCTGACGACCGGCCAGGCCTTGTAGTCGCCGAGCTCATTCTCGAGTTCCGCGCGTTCGGCGTCGAGCGACGCTTCGAACGTCGGGTCGCCCGAGAGCAGTCCATCGGTGGCCATGGAGATCTGCGGGGAGCCCTGCCAGAGCACGCCGAAGTCCAGGTTCATGCCGACTTTGCCGAGCAGCGTGAAGTCGAAGCCGACGCCGAAATACGGCGACGTGCTGTCGAACGCCGCAGTTGCCGACAGCGTACCCACCGCTGCCGCCGGATAAGGATCGCCGCCGATCAGGATGATGGCGCCGTTATCGCCGCTCACGGCATTGAATTCATTGCCGTTCGAATACAGCCCGCCCGTGAGCCGGAAGGGGCTCAGCGGGAAGCGCAGGTTTCCCGTGACGTAGTAGTTGTCGAGACTGATCTCGGCATCGTAGTTGATGCCCCCGTAGAAACCGCTGTCGTTATAGTCGTACTGGTTGACGCCCGCGCGGAGGTCGATGTACGGCAGTGGCCGCCAGGTGCCCTCGACGCCGAGGCCGAGCGTGCCGGCTTTAACGCCAACACCGAAGTTATGGTCTGCAACCGCCGTGCCGCTTGCCGCGATGACAAGAAGCAGCGTGCACAGCTTGAGTGAAAAAGTCTTCATCGTCCGTGTCCTGTTGCCCGAGCGTTTAGTCTTTTCGCAGAGTAGACAGGGATCACGGATGGTTCCGTGCGGCGTATCACAGGCTGCCGGACCCGGCTGCCGGAGACTATGTTAAAAACCGCATGAAACGGCGCGTTTTGTCGCGCGCTGCGCCGTCACCGCATCGCTAGAGTGACAGTGCGCAGGAAGCGCACAGCACCATGCAATGATCGATAAGGAGATTGAATCATGCGCGAACTTACAATGAGCGAAATCGGGTTTGTCGGCGGCGGCGCCGAGCAGTGCAGGTCGGACCAGGGCGGCAATAACTACGGCGGTGTCACGGACACCGGGTCGGTTGGCCGGGACGTCATCGCAATCTACGAGGGGCTGGTCGAGGCGACGTCGTACATCATCGAACGTGTCGCGAACGCGCTGGACTGATAGACGCGGCCGGGGCCGCTCGGGCCCCGGCCCGTTGACTACGCAGCAGCGAGACGACGAGCAGGCATGAAACGGCGAGCATGAACAGGGCGCCCGATCCTGGCAACAGCAGCGGCAGGCTGTCGGGCGGCGGGTTCCAGTGACCTTGCAGGCAGCGCCAGTCGAACTGTATGAGACCGTTGTACGTCGCGTGGGTAATCATCGTCGTCCACAGCGAGCCCGTGACCCAGAACTGCACACCCAGCACGAGCCCCATGCAGAACACGAACCCGTAGGACGAAGGTGGGTGGAACACGGTGAAGATCATTGCCGAGATCAGGATGGCGGGGACCGCGCCGCTGCGCACGAAGGCGGACTGCAGGAAACCCCGATGGACCGTTTCCTCCAGCAGGGGTATCAGCACCGCCATTACGAACAGGCCCAGCATGAGAGAAGGCAACGGCGGGCACGCCCAGGAAAAGTCCGGACCCGCGAGCGCCTGCGGATCGCTGTTTGCGGTAACGCCGAACGACACGCCGGCAATCAGCTGCGACCACCATGCGATACGCGTCGACACGCCGAGCGCGATGGCGCCGAACACGATCCGTACCGTCAACTTGCGCGGGCTGAACAGTTCCAGCAGGAATGTGCGGTGCTCGAGCAGCACCGGCGCGAGCATGGGCAGCAGGATCGCCGGCACGAGCAGGTAAGCAAGGTAATACGCCTGCAGGTGGTCGATGCCGTGCCCGCGCAAAATGCGCGCGAGCCACGCCTGCGCCGTCAGAGCCAGGAGCTGTGCAAGAACGATCAGCAGCAGGTGACGGATCGATAATCGAAGGACGGGGGGCGGCATGGTCGCCTTTGCGCCGGCTGAAGTCCTGCCGAGGCTATCAGCCGGGAGCGACTGGCGATTTGCGACTATCCGGGCAAAACGACCGGTTTCGCCATGCTCAGGAGATTACCGGCTCCGACATCTTGTCGCGCCCGTACTGCAGGAAAATGCGGCCGCGTGCGTCGGGATCGATATTGACCCTGTCGAGATCGCCGCGGATATGAGGCAATGCAAGCAGCCGCTTGTCCATGACCCTGAACCAGAGCCATGGCACGTAGGCGAGCAGGTAGACGCCGAAGTAGCCGTTCGGCAGTCGCGGCAGGTCCTCGAAGTGCCGCAGGGACTGGTAGCGCCGCAGCGGATGCGTGTGATGATCGGAGTGTCTTTCGAGGTGGAACAGGACGAGGTTGCTGAAGATGTGGTTGCTGTTCCAGGAGTGGTGCGGCTTGCAGCGCTCGTACTTGCCGTTCTCGTCTTTCGCGCGCAGCAGGCCGTAATGTTCGACGTAATTGGCGCTCGTCAGCTGCCACCACGCGAACAGGGTATGCAGCAGCAGGAACGGCAGCATCGTCCAGCCAAGGGTCAGCACCAGCCCTGCCCAGATCGCCGCGGTCAGCGCATAGGATTGCAGGATCTGGTTCCCCGGGTTCCAGGCGGACTTGCCGCGCCGGTTGAGCCGGTCCTTCTCGATATGCCACGCGCGCAGCAGTGCGCCGGGCATCTCGCGCGTCGCGAACTTGTAGATGCTCTCGCCCATGCGCGAGCTGGCGGCGTCCTCGGGCGTGGACACTTCGCCATGGTGTCCGCGATTGTGATCGATGGTGAAGTGGCCGTAGGCCGGCACGGCGAGCACGACCCTGGCGAGCAACTTTTCGAGCTGTGAGTTCTTGTGACCCAGTTCGTGACCGGTGTTGATGGCGAGGCCCGCGGTCATGCCGGCAACGACCGCCAGCGCGAGAAACGCCCACGCGCTCAGGTCCTGCGTGCCGGCATACCACGCGGTGCCGAGCAGGGTCACGAAATGCAGTGGCACGACGATGTAGGTGAGGCGTCGGTAGTAGGGGTCCCGGTCCAGCTGCATGACGATCTCTTCGGGCGGGTTGTTCTCGTCCTCGCCGACGATCATGTCGAGGATCGGTGCGATCACGTAGTTGAGCAGGAAGGGCAGCAGCAGCCAGAGTTCGTTACCGGTCGCCGCATGCAGTGCGATGCCGGCGAACGGCTGTAATGGGTACAGAACGGAGAGCAACCACAGGCGTCGTTTACGGTCGACGTAGTGAATGGCCTCGCCGTTCGGCAGCGTTCCCGTATAGCCTGTCATCGTCTGCCCCTGGTTGCGTCCTCAGCGAGAATTATCGCCTGTTTGAAAGTGCCGCTCCAGATGCGGCCGGCGGCGCGTCGGAAAATTATACATATTTCGAGCGCCGCTCCGGGAATCGCGAGGGAAAACCCCGGCCCTGCACGTTTCCGCAGCGCTGGTACGCAAATTGCCTTATAGTTTTCACCCACAACAGAACACAGAGGGTTGGCTCCGGGTGAATGTCAGGACAGCGGCCGCGCTGGTGATCTCATCGTGTCTCGCGGCGGCTTGTGGCGGCGGCGCGTCGTCCACTGCCGGTGAGGATGCCGTCGCGGCGCTGACGGCGACCACGCTGGGCGAGCAGACCGTGCTCGCGGCGGCGGATTACCTGCAGCAGGCACCGTACTCGGAAGCGGACCGGGAAAACGGCCAACGCCTCGCGCAGATGTGCAAGGCCTGTCATACGCTCGCCGACGGCGGTGTGCACATGATTGGTCCGAACCTTTACGGATTCTTCGGCACGGTGGCCGGCTCGGCGGAACGCTACGCCTATTCTGCGGCGCTGCAGGAGGCCGAATTCGTCTGGACGCCGCGGGCCCTCGATGCGTGGCTTGCGCGGCCGGCGCACTTTCTACCCGGTAATCGCATGAGCTTTCCGGGCGTGTCGAGTGCAAGCGATCGCGCGGATGTGATTGCGTACCTGCTGGAGGCCACGAGCCCGCAGGCGGGCGACTAGCGGTCGGGTGCCGGCGTGCGATACTCTGGAGGCGGCAAATGTGCGCAGGAAGCGAGATGTTGACCGACATGGACGACACGATGAGTGACAGCAGCAGCGTGGCCGAGCGGCGCGCAGCCGACCAGCGGCGCGAATTCACCTGGCGCACCGTGTTCTTCGGCTTTACCCGGTCCCGGCGCCATTCGCCGCGCCGCGGCGAGGACAGCGGGGTGATCTTCCTCGACTGGCATCATCCGTGGCTGTTTTTCCTCGCCGTGGGCATCATGCTGCTGAGCTGTGCCGACGCGTTCCTGACGCTCTCCCTGATGCAGCACGGTATGATCGAGGCCAACCCGGTCATGGCCGGCATGCTCGACCAGGGCGGCGCGGCGTTTGCCGTCAGCAAGGTCGTGATGACCGGCACGAGCATCCTCATCCTCGTGTTTCTCGCGAAAGCCCGCTTCATGAACCGCTTCCGGACCGGTCTGTTCCTGACGTTTTTCTTCAGCGTTTACTGCTGCCTGGTGTGCTACGAGATCGTCCACCTGCTGGCGGTGCTTTGACTATCGTATCGTTTCCAACGCCAATGCCTTGGGCTACACTAGCGGGCCTTTTTGGCAGCCTGAACAGATAAGCGGGTAAACGCAGGGCGAATCGCCCCGAAATCCATCCTCATGGGCAGTTCTCTCAAGGAACAATACGCAACCACGCCGCTTTTCGGCAGCAACGCCAGCGCCGTAGAAGCCCTGTACGAGCAGTACCTCAAGGATCCGGGGTCGGTGCCGGCCGCATGGCGCAGGTATTTCGAGTCGCTCGGCGACCCGCAGGGCGAGGTTGCCCATTCCAGGATTCGCGAGGAGCTGCTCGAATCGGCGCGCGACGGAGGCAGGCCGCGCCAGCTCAGGCCCGGCGGGCGCAAGGTGGCCGCCTCGTCGGCCGAGAAACAGGCCGCCGTGGCACGACTCATCCAGGTCTACAGCCTGCGCGGGCACCAGATCGCGGACATCGACCCGCTGGGGCTGATGGAGCGTCGCGTACCGGGCGTGCTGAAACTCGACTACCTCGGCCTCACCGACGCCGACATGGACACCGAGTTCTACACGGGCGGTCTCGCCCGGTCGGGCAACACCCGGATGAAGCTGCGCGACATCATCGCGCTGCTCAGGTCCATCTATTGCGGCAAAGCGACGGTCGAGTTTGCGCACATCTCCCGCGCCCGGGAGAGGCTCTGGCTTCGCGAGCACTTCGAGCACGACATGGTTACCAGGTCGCTCAGCGACGAGGAGCGGCTGACGATCCTGGAGCAGCTTACCTGCGCCGAAGGCATCGAGCGCTACCTGCATACCCGCTATGTCGGCCAGAAGCGCTTCTCGCTCGAGGGCGGCGACAGCCTGATTCCGATGCTCGATGACCTGATTCACCAGGGGGGCGCCGCCGGGATTCACGAGATCGTCATCGGCATGGCGCACCGGGGCCGCATCAACGTACTCGTCAACATTCTCGGCAAGTCGCCGGAGGAGTTGTTCGAAGAGTTCGAGGGCAATTACGACCTCGACGAGCTGAAGGGCTCGGGCGACGTCAAGTATCACAAGGGTTTTTCCGCCGACATGAAGACGACCGGCGGCAACGTGCACATCGCGCTCGCATTCAACCCGTCGCATCTCGAGATCGTCGACCCGGTCGTCGAAGGCTCGGTACGCGCCCGGCAACAGCGCCGCGGCGACCTGGAACGCGTCGAGGTGCTGCCGGTGCTGGTGCACGGCGACGCGGCTTTTTCCGGCCAGGGCGTGGTCACGGAGACGTTTCAGCTGTCGCAGACCAACGGTTTCAGGACCGGGGGCACCGTGCATATCGTCGTGAACAACCAGATCGGCTTCACGACCCACCGGCCATCGGATGCGCGCTCGACCGACTATTGCAGCGACGTTGCGAAGATGATCGAGGCGCCGATTTTCCACGTAAACGGCGACGACCCGGAGGCGGCTATCCTGGTGACACGTCTGGCGCTGCAGTACCGCCAGACCTTCAAGAAAGACGTCGTCATCGATCTCGTCTGCTATCGCCGCCACGGCCACAACGAAGCCGATGAGCCCGCTGCCACTCAGCCGGTCATGTACACGGCGATTCGCAGCCACCGGACGACGCGGGAGTTGTACGCCGAAAACCTCGTCGACAAGAAGATCATCAGCAAGGACGGCGTCAGCAAGCTGCAGGAAGAATACCGCGACCGCCTGGACCGGGGTGAACCGGTGCCGAAGGCGTCGCTGGGAATGATCGGCAACGAATTCACCGTCGACTGGACGCCGTATTTCGACGCTACCTGGGATGAGCCGGTCGACACCACGATCACACCGGAGCGTGCCCGGCGAGCTGCCGCGTACTTCACGGAACTCCCGGAGGACCTGAAGCTGCACGGCCGCGTCAAGCGCATTGTGGACGAGCGCCGACGCATGGCGGCGGGCGAGATCGCCATGGACTGGGGTTTCGCCGAGACCATGGCCTATGCGACGCTGATCGAGGACGGATACGCCTGCCGCCTGGTCGGCCAGGACAGCGGCCGCGGCACCTTCTTCCATCGGCACGCGGTGCTGCACAACCAGGTCAACAACCGCGAATACACCCCGTTGCAGCACATTGTCGAACGGCCGAATGCATTCCGGGTCATCGACTCGTTGCTGTCCGAGGAAGCGGTGCTCGGCTTCGAATACGGCTATGCAACGACGGACCCGGGCACGCTCGTGATCTGGGAAGGCCAGTTCGGTGATTTCGTGAACGGCGCCCAGGTTGTGATCGATCAGTTCATCAGTTCCGGCGATGCAAAGTGGGGCCGACTCTGCGGCATGACGCTGTTCCTGCCGCACGGCTACGAGGGGCAGGGCCCCGAGCATTCGTCAGCAAGGCTCGAGCGCTTCCTGCAGCTTTGCGCCGAGCACAACATGCAGGTTTGCGTGCCATCCACGCCGGCGCAGATGTTCCACATGTTGCGGCGGCAGATGCTGCGCAAGTTCCGCAAGCCACTCATCGTCATGACGCCGAAGAGCCTGTTGCGCCACAAGATGTCGGTGTCGCCGATCTCGGCGTTGTCGGATGGCCGGTTCAACCTGATCATCCCCGAGATCGAGCAGATCAAGCCGGCCGCAACGCGGCGAGTCGTATTCTGCAGCGGCAAGGTCTACTACGATCTGCTCGAGTCGCGCCAGGTCCACGGCATCGACGACATTGCACTGATTCGCATCGAGCAGCTGTATCCGTTCCCGATCGACGAATTCGCGGCGATCATCGAGCAGTACGAGCACGTCGAGGACATCGTCTGGTGCCAGGAGGAACCGCAGAACCAGGGCGCGTGGTACCAGATCCGGCACCGCCTGCAGGAGCCCCTGCGCGATCACCAGCAACTCTACTACGCGGGCCGCCAGGCCTCCGCCGCGCCCGCGTCCGGGATATTCAAAGTTCATCTGCAACAGCAGCAGGCACTGGTCGAAGCCGCGCTTGATATCGACGTCAAGGCGAGCAAGTCGGCCAAGCCGCGCAAGTCGAAACGGAAGACCAAATGACCATTGAAATCAAAGTGCCGGCGCTACCGGAATCGGTGACCGACGCGACCCTCGTTGCCTGGCACAAGAAAGCCGGCGAGCGCGTCAGTCGCGACGAGAACCTCGTCGATCTCGAGACCGACAAGGTGGTGCTGGAAGTGCCGGCACCGGCCGACGGCGTCTTGCAGGAAATAAGGGTGGAAGACGGCGCGACCGTCACCGCCGGGGACGTGCTGGCGGTGCTGGCCGAGGGAGAAGGCGCGGCGGCAGCGACAGCCGAACCCGAGGAAGAACAGGCCGAGGAAAGCGAAGCGCCGGCCGCCACCGAAGTGGCCGCCGGCAAGGAACGCCCCGCGAAGGCGGGCAAGACGAGCCCCGCGGTGCGCCGCCTGCTCGAGGAGCACGATCTCGATGCGGCGATGGTGGCGGGGAGCGGCAGGGACGGCCGTATCACCAAGGGCGACGTGATGAACTTCCTGAAGGCCGACCAGAGCAGCGATGTCACTCCCGGTGACCGGGAGCCGGCGGCCGAGGAAGGGGAAGCCGTCGTCGGGCTCGCGCGTACCGAGCAGCGTGTGCCGATGACGCGGCTGCGGGCGCGCATCGCCGAGCGGATGGTGGATGCGCAGCAGACCGCTGCGATGCTCACGACCTTCAACGAGGTCGACCTCACGGAGGTCATGGCGCTGCGCAGCCGCTACAAGGATTCCTTCGAAAAGAAGCACGGCGTGCGGCTGGGTTTCATGTCCTTCTTCGCCAAGGCGGCCGTCGAGGGCCTGAAGAGGTTCCCGGTCGTCAATGCCTCGGTCGAGGACAACGACATCGTCTACCACAACTACTACGACATCGGCATCGCGGTCTCGACCGAGAGGGGCCTGATGGTGCCGGTGCTGCGCGACGTCGACCAGATGGGCTTTGCCCGCTTCGAAGCGGAACTTACGGCAATGGCGAAGAAGGCCCAGGATGGCGCGATCGGCATGGACGACCTGACCGGCGGTACCTTCACGATCACCAATGGCGGCATTTTCGGTTCGATGATGTCGACGCCGATCCTGAATCCGCCGCAGAGCGCGATCCTCGGTATGCACAATATTCAGCAACGGCCGATGGTGGTAGATGGCGAAATCAAGATCCGCCCGATGATGTATCTCGCCGTGACCTACGATCACAGGATCATCGACGGGCGCGAGGCCGTGCAATTCCTGGTTACGATCAAGGAGCAGCTCGAGGATCCGGGCCGGCTGTTGTTAGAAGTCTGAGGAAGCAGGTAAACGATGAGCAGAAAATTTGATGTCGTGGTTATCGGGGCGGGCCCTGGTGGCTATATCGCCGCGATACGCGCAGCGCAGCAAGGGATGTCCGTCGCTTGCATCGACGAGTGGCAGAACAGGGATGGCAAGCACGCCTTCGGGGGCACCTGCCTGAATGCCGGCTGCATTCCCTCGAAAGCCATGCTGGAATCATCGGAGCTGTATCACCGTGCCGGCCACGAATTCAAGAAGCACGGTATCGAGACGGGCAAACTCGGTCTCGATATCGCAGCGATGCAGAAGCGCAGGGCCGGGATCGTGCGGCAGCTGACCGGCGGTATCGCCGGCCTGTTCAAGGCCAACAAGGTAGAAGGCCTCGTGGGGCACGGCAAGTTGCTCGCCGGCAAGAAAGTCGAGTTCAAGCCGGTGGATGGCGACCCGGAAGTGCTCGAGGCAAAGAACGTCATCCTTGCCTCAGGATCCGTGCCCATCGAACTGCCGTTCGCGAAGTTCGACCGCGAGTCGATCATCGATTCCTGGGACGCGCTGGAACTCGAGGCGGTGCCGAAGCGGCTCGGCGTCATCGGGGCGGGCGTAATCGGCCTGGAACTCGGCAGCGTCTGGTCGCGGCTCGGCTCGGAAGTAACAATCCTGGAAGCCATGGACGACTTCCTTTTCATGGCCGATCGCGATGTCGCGAACACGGCGGCGCGCGACTTCAAGAAACAGGGGCTCGATATCCGGCTCGGCGCGAAGGTGACGGCGGCCAGGGGCGGCAAGAAGGGCGTGAAGGTCGAGTACGACGACAAGTCGGGTTCGCACTCCGTCGAGGTCGACAAGCTCATCGTCGCCGTCGGGCGTAAACCGTATACCGAGGGCCTGCTTGCGGACGACGCAGGCATCCAGCTGGACGATCGCGGCTTCATCGTCGTCGACCACGAGTGCCGCACGCGCGTCAAAGGCGTGTACGCGATCGGCGATGCGGTGCGCGGGCCGATGCTGGCGCACAAGAGTTCCGAAGAGGGTGTTATGGTCGCCGACCTGATCGCCGGTGAGGTCGCCGAGGTCAACTACGGCGTCATACCGTCGGTCATCTACACCTCACCCGAGATCGCCTGGGTGGGCAAGACCGAAGCCGAGGTGAAGGAGAGCGGCCGTCCCTACAAGAAAGGCTCGTTCCCGTTTGCTGCCAGCGGTCGGGCCAAGGCGATGGAGCAGACCTCAGGCATGGTGAAGATCATATCGGCCGAGGATGACGACGAGGTGCTCGGCGTACACATCGTCGGCCCGATGGCGGGCGAACTGATTGCCGAAGCGGTGCTCGCGATGGAATTCTCTGCCAGCACCGAGGACATCCAGCGCACCATCCACGCGCATCCGAGCCTTGCGGAAGCGGTCCACGAGGCCGCGCTCGCCGTCGACAAGCGTGCCCTGAACTACATGAACTAGGGCCTGTTCGTCGAGACAACAGGCGCTGGCTGCGCCGCGGTCAGCCCTCGCGCTCCCAGAAGTCCGCGTTCCTGATGCCGAGCTTCTTCGGATCGAAGGTGTACCTGGTCACACCCGCTTTCATCTGCGCCTCGTAGTCTTTGAGCGCCGTCAGCGCCGGCTTGCCCATCAGGAACAGGATGAGGATGCCGACGATGTTGAGCCACGCCATCAGGCCCACGCCCATGTCACCGAGCGCCCAGGCAAGGTCTGCGGTGCGTACCGTGCCGTAAAAGACTGCGCCAAGCATCATCACCTTGAGCACGGTAATCTCGCCGGGAATACGTATCGAGCGTCGTATATAAGCCACGTTGGTCTCGGCGATATAGTAGTAGGCGAGGATCGTGGTGAACGCGAAGAAGAACAGCGCGAACGCGACGAAGGTCTTGCCGAAGCCGCCGACAACGCTCTCGAGGGCGTACTGGGTGAAGGCGGGGCTGTTCGCGAGAACGTCGTTGGTCAGTACGCCGCCGCTCTCCGTCGCTTCGACGCCCGTCACGTAGTACTGGTTGGTGATCAGGATCATGAACGCCGTCGCCGAGCACACGAACAGCGTATCGACGTAGACCGAGAACGCCTGCACGAGGCCCTGCTGGGCGGGATGTTCGACCTCCGAGGCCGCGGCCGCGTGCGGGCCCGTGCCCTGGCCGGCCTCGTTCGAGTAAACGCCGCGCTTGACGCCCCAGCCGATCGCCGCGCCGATGCCCGCCATCGGCGTGAACGCGTCCGTGATGATCAGCATCAGGATGCCCGGCAGCGCGGTGATGTGCATCAGGATGATGACGATCGCCAGCAGCACGTAGCCGACGGCCATGAACGGCACGACGACCTGGGTGAAGTGCGCAATGCGCTTGACGCCGCCGAAGATAATGAAGCCCAGCAGGAACACGACGAAAACGGCCGTGGCCAGCTTGGTATAGGTCACCGAGCCGAGTGATGTTTCCAGCACACCGGAACCGCCGAAGGCGAGGTCGGCCGCATTGCCGATGGCATTCGACTGGACGGTCGGGAGGAGCAGGCCGACGGCAAAGATGGTCGTGATGGCAAAAATCCACGCGTACCACTTCTGGCCCATGGCCTTCTCGATGTAGTACGCGGGTCCGCCGCGCAACTGGCCTTCGTCTTCTTCCTTGTAGATCTGGCCGAGCGCAGACTCCACGTAGGCGGTCGCTGCGCCAAGGAAAGCCACGACCCACATCCAGAACACGGCACCGGGGCCGCCGAAACCGATCGCTGCGGCCACGCCAGCAATGTTGCCGGTTCCTACACGGCCCGACAGCGATACCGACAATGCCTGGAAGGACGAGATACCGCGATCGGACTCCTTGCTCGAGAACAGCAGTTTGATCATCTCGCGGAACAGGCGCACCTGCACGAAGCGGGTCAGTACGGAATAGAAGAGTCCAGCCGCGAGCAGCAGGTACACGAGCACCGGGCTCCAGACAAAGCTGTTGATCTGATCGATGAATTCCTGCATGCCCCTGTCCTTTGTTGTTCTGTTTTTTGGCCCCGGGGAATAGTACCCGAAATCAGGATCGTCTTTGTACGCTGATCACGTTGGGCAGTTGCTCCAGCCTTGTCATCGTGGTGCTGAGGGTTGGCAGGTCGCGGATCTCGACGCTGATCTCCATCACCGTTTCGAGCGTCTTCTTGTCCGTCTTGCTCCTCAGGCCGGTTACGTTGGCCGACTCGTCGGCAAGAATCGTGCTGATATCGCGGATCAGGCCGCTGCGATCGTAGGCGCGCAGCGTCAGGTCGACCGGGTAGGTTGCGGATTCCGAGCCGCCCCAGTTCACCTCGATGATGCGCTGCGGGTGACGGCGGTTGAGGCCGAGGAAATTGCCACAGTCCTGGCGGTGAATGCTGACGCCACGGCCCTGCGTGATGTAGCCCGAGATCGGTTCCGGCGGCACCGGGCGGCAGCAGCGTGCGAAGTTGCACATCAGGTCGCCCACGCCGCTCACCGCCACGCCCTCGGCTTCGCCGGTCTTGCGCTGGGTGGGCCTGCGCCGTTTCAGGGCTTTCGCCTTGTCCACTCCGCGCATCTGCTGCAGCGCGGTCGCCACGGCGGCGGGCGTGATGTCGCCCGCACCGAGCGCGACGCAGAGTGTGTCGGTGTTGGCGAATTTCAATTGTGCCGCGATGGTGTCGGTCGCCACGTCCCGCAGGTTTAGACGCGCGAGTTCCCGCTCCAGTATCTCGCGCCCCTGGCGCAAATGCTGGTCGCGGTCCTGGTGGCGGAACCAGCTGCGCACCTTGGCGCGGCTGCGGCCGCCGGCCAGGTAACCGAGCCGCGGGCTCAGCCAGTCGCGGCTCGGCTGCGGATCGCTGCCGGTGATGATTTCGATCCTGTCGCCGTTCTGCACCTTGTAGGTGAGCGGAACGATACGTCCGTTCACCTTGGCACCGCGGCAGCGATGGCCGACCTGGGTGTGCACGTAATAGGCGAAATCGAGCGGCGTCGCCCCGGCCGGCAGTTCGACGACATCGCCTTTCGGGCTGACCGCGTACACGCGGTCCTCGAACAGGTCGTCACGAATCTGGTCGAGCAGGTCGCCGCTGTCATTGCCCGGATCGAGCAGTTGCCTGAGGAAGCGGATCTTCTGGTCGAAGGCCGCTGGCGTGCCGCCGCCTTCCTTGTAACGCCAGTGAGCGGCGACACCCAGTTCGGCCTGCCGATGCATGTCGAACGAGCGTATCTGCACTTCTACCGTCTTGCCGTGCGGGCCGATCACGGCCGTGTGCAGCGAGCGGTAGTCATTCTCCTTGGGATTCGCGATGTAGTCGTCGAATTCGCCCGGCAGGTACGACCACAGATTGTGAACGACACCGAGGGCCGCGTAGCAGTCCTTGACGTCGTTCACCAGGATGCGCACCGCGCGGATATCGAACAGGCTTTCGAGGCCGCGGCCCTTGCGCTGCATTTTGCGCCAGATGCTGTAGATGTGTTTCGGCCGGCCGGTGATTTCGGCCGGCACGCCGGCCTCGCCGAGTTCCCGCCGCAGTATGCCCTCGACCTCCTCGATGAAGGCTTCGCGCTCCTCGCGTTTTTCGTTCAGCGCGCCCGCGATCTCCGCGTAGGTGTCGGGCTCGGTGTAGCGGAAGGCGAGATCCTCGAGCTCCCACTTCAGCTGCCAGACGCCAAGGCGGTTTGCGAGGGCCGCGTAGATCTCGCGGGTTTCGGTGGCCAGCGCCTGTTTCTCGGCGGCGGACGCCGACTTCGCCGCGCGCATGCGGTGCAGCTGTTCCGCAATCCGCACCAGCACCAGCCGCACGTCGGATACCACTGCCAGCAGCATCTTGCGCAGCGCCTCGGACTGCCTCACCGCCAGCGCCTCGCCGGGCTGCCAGTCGGCAGGCAGCGAGAAGCGGCCGAGCCGTACGAGACCTCTAATTACTTGAGAAAGTGACGATAATTCACTGTTATTTAAAGAATCATCTTCAACCAAACCGTCACGAAACAGGGGGTACAGGTGCACCGCGGCCACCACGTCCTGCGGCAGACCCAGCGATGCGACGATGGCGGCGATGGCCTCGCCCTCCTGCACCGCCTGCTGCAGTCCCGGGCGCGGCGGCAGCGCGCCCACGAAGGCGCTCGCGGCCGCGACGATATCCGCCTGTTCGGCGCCGTTGTCGTGATTTTCAGGTTTCGAAACCGCCATTTGGCAGAACTTCACAGTGTGCCTGTCCCGGCAATAACCGTTATCATACGCGCTGATTTCGGCCCCGTGGCCCCGGCCGGATTCAGACTTGGGCATCGGGCATGAAATCGTATCAGGCAAAGATGACCGGCGTGAGCGCGGATCGGGTCCGTTGCGGGCGTGCAGGGGTCGCAGAGGAACAGCAAGCGGAACAGTATGGCAGGACACAGTAAGTGGGCGAACATCCAGCATCGCAAGGGCGCCCAGGACAAGAAGCGCGGCAAGCTCTTCACGAAGCTGATTCGTGAGATCACGATTGCAGCGAAGATGGGCGGCAGCGATCCCCTCGCCAATCCGCGCCTGCGGCTGGCGATCGACAAGGCCAAGGCGCAGAGCATGCCCAAGGACAACATCGAGCGGGCCGTCAAGCGCGGCGCCGGGGAACTCGAAGGTGCCGACTACCAGGAGATTCGCTACGAAGGTTATGGGCCGGGTGGGACCGCCGTGATGGTCGACTGCCTGACCGACAACCGCAACCGCACCGTGGCCGAAGTGCGCCACGCGTTCTCCAAGCACGGCGGCAATCTCGGTGCCGACGGCTCGGTGAACTACCTCTTCAATCACGTAGGCCTGTTACTGTACCCGGAAGGATCCGACGAAGAGGCGATCATGGAGGCCGCGATCGAAACGGGTGCCGAAGACGTGGTCGTGGACGACGAGGGCTCGATCGAGGTGCTGACCGAGCCCGCTGAATTCGAGCGGGTGCGTGACGCCATGCGCGAGGCGGGATTCGAACCCGAGTCCGCGGAGTTGACCATGCGCGCCTCGACCAGTTCGGAACTCGAAGTGGAAGACGCCGCTTCGATGGTCAAGTTACTCGAGACGCTGGAGGATCTCGACGACGTGCAGGAGGTCTACAGCAACGCCGACATCAGCGACGATGTGCTGGCGCAGCTCTGAGAATCGAATTGGCCGGCACGCGACGCATCCTCGGCATTGATCCCGGTTCCCGGAAGACCGGTTTCGGCGTACTCGATTTCTCGGGCGACGATCCGACCTACGTTGCCAGCGGCGTCGTAAACAGCGCCGAGGGCACGTTCCCCGATCGTCTCCGGCGGATATTCACCGCGGTCGGCGAGATCGTCGAGGAATACCGCCCGGACGTCGTCGCGATAGAGAGTGTCTTCATGCACAAGAACGCCGGCAGCGCACTGAAACTCGGCCAGGCCCGCTCGGCGGCCCTGTGCGCGACGTTCGGCTTCGAGATGGAGGTCCACGAGTACGCGCCGCGGGAGATCAAGCAGGCGATCGTCGGCACCGGGGCGGCAAGCAAGGAGCAGGTGCAGCACATGGTGATCTCGCTCCTCAAGCTGGACGCCGCGCCATCGCTGGACGCTGCGGACGCGCTAGCGGCTGCGCTGTGTCACGGTCACCAGCACCGCATCAAGAACCGGCTCGCGCTGAGCGAGGCAGCGGTGTTGCCGCGATGATCGGTTCACTGCGCGGCCGGCTCACCCTGAAGCAGGCGCCATCGGTCATCATCGAGTGCCACGGCGTCGGCTACGAAGTCGAAACACCGATGTCGACCTTCCTGGAACTGCCCCGGATAGGCGACGAACTGTTCCTGTTCACGCACCTCGTGGTGCGTGAGGACGCGCAGATGCTCTTTGGATTCGCCACGGAGGAAGAGCGCGCGCTGTTCCGCATGCTGATCAGGATCAGCGGCGTGGGCGCGAAGATGGGGCTCGCCGTGCTGTCGGCGATGAGTGTCGATGGATTCAGGCGCTGCGTCGAGTACGAAGATGCCGCATCGCTGGTGAAGGTGCCCGGCATCGGCAAGAAGACCGCCGAACGCCTGATCATCGAAATGCGCGACCGGATCGACAAACCATCCGCACGATCGGGTGCGACGAGAGTCGAAACAGAGGCCGGCGCGAAATCCGAGGCCGTGGACGCGCTGATCTCGCTCGGCTACAAACCGCGCGAGGTGCAGAAGCTGATAGGCGAACTCGACGTTGACGGCAAGTCGGCAGAGGATATTATCCGGCTCGCATTGCGACAGGTGGCGCTTTAAACCATGACCGGAATCGAACACGATCGACTGACCAGCGGTGAGTCGAAGCCGGATGACAAGCTGTTCGACCGGGCAATCCGGCCGAAGCTGCTCGACGAGTATGTCGGTCAGCCGGGCGTCAAGCAGCAGATGGGTATCTTCATCGAAGCAGCCCGCAAGCGCGGCGAGGCGCTGGATCACGTACTCATCTTCGGGCCACCGGGGCTGGGCAAGACGACGCTGGCGCACATCGTTGCCAACGAGATGCGGGTGAACCTGCGGCATACCTCCGGGCCGGTGCTGGAGCGCCCGGGCGACCTGGCCGCCATTCTCACCAATCTCGAACCCAACGACGTGCTGTTCGTCGACGAGATCCACCGGCTGAGCCCGGTGGTCGAAGAGGTGCTGTACCCGGCGATGGAGGATTTCCAGCTCGACATCATGATCGGCGAAGGGCCGGCAGCACGCTCGATCAAGCTGGACCTGCAGCCGTTCACCCTGGTCGGGGCGACGACACGCGCGGGCCTGTTGACGTCGCCGTTGCGCGACCGCTTCGGCATCGTGCAGCGGCTCGAGTTCTATTCCGTTGACGAACTCGAGGCCATCGTGCGGCGTTCGGCGCAGATCCTGCAGCTGCCCATCAAGGACGATGGTGCGCGGCACATCGCGCGGCGGGCGCGCGGCACCCCGCGCATAGCGAACCGCCTGCTGCGCCGGGTGCGGGACTTCGCCGAGGTGCAGGCGGACGGTGTCGTCACCGGCGCCGTCGCGCGCGGCGCAATGGACATGCTGCAGGTCGACCCGCACGGCTTCGACGCAATGGACCGGCGCCTGCTGCGGACGATCATCGACAAGTTCGACGGCGGCCCCGTCGGCATCGACAGTCTTGCCGCGGCGATCGGCGAGGAGCGCGGCACCATCGAGGACGTGCTGGAACCGTACCTGATCCAGCAGGGATTCATGATGCGCACTGCCCGCGGCCGTGTCGCGACGAAGAATGCCTACCTGCATTTCGGCCTGACGCCGCCGACAGCCGGGACGTCAGCCGAACTGCCGCTGTTCAACCAGGAATGAGCCGGCCATGGCAGATGTGAGCGACACCAGACCTTTCCAGTGGCCCGTGCGGGTCTACTACGAGGACACCGACGCGCAGGGCGTGGTGTATTACGCGAACTATTTCCGCTTCATGGAGCGCGCGCGCACCGAATGGCTGCGCGACCTGGGCGTCAACCAGGAGCGTATGCTGAACGAGGACCGGCGCATGTTCGTGGTCACCCGGACGGAACTGAATTTCATCGTGCCCGCGCGATTCAACGACGAATTGATCGTCACGGCCCGGCTCTCCGGTCTCGGCCGCGCCACCTTCGACATCGAGCAAGTGATCTACCGCGAAAGCCTCGACGGCACGGTTTGCTGCCGGGGCGGTGTTCGCGCCGCATTTCTGAATGCCGACACGCTGAAACCGCAGCGTGTTCCGGCGTCGCTATTCGAGGAAAAACCGTTATGACAGCCGACCTATCGGTCATCGGCCTGCTCCTGCAGGCCAGTATTCCGGTCAAGATCGTAATGATCCTGCTGATTCTCGCGTCCCTGGTTTCGTGGACGATCATCTTCACGAAGCGGCGGCTGATCCGGCGAACCCGGTCGGCCTGCGACGACTTCGAGGCGTCATTCTGGTCCGGCGGCGACCTGAACACGCTGTACCAGAGCGCCTCCCGGAAGAAGGGCGGTGCGATGGGCATGGCGAGCATTTTCGAAAGCGGGTTCCGCGAGTTCAATCGCGGCCTGCAGGGAGGCCAGACCAATCCGGACAAACTCATCGAGGAATGTCGCCGCTCGATGCACGTGTCGCAGATGCGCGAAGTGGACCGTCTCGAGCAGGGCCTCGCGCCGCTTGCGACGATCGGTTCGACCAGCCCCTACGTCGGCCTGTTCGGCACCGTGTGGGGCATCATGAACGCTTTCATGGAGATCGGTAACATGCAGTCCGCGACGCTCGCCACGGTGGCGCCGCCGATTGCCGAGGCCCTGATCGCGACTGCCATGGGGCTGTTCGCCGCGATCCCGGCGGTTATCGCCTACAACCATTACGCGGACAAGGTGGTGCGGCTCGAGTACCGCTACGACGGCTTCATGGAGGAGTTCTCGAGCATCCTGCATCGCCACGGCCGCACGAAGTTGAGGTAAGCCAGATGCCTACCCCGCTGCAAAAACGCAAACTGATGGGCGAGATCAACGTCGTGCCGTACATCGACGTGATGCTCGTATTGCTGGTCATTTTCATGGTCACGGCGCCGCTGCTGACCCAGGGCATCGAGGTCGACCTGCCGAAAGCCGCGGCGCAGCCCATCCAGGACGTGCCCAACACGCCGCCGCTGGTGCTCAGCGTCGACAAGGAAGGCAATCTCTACATCAACGTCGGCGACGACGAGGACAAGCCGACGACGGGCGCGGAGGTCATCCGCCGTGTAGGCATCGTGATGCGCACGAGCCCGGAGACCCAGATTCTCGTCAAGGCGGATCGAGCCGTGCCTTACGGCAACGTGGTCGGCGCGATGGTGGTCCTGCAGCAAGGCGGTGCGGAAAGCATCGGTTTCGTCACCGACCCGCTGGATACCTACCCGATACCCGAATAGCCAGTGATCCAGGACCGTCACAACGTCATCCCCATGTTCATGGCGGTGCTGCTGCACGCCCTGATCGTGGCGTCGATGTTTCTTGCGTTCGATTTCACGACGCGCAAGCCGCCGCCGATGCCGCTGGTGATCAAGGGCACGCTGGTGGCCGACAGTACCGTGCTGCCGCCGCCGGCGGTGAAAAAGCCGGAGCCCGAGCCGCCTCCGGTCGTCGAGGAAGAGCCGCCGCCCGTCATCGACACCGCGGCCGAGGAGCAGGCGCGGCTGGCTGCGGAAGAGGCCAAGCGGCAGCAGGACGCGCTGATCGAGCAGCAGAGGCTCGATGAGCTGCGGCGCCAGCAGGAGGCCGAGGAGCAGCGCAAGCGCGAGGAGGCCGAGCGACGCAAACGCGAGGAAGAGGCCCGCCGCAAGCGCGAGCAGGAAGCCGAAATGGAACGCAAGCGCCGCGAGGAAGAGGCCGAACTGGAACGCAAGCGGCGCGAGGCGGAACTCGAGCGCGAGCGCGAGATCGAACGCCAGCGTGCAGAGAACGAGCGCAAGCGCCGTGAAGCGGAAACCGCGGCATTTCAGAGTGCTGTCAACGAGGAAGCGGAGCGCATGGCGGCCATGAATTCGACGGAAATGGCGGCCTACCAGTTCGCGCTGCAGCAGAAAGTGTTGCGCAGCTGGGCGCGGCCGGCCAGCGCGCAGCCGGGCCTGGACTGCCTGGTGCAGGTGCGCCAGACCGCGACGGGCGAGGTAATCTCGGCAAGCGTGGTAAATTGCAACGGTGACGCAGCCGTGCAGCGATCCATCGTGGCCGCGGTCTACAAGGCATCGCCGCTGCCGCTGCCCCAGAACCAGCTGCTGTTTGACCCGAACTTGCGATTTCGCTTCATACCTGAACAATAGCCCGCCAATGACAGAGGTAGACGTTCATCGTGCTTAGAAATGCAGTTATTTTTGGATTCGCGGCGTGGCTGATCAGCGGCAGCGCCCTGGGCGACATCACGGTCGAAATCACCAAGGGCGGGGTCGCGCGCACACCGGTCGCAGTCGTCCCGTTCGGCTGGTCCGGCCGGACGTCCGACATGCCCCTCGATATCGCCGAAGTGATCGCGGCGGACCTGCAGCGGAGCGGCCGGTTCGCGCCGATCCCCGAGGAAAACATGCTGCAGAAGCCGACCACGGGGGCCGAACTCGATTTCGACGACTGGTCCTTCGTCAAGGCGGAGGCGGTGGTCGTTGGGCGCATCACGCAGACGGGCGAAAATGCCTATGACGTGAGCTTTCAGCTGTTCGACGTCTTCCGCCAGGAGCAGCTGGTCGGTTATCGCATACCCGCAAGCCGCGGCACGATGCGCATCGTCGCCCACCGCGCGGCCGACATGATCTACGAGAAGCTCACCGGAATTAAAGGCGTGTTCGCCACCAAGGTCGCGTTCGTCACCGCGGACCGCGACCAGAAAGGGCAGACCTACCGCCTCGTGGTCGCCGACCAGGACGGTTTCAACGAGACCGTCATACTGCAGAGCACGGACCCGATCATGTCGCCGGCCTGGTCGCCGGACAGCCGGCGCCTCGCGTACGTGTCTTTCGAGAACAACCGCTCGTCCGTGTGGGTCCAGACGCTGCGCACCGGTAACCGCATCCAGGTGTCCAACAAGCCCGGTATCAACGGCGCGCCATCGTTCTCGCCGGACGGCAAGCAGCTCGCGCTGACCCTCGGCGGGATCGACGGCAACCTCGACATCCACGTGCTCGACCTCGCGACGCGGCAGACCCGGCGTCTCACCACCCACCGGGCGATCGACACGGAGGGTAGCTGGTCCCCGGACGGCCGCTACATCTATTTCACGTCCGACCGCAGCGGGGGCCCGCAGGTGTACCGGGTCCCGGCGGCCGGCGGCACGCCGGAGCGCGTGACCTTCGAGGGGAGTTATAATGCGCGGCCACGGCTGTCGGAGGACGGCAAGCGCCTTGCGATGGTGCATCTCGATCGCGGCAACTACCGGATCGCGGTAATGGATCTCAAGAGCAAGGAACTGCTGATTGTATCCGCGGGCCAGCAGGACGAGTCGCCGAGTTTTGCGCCGAACAGCGATACGCTGGTCTATGCTACGCGCCAGGCGCGCAACGGGGTGCTCGAGACGGTGACCGCGGACGGTTTGATCCGGCAGCGCGTCAGCTCCGGGCAGGGCGACGTGCGGGAGCCGGTGTGGTCACCGTTCCCGCGCTACTAGGTTTTAATAGGTTACCTTACATAGTTAAAGTAACTAGTTGTAAATTATATAATTCCGACCTGGCCGGAATACTTCGCAAAGGACGATACGATGCTTAACTACAAACTCGCTGTAACCACGCTGATGCTCGCGCTGCTTGTTGGCTGCGCGTCGAACAAGGTTCCGGATCCGGAGCCTGGCGACTCCACCTACGACGCGTCAGGTTCCGGCGCGGATACCGACGTTTATGGCGACGACCCGATGGGCGCCGGCGAGATGCTCGACGACGACTACACCGCGGGCGAGCTCACCAACATCATTTATTTCGATTTCGACTCGTCCGAGGTGCGCGCGGATTTCACGGACATCGTGGCCCGTCATGCGCTGATCCTCGCCAATGACCCGGCCGTGCGCGTACGGCTCGAGGGCCACGCCGACGAGCGCGGATCCCGCGAATACAACATCGGTCTCGGCGAACGCCGCGCGCAGTCGGTGCGCCGGATGCTGATGATCCAGGGCGCCTCGGCCGCGCAGATCGCGACGGTCAGCTTCGGCGAAGAGCGCCCCCTCGCACTGGGTAGTGACGAGGATTCGTGGTCTCAAAACCGCCGCGTCGAGATCAAGTACACCAATTAGAACCACGGGTAATGCAATCGTGAAAGGCAGTCGTACCCTCGTAGTCCTACCGGCGGTCCTGGCGATGTCCGGGTGCCTGGCCGTTACGCCGCCGTCGGAAGACCCGGTGCTCATCAAGCTCGACGAACTGGACCGGCGCCTGCAGGCGATAGAGCGGGTCGTGCAGAATCAGAGCCTGGTCACGATGACACAGCAGCTGAGTTCGCTCGAACGGCGCGTCGACGAACTGCAGGGGGCCTCGGAAGAGATCGAGTACAATGCGTCGACCACGTACGAGCGCCAGCGCGAGCTGTACGCCGACCTCGACGCGCGCATCCAGGACCTCGAAAGCAAGCTGCAGGCTCGCGGCAACGTGAACGTGCTCGACGGCGGTCCGTTGCCCCCCGGGCAGTTGCCGGTACCGGGCGGTTCCGACCGGGACAACTACCAGGCGGCATTCGAACTGTTGAAGGAGCAGCGCTACGAGCCGGCGGCACAGGCGTTCCAGCAGTTCCTGAAGACCTACCCGGACAGCGAACTGGCCGACAATGCGCAGTATTGGCTGGCCGAGTCTTATTACGTCACGCAGAAGTTCGAACAGGCCCTGTCCTCGTTCCAGACCGTGATCGACGACTACCCGCGTTCCCGCAAGGTGCCCGACGCGCTGCTCAAGATGGGCTACTGCAATTACGAACTGGAGCGCTGGGATGCCGCGCGGGCCGCCCTGTCCAAGGTGCAGGCGGATTACCCCGAGACGACCGCGGCGCGGCTGGCCGGCCAGCGCCTGGAAAGGATGGGTACGGAGGGCGTGTGACGGGCGCTTCGCTTGTCATTTGGCGGCTTTTCGGTATGATGCGCGGCCTCGCGGACCGAGCCCGTGTATCGGACACGCCGGGGGTATAGCTCAGTCGGTAGAGCATCGGCCTTTTAAGCCGCTGGTCCTAGGTTCGAATCCTAGTGCCCCCACCATTCCCAATTCAGGGACCGTGACCCTAATTCGCCGCGCCTTCCAATATTGAGGCAGCGCTGATTTGGGGAATTAGGGTCACTGTCCCCTGTTTCGCGCGGCACCCGGCGCGGCGTAACCGTTTCAGATAAAACAGGCGACGGCATTGGAAACTGCCGCTATCATTCAGCGTTTTGCGTAACGGGGCGCACGGGAAATTGGCGAACGATCGCTGGAAAATTCACAAGTTCGGAGGCTCGAGCCTCGCGGACGCAGACTGTTTCAAGCGCGTAGCCGGTCTCATGATCGAGCGGCGCGCCGAGCGACTCGGGGTCGTCGTGTCCGCCATGGGCGGCATGACGGACGCGCTCCTGAAGCTGGCCGCCCAGGCCGAGCGCGACGACGACGCTTACGAAGCCGGTCTGAATGCTATCGGTGAGCGCTACGCCTCAACGGCGAAAGCGCTGCTCGGCGGCGAGGCACTGGTTCCGATTCTCGACGCCTGGGGCCAGGACGCGGAGGACATCCGCGACGTACTTAAAGCCGTTGCGCTGGTACGTTCGGCGCCACAGAGGAGCCGCGACATCGTCGCCGGCTACGGCGAAATCTGGTCGGCGCGGCTGCTCGCGGCGCTGCTTGGCGAACTCGAGCCTGCACGCGGCGGCAGCTGGGTGGATGCGAGGCAGGTCATCACGGTTCGCCAGACCGAGCTCGGCCCGACAGTGCTCTGGGACACCTCCCGCGAAAACTTCAGGAGCGTTGTGCCCGCCGACTTCTCGGGGATCGCCGTCATGACCGGTTTCATCGCGTCGGACGAGACCGGCCTGCAGACGACGCTCGGCCGCAACGGCAGCGACTTTTCGGCCGCTATCTTCGCGGCGCTCGCCAGCGCCTGCGAACTCAGCATCTGGACGGATGTCGACGGCGTCATGAGTGCCGACCCGAATCGCGTGCCCGAGGCGCGCGTTATCCAGCAGCTCACGTACAACGAGGCGATGGAACTCGCGTACTTCGGCGCCAAGGTCATCCACCCGCAGACGCTGGGACCGGTGATCGACAACGAGATCCCGGTTTTCATCCGCAACAGCCACAACCCGGAACATCCGGGCAGCCGCATCGCGGCAGACGCGGTGTCCGCGGACAGCATCAAGGGGATTACAGCGATCGGCGACATGGCGCTGGTCAACCTCGAAGGTGCGGGCATGATCGGCGTACCCGGAACGGCCGACCGCCTGTTCGCGTCCCTGAAGAATGCCGGTGTGTCAGTCACCCTGATCTCGCAGGCGAGTTCCGAACATTCCATCTGTATCGCGGTACCGCGCGTGCTGGCCGAGCGGGCAAGGGAGGTCATCTCGGAGGCGTTTGCGGACGAACTGGCAAGCGGGCAGATCCACAGTGTGGACGTCACCGACTCTCAGAGCATCGTCGCCGTCGTCGGTGACGGCATGGCCGGGACGCCGGGCATTGCTGCGCGCTTTTTCGGCACGCTGGGCCGCGCCGGCATCAACGTGCGCGCCATCGCCCAGGGTTCCTCGGAGCGCAATATTTCGGCGGTCGTGGACTCGGAGGAAGCGACCCGCGCGCTGCGGGCTGCGCACTCCGGCTTCTACCTGTCGGCCAAGACGGTGTCGATCGGGCTGATCGGCCCGGGGACGGTCGGCAGCGCGCTGTTACGGCAGATCGACAAGCAGCACGCGCGGCTCGAGAACCGCTTCAATCTCGATCTGAGGGTTCGCGGCATCGCGCGATCCGACCGCATGCTTCTCGGCGACAGGCGTATCGATCTCGCGGGCTGGCAGTCCGCGTTCGACAGCGAAGCCGTGAATCTCGATCTCGCCGCGTTCGAGGCGCACGTAAACCCGGACCACCTGCCTCACGCGATCCTGATCGACTGCACGGCCAGCGAAGTCATCGCATCGCGCTACACCGAATGGCTGTCGCGCGGTATTCACGTCATCACGCCGAACAAGAAGGCGTTCAGCGGCCCGATGGATTATTACCGGTCCCTGCAGGCCGCCGCGGACGAGGGTAGCGCACATTATTTCTACGAAACGACGGTCGGCGCGGCGCTGCCGGTCATCACCACGCTGTGCGACCTCATCCACACGGGCGACGAGGTGCACTCCGTGCAGGGCATCTTCTCGGGCACGCTCGCGTATCTCTTCAACGTGTACGACGGTTCGCGCCCGTTCTCGGACATCGTTCGCGAGGCGAGTGAAAATGGCTTCACCGAGCCCGATCCGCGCGACGACCTGTCGGGGATGGATGTCGCCCGCAAGCTCACGATACTTGCGCGCGAACTCGGCGAGCCGGTCGAGATCGGGGATTTCCCGGTCCAGAGCCTGGTCCCGGAGGCGCTGCGGGACTGCAGCATCGACGAGTTTCTCGCGCGATTGCCCGAGTTCGACGCCGACATCGAGGCAATGTACAGCGATGCACTCAGGCAGGGCCGGCAGCTGCGCTACGTCGCGCGCTTCGAAGCCGGCGGCGATGCCTCGGTCGGCCTCGAGGCCGTCGGTCCGGAGCATCCGTTCTGCAACATCAACCTGACCGACAATATCGTGCAGTTCAAGTCGGACCGCTACTCGGCGAATCCGCTGGTCGTGCAGGGCCCGGGCGCCGGGCCGGAAGTGACCGCCGCCGGCGTTTTCGCCGACCTGTTGCGCCTCGCGAACTATCTCAGCACGGGTGAGGGCTATGTCTGACGCGGTAACGGCGTTCGCTCCCGCGTCTATCGGCAATGTCGCCGTCGGGTTCGATATGCTCGGCCTCGCCCTGGGCGGCGGCGCCGGCGATACGGTGATCGCGGCGCGCAGCGATACGCCGGGCATTTCGATCGAGGAAGTGCGCGGACTGGACGGCGAGATTCATCCCTACCTGTCCACCGACCCGAAGCAGAACACGGCGTCCATCGGCGCGCAGGCACTGTGGGACGCCGCCGGCGTTTCCGGCGGCGCCGTGCTCAAGGTGCACAAGGGCGTGCCGCTGCAGTCCGGCATGGGAAGCTCCGCGGCATCCGCGGTCGCGGCAGTGGTCGCGGTCAACGCGCTGCTCGACGAGCCATTCGAAACGCCGGAGCTGCTGCCGTATGCGCTGGAGGGCGAGAAATTCGCGAGTGGCGGGCTGCATGCGGACAACGTCGCCCCGAGCCTCCTCGGCGGCCTGGTGCTGTGCCCGACCGTGCTCCTTCCCGAAGTCGTGCGTCTGCCGGTGCCCGAGGGTGTCAGCGCGGTGCTGCTGCACCCCGAGCTGCAGGTCAATACGGCGCACGCGCGCCGCGGCCTGGCCAAAGGCTACTCGATGGAGCAGTGGCTGCAGCAGCAGGGTTACCTGGCCGGCTTCATTGCGGCGTGCATGGCCGGGGATGTCGAATTGATCGGCCGCACGCTGCGCGATGTCGTGATCGAGCCGCAGCGGGCCGCGGCGGTACCGTGCTTCGAAGACGTAAAGGCAGCGGCGATGCACGCCGGCGCACTGGGCTGCAGCCTGTCGGGCAGCGGACCGAGTATTTTCGCGCTTTGTGATGCGCGCAGCGGGCACAACCTCGCCAGCGCAATGGAGCAGGCCTGCCGGGCGCTCGGTATCGAGTGCCAGTCCTGGGTCAGTCCGCTGGACGCGCCAGGCGCCAGGCTGGAATCCTGACGATGCAATATTTCAGCACGCGCGGAGCAGGGCCGGTCACGCTCGACGACGCGCTGGTGAGCGGTATCGCCGCAGACGGCGGCTTGTTCCTGCCGCAGCAACTCCCGCAATTCAACGTCGACGATTTCGCCGCGGCGGATTCCATCCCGGCCGTTGCCACACGACTGCTGGAGCCCTTCTTCCAGGGCTCGACGCTGCACGCCGACCTGCAGGGAATCCTGGCGGAAACGTTCAGTTTCCCGATCCCGGTCACGCCGCTTCCCGCCGGGCAGGGATCCGCAAGCCTGCTGGAGCTCTATCACGGGCCGACCGCCGCGTTCAAAGACGTCGGCGCCGGCTTCCTGGCTGCGTGCCTCATGCGGCTCGAAGGCGATGCGGCAAATCCGCTGACCATCCTGGTGGCAACCTCGGGCGACACCGGGGGTGCCGTGGCTGCCGCCTTCAACGAGCGGCCGGGCATGCGCGTGGTGGTATTGTTCCCGGACGGCCGCGTCTCGGACCGCCAGGCACACCAGCTGACCTGCTGGGGTGACAACGTGCTGTCGTTACGCGTGCGCGGCGCGTTCGACGACTGCCAGGCGCTGGTGAAGAGCGCGCTCGCGGACGCCGGGCTCGGCAGCCGTTTTCGCTTCAGTTCGGCGAACAGCATCAACATCGGCCGGCTGTTGCCGCAGAGCACCTACTACGCGCACGCGAGCGTCGCGCACTATGCGAAAACCGGACGCAGCCCGGGCTTCATCGTGCCGACCGGAAACCTGGGTAACGCGCTGGCCTGCGTGATGGCTCGTGAGATGGGCCTGCCCATCGGCCCGATCATTCTCGCAACGAATGCCAATCGCACGATCAGCGACTATTTCGAGACGCTGAAGTGGCTGCCACGTCCCAGCGTGCAGACGCTTGCATCGGCGATGGACGTGGGCGACCCGAGCAACATGGAGCGCCTGCGGAGCCTCGTCGGCGACGCAGAGGTCCTGCGTGAAAGGCTCGGCGTTCTGGCCGTCAGCGACGACCTCATTCGGGCGGCGATCCGCCGCGACTTCGACGAATTCGGCTTTGCCACCTGTCCGCACACCGCTACGGCAACGCACACCTGGCGGCAGCTTGACGACGACCTGAGAACGGGACACGACTGGATACTGGTTGCGACCGCGCACCCCGCCAAGTTCGAGACGATCGTCGAACCGCTGATCGGCACGACGGTGCCGCTGCCGCAGGGATTGTCCGATATCCTGTCCCGGCCGAGCCGCTCCATCGCAATAGACGCAACACTTTCCGCACTCGATACCGCGCTCAGTGATTTCTTTTCGGCGTGAGCGCTTGACGATCGCATGATCAGTCGCCATTAATACGGCAGGTCACCGGGAGCCGGCCCCAGCAGATGACAGAAATCCTCGATTCGCTTAATGCAACCTGGTTCTTGCCGGTGCTGCTCCTGCTGCTGCTCGTGGTCTGGCTCGTCTACCGCCGCTACACGGCGGGAGACCACCTGCAGCGCGTCTTGAAGGAGATCGCGTACGCGCGTATCGAGGGACTCATCGTTCCCGATTCGGATGACGGCGAAATACAGATCGATTACCTGCTGTTGACCTCACAGGGCCTGCTGATCCTTCACATCAAGGACGTGGAGGGTGTCGTTTTCGGCAGCGACAAGATGCAGGACTGGACCGTCATCGCCAAGGATCGCCGTTTCACGTTCTCGAATCCGCAGCCGGCGCTGTACGATCGAATCGCCGCCGTCAGGCAGATCGTCCGCCAGGTCCCGGTCGAGGGCAGGGTGCTGTTCCTCGACGGCGCCGAGTTCACCAAGGGTGTGCCGTCGATGGTGTGCACGCTCGACGAACTGCTCGAGCAGTTCGGGGAAAAGGACAAGTCGGCTGCACAACGCAAGGTCGAGGCGTTCAAGCCGCACTGGGAGCTGTTGCAGAAGCACGCACTCGGTGGCGCATGAGTTCGCGTATTCGCCTGGTCGAGGCTGGCGCCGCGGATGCAGACGTGCTATCGGTCGTGGGGCGGCGCCTGTTCGTGCAGGCGTATGGCAATTTCTCGCGGGCTGACGACATCGAATTGCACGTCGCGGAGTATTTCGGTCGCGACCGTGTCGCAAGCGAGTTACAGAATCCCGATGTGAGCTACACGATCGCGTTCGATGCCGACGCGGTCGCCGGTTTCATCAAGACCCGCCGCGGCGCCGCGCCCGCCGCGGTTCCGGTTGCGGACGCGATCGAGGTACAGCAGCTGTACGTCGATGCGGAGCGGCAACGCAGAGGTGTCGGGCGGGCACTGATGGACCGGGCGGCCGCAAGCGCGCGGCAGGAGGGTCGCGCGGGACTCTGGCTCAGTGTCTGGCAAAAGGCGGACTGGGCTACTGCGTTCTACGAGGCATACGGGTTTCAGAGGTCGGGCACCGCGGAATTCTGGCTGGGCCGGACCTGCTTCATGGACTACCTGATGTGGCTGCCGCTGGACGGGGCTGGCTGAGTCCGAAAAATCTCACGGCGTTTTCCGTCGTGATGCGAGCAACGTGCGCTTCAGTCTGGCCGCGAGCCTCGGCAATCACGCGCAATATCTCCGGCAGGTACATCGGCTCGTTGCGCCGCGTCTGCGGTTTCGGCTGCAGCGTGCGCGGCATCAGGTAGGGCGCGTCGGTCTCGATCATGATGCGGTCATCGGGAACGATCGATACGATTTCCTTCAGGTGCGCGCCGCGCCGCTCGTCGCAGATCCAGCCCGTGACACCGATATAGAGGCCCATCGCGAGGTATTCGCGCAGAGACTCGTGCTCGCCGGTGAAGCAATGGGCGACGGCACGCGAGAGCTTCGGCAACATGGGCTCGAGCAATTCGACGAAGTCGTCGTGGGCATCACGCTGATGCAGGAATACCGGCAGCCCGGTTTCCGCCGCGATTTCGAGCTGCGACTGGAACGCGGCCAACTGTGCTTCGCGCGGCGAAAAATTGCGGAAGTAATCCAGCCCGCACTCGCCCACGGCGACGATTCGCCCCTCGGACGCCAGCCTGCGGATCAGCGCATCGCTCCCCGGCGTGTAGTCGGAGGCATGATGCGGATGCACGCCCGCGGTGGCGTAGAGAACTCCGGGATGGTCCGCCGCGAGTCCCGCGGCTTTCCGGTTGCTGTCATCGCTGCTGCCGGTCACGACGATGCGGCCAACGCCCGCGTCGGCCGCGCGTCGCAACACCTCGTCGCGGTCGTCATCGAAACTGTCGTGCGCCAGGTTGGCGCCAATATCGACCAGTGATTCCATCATCTCAGTCCGGGCCCCAGCGGAAGTAGCGCGCGCCGAGAGCCAAAAATGCCAGGCTCAATAGTGTCAGCATGATCATGCTGGGCGCAATGTCGACCAGGGTCGCGCCGTCGAGCATGACCGCCCGCGCCGAATCGAGAATGTGGGTGAGCGGGAATATTTTCGCGAGGCCCTGCACGGCGGGCCCGGCACCCTCGAGCGAGAACCAGACACCCGAAAGGATCATCATCGGCCAGGAGATCATGTTCAGCAGGCCGCCGGCGAGTTCCTCCGAGGTAACCCTGGCCGCGATCAGCAGGCCCAGAGAGACCATCGATATGCAGCCGACGATGGCGACCAGGCACAGCGTGAAGTAGCTGCCGTCCATGCGCGTATCGAGGATGAAGTGCGTCGCGAGATAAACGAACGCGGTGACGATCAGCACCAGCAGAAGGCGTGACGCAACCTGCGCCACGATGAACTCCGACGGCTGCAGCGGTGTTGCGCGCAGTCGCTTGAGGAAGCCGTTCTTGCGGTAACGGACGACGACATAGCCCACACCGAACAGGCAGCTGAACATCATGTTCATGCCGAGGATGCCCGGCAGGACCCAGTCGACGTAGCGGATCGGATCGCCGCTGATCTGCGCCTTTTGCATCTGGCCGCCGACAGTCGTGTCCGACTGCAGCAGCAGCCGCTCCGCGAAATAGCCGCGCGGCGATTCGGGATTGACCCAGTAGCGGCGGTCGCCGAAGCGGACCAGCAGGTCGAGCCGGTGGCGCGCGACCTTGCGGAAGCCGTCCTCCTGGTCGGCTATGGGCACGAACTCAATGAAGCGGGACTCGAGGAAGGGATGTTGGCCGGCGTCGATCTCGGGCGCGGCCTGCAGCACGCCCACCGTGTACTGGTTGCGTCCCTCGCCGCCGAATACGAAGGCGAGGCCGAACACCAGGATGACCGGCATCAGGATATTCCACGCGAGCGTGCCGCGATCGCGCAGGAATTCGCGGTTGCGGGCGACGAACACGGCGTAAATTCTCTTCAGCATCTCGGGATCATATTCAGGAACGCAAGGAATGGCCGGTGAGGTCGAGGAACAGGTCCTCGAGATTCGGTTGCCGGATCTTGATGCGGTTCAGATTCACGACCCGGGGCGCGAGTGCCTCGAGGCTTTGCGAGACGTCCGTGGACATTATCTCGACGATCCCCTGGTTGTCGTAAACGACGTGATCGATGCCGTCGAGTTCGCCGGAGATATCATCGACCGGCAGTTCGATGACCAGGCCCTCGTAGCGGCTCCTGAGCAGATCGTCGGGGGCGCCGCTGGCAATGACCTGGCCTTCGTCCATGATCGCGATCTCGTCGCACAGGACATGCGCCTCGTCCATGTAGTGCGTCGTCAGGATGATCGTCGTGCCCTGCGCCTGGATGCGCTGCACGAGCGTCCAGAAATTGCGCCGCGCCTGCGGGTCGAGCCCGGTGGTCGGCTCGTCGAGGAACACGAGCCGGGGCGCATTCACCAGCGCGACCGCGAGAAACAGGCGCTGGCGCTGGCCGCCGGACAGCTTGCGGTTGTCGCGCTCCAGGAGTTCGCCGAGCGAGCAGTCCTCGATGACCCGGTCCAGGTCGGCGTGCCGGTCGTAGAGTTTCTGGAACATCTCCAGCGTCTCGCGCACGGTCAGGTAATCCTGCAGCGCGGTGTTCTGGAACTGGATACCTGCTTCCTCGCGGAAACGGCGGCCGGCGAGTTCGCCGAAGTAGTATACTTCGCCGGCGGTTGCAGGGGTGACCCCCTCGATGATTTCGACCGTTGTCGTCTTGCCGGCGCCGTTCGGCCCGAGCAGGCCGAAGCAGATGCCTTCGCGCACCTTGAAGCTGACGTCGTTCACGGCGACGACACCGGGATATCGCTTTACGAGATTCCTGGCCTCGAGTGCGATCTGCATCGGGATCCGTCCGGCAAAGGGCGTTAGGTTAGCCGAAGGGCCCTGCGGCAGCCAGCCTGCCGCAGCGTTGCAACCGAAACGCTGCAGGCGGCATCAAACAAGTAGATCAAAAGCCATGGGAATAAAGACATGACGAGAACTGCAAGCAGGTATGCCGCCCTTACGGCGCTGGTGGCCTTGTTGCTGGCTTTGCCGGTGCAGGCCAGCATAAACAAGAGCATCACGATCGACGCCGGTGCGACGTCTGACGGCGCGTCAACGGTCAACGGCAAGGTCACGATCGGGGCCGGGGCCACGGTGACCGGCGAAGTCAGCAGCGTCAACGGCTCGGTCCGGATCGAGGAAGGTGCAACGGTCGCGGACGCGGAAACCGTGAACGGCGGTCTGCGCGTCGCGGACAAGGTGCGGAGCCGCAACCTCAGCACCGTGAACGGCTCCATCGAGGTGGGCGGGGACGTCACGGTCGACGGCGAGGTTTCCGCGGTCAACGGCCGGATCACGCTTGGCGGCGGCAGCAAGGTTGCGAAAAGCCTGGGTAACGTGAATGGCGATATCGAGCTGCAGGGCAGCGAGGTCGGCGGCGATGTCTCTACCATCAATGGCGACATCGAGCTGGCGGACGGCGCGGTCGTCATGGGCGACATAGTCGTCGAGAAGCCGAACGGCTGGAATAACAGCAAGGGCACACCGCGGGTCGTCATCGGGCCCGGCTCGCGGGTCGAGGGTGTGATCCGCCTCGAGCGCAAGGTCAAGCTGTATATCAGCGAATCGGCGGAGGTCGGCGGCGTTGAGGGCGAGATGACGCTGGACGACGCTGTTCGTTTCAGCGGCAAAAAGCCCTGATTCGCAGTAAACTCCGGCTGTGCCTGGCGCAGCCCGACAACTGAGACTCTTTTCCGATACCGAGAAGCCCGGCGAGTCGCCGGGCTTTTCCGTGCGCGAGAGCGGCCGGGCGAAACGCCTCGCCATCAAGGTGTATCCGCGCGGGCGCGTGGAGGTGGTGGTGCCGAAGCGCACGCGTGCGCGGGACGTACAGTCCTTCGTCGACGAGCACCGCGACTGGATCGAGCGGACACGGGCGTCGTTCGCGGCCAGGCATCCCCCGGAACCGTTCTTGCTGCCCGATCGCGTCGGCCTCGCGGCCATCCGTCGCAGCTTCCGCGTGGCCTACCGTACACGCCGCAACGCGGACGGCGTAAGATTCCGGCGGCATGGCGATCTCGTGGTGCTTTCCGGGGATACCGCGGACGAGGCGCAGTGTGTCGCGGCGCTGAAACGATGGCTCGCCACGGTTGCGAAACAGGAATTCGAGCCCTGGCTGCGCGCGCTGTCGGCGCGTACCGGCGACGCTTTCCGGCGCATGCAGGTGCGCGGACAGAAGACCTGCTGGGGCAGCCATTCGTCGACCGGCACCATCAGCATCAACTACTGCCTGCTGTTCCTGGAGCCCGCACTGGTGCGATACCTGATGATCCACGAGCTGTGCCACGCGCGGCACATGAATCACTCCCGCCGCTTCTGGCGCGCGGTGGCCCGGCACGAGCCCGACTACGAGCGGCTCGATCGCGAGCTGGGCGAATCCTGGTCCAAGGTGCCCGGGTGGTTATGTACGTATTAACAATAAGTTAACTGCGTTTTTTCACTAAAAATCGAGATTTTGCCGGTGCTTGTCAACCGCCGCGGCGGGCATGCGTTAATCGGGTGAATGCAGGCTTTACGCAAAATCGGAGGCAAGACGATGAGCACAGGACGTGCGGGCGCTTTTTTCATCGCCTCAACACTCATGATTCTCGGCGGCTGCGCGAGCAGCACACCGCGCGCAATCCTGACCGCGAGCGAACTCGACGCGATGATCCGGGTCGAGGTCGAGCAGCTGCAACCGGCGCGAGCCGACGATACGGTCGTCGCCGCGCTTCAGCCCTGATCCAGCAGTTCGCGCAGGTTGATCACGGCGGCGTTCGCGCGCGCCAGGTAATTGGCCATGACCAGCGAGTGATTCGCCGTCAGTCCGTAGCCGCCGCCGTTCAGCACGACCGGCCACCGCATCGGCTCGAGGCTTGCTTCGAGCTCGCGGATGATCTGGCGTACGCTCGCCTCCGCGTTCTTGTCGGCGAGTACCAGAGAGAAGTCGAACTCCGCCGCGCGGAAGAAGTGCAGCAGTGCCCACGCCGTGCCGCGCGCTTCGAAGAAGACATCGTCTAGCTCCAGCCACGGCGTACGCACGTCGATGATGTCGGGCTGGCTCTGCGCGGCCTCGGCCGAAGGATCGCCGGCGAGGCCTTCGTTGATCACGTCTGCAGCCACGCTGTTGCCAAGGCGCCGCGACATGCTTCCCAGGCGCTTCTCGACCTGGGCTAACCATTCGCGCAGGCTGTCGGCGCGCGCATAAAACTGCGCTTCCGGGGATTTCGCGCCGGTCAGGCGGTCCCGGTAACTGCGGAAGCCCTTGATCGCGGTGCGGTACTCCGCTTCGGTACGCGGCAATATCCACGACTCGTTGTCGAAGAAGAACTTCGGCTCCGCCACTGCGAGATCGATATCCTCCGCTGATTGCGACTGGCTGCGGCTGTAGTCGTTGCGCGTGACACGCGCGAGGTCGCGTATCTGCGTGAGGACGCCGTATTCCCAGTTCGGCATGTTGTCGAGCCAGACGCCGGGCGGCATGACGTCGTTTGACAGGTAGCCGCCGCGCTTGTCGAGCAGTGTCTCTGCCACCCGGATCAGTGTATCGGTCGTCGAATAGCCCACGACAGTGCGCTGGTCGTCTACGTACTCGTTGACCCAGAACAGTTTCGGCATGGGCGACCAGTACATGCCCAGCAACACCAGGAACAGGAACAGGATGCCGGTCGCTGCGGCGATGATCTTGGTCCAGCGGGACCGGGAACTGGACTGGATGCTTGCGGCGGTTTGTTGATTCACGTCGGACTCTGCAAATCTGTTCAGTGGGCGAGCGATTCTACCAGTTTCGGCAACACGACCCCTGCATTGCCGCGCAGGCTCGCGGTATAGGCGTCTGACTGGTCCGTCGGGTTCGGGTTCACCTCTATTGTCACGGCATCCGCTTCGCGTGCGATATCGCTCAGCCCCGCGGCCGGGTATACGAGCGACGAGGTGCCCACCGACATGAAGACGTCGCAGTCGGCAGCGGCGGCGAATGACGCGTTCAGCGCATCCTCGGGGATCGCTTCGCCGAACCACACCACGCCCGGGCGCACGTGGCTGCCGCAGTCCGGGCACTCGGGGATGCCTTCCTCGGCGGCGCCGTCCACGATGCGGCCGTCAGCGAAGCAGCGGTCGGTGAACAGATTGCCGTGGAATTCGATGACGTCGCGGCTCCCGGCGCGCTGGTGCATACCATCGACGTTTTGCGTTACGAGCGTCAGGCGCGGCACCAGCGACTGCAAATCGGCAAGCGCGCGGTGACCGGCGTTGGGTTCGGCACGGGCGACCAGTTCGCGCCGCCATCGGTACCAGCGCCACACCAGCTCGGGGTCGCGGGCGAACGCCTCCGGTGTGGCGAGGTCCAGCGGATCATATTTCGCCCACAGGCCCGTTTGCGCCTCGCGGAACGTCGGCACGCCGCTTTCTGCGGAGATGCCCGCGCCGGTCAGGACGCAGACATGGCGCGCGTCCCGCAGAACCTCAACGAGCGATGCCGGCAGCTCAGGCAGCAAGCTGCCTCAACACGTAGTGAAGGATGCCACCATGCTCGTAGTAATCGCGTTCTTTCGGCGTATCGATGCGGATTTTCGCCGTGAACGTCATGGCGTCGCCTTCGGCCGGTGTGGCCGTCACCGTGACCGTCTTTGCCCCGGGATCGGTATGGCCCTCGATGCTGAAGACTTCCGTGCCCGTAAGGCCGAGCGATGCCGCGTCCTGGCCGTCTTCGAACTGCAGCGGCAGCACGCCCATGCCGATGAGGTTGGAGCGGTGAATGCGCTCGAAGCTCTTCGCGATGACGGCCTTGACGCCGAGCAGCACGGTGCCCTTGGCGGCCCAGTCGCGCGAGGAGCCGGTGCCGTATTCGCTGCCCGCCAGGACGACCAGCGGCGTGCCTTCGTCGCGGTACCTGACCGACGCATCGTAGATCGACATCTGTTCGCCGCTCGGCTGGTGCCGGGTCCAGCCGCCCTCCGTTCCCGGCGCCAGCCGGTTGCGCAGTCGGATGTTGGCGAACGTGCCGCGCATCATCACTTCGTGGTTGCCGCGTCGCGAGCCGTAGGAGTTGAAGTCGGCCGGCTTGACGCCGTGCGATTCCAGGTAGCGCGCCGCCGGGCTGTCCTTGGCGATCGATCCGGCCGGTGAAATGTGGTCGGTCGTGACCGAGTCGCCGAGCAGTGCCAGGACCCGCGCGCCCTTGATATCGCTGACTGTGCCAGCTTCCTTCGACATACCTTCGAAGTAGGGCGGGTTGCGCACGTAGGTCGAGTCCGGATCCCACTGGTAGATATCGCCGGTCGTCGACGCGACGCGCTTCCAGTTGTCGTCGCCCTCGAAGACCGTGCCGTAGCTCGACTTGAACATGTCGGAGTCGATGCTTGCGGCGACGACGTCGTGGATTTCCTGCTGCGTTGGCCAGATGTCGCGCATGTAGACGTCGTTGCCGTCCTGGTCCTGGCCGAGCGGGTGGTTGTACAGGTCGACGTTCATGTTGCCCGCCAGTGCGTAAGCGACAACGAGCGGCGGCGACGCGAGGAAGTTGTGCTGTACCAGCGCGTGGATACGGCCTTCGAAGTTGCGGTTGCCCGACAGCACACTCGTGCCGACGATGTTACCGCTCGTGACGGCATCCGCGATCTCGGGCTTCAGCGGTCCGGAGTTGCCGATGCAGGTCGTGCAGCCGTAGCCGACGGTATAGAAGCCGACGGCCTCGAGGTCGTCGATGAGTTTGGCCTTCTCGAGGTAATCCGAGACGACGCGCGAGCCCGGTGCGAGACTCGTCTTCACCCAGGGTTTGGCTTTCAGGCCCTTCGCTGCGGCATTGCGTGCGAGCAGGCCGGCGGCCAGCATGACAGCCGGGTTAGACGTGTTCGTGCAGCTGGTGATCGCGGCGATCAGGATCGAGCCGTCATTGATCTCGACGTCCGCGCCGTCAAGTTTCGCCACGGCGCTGCCGCCTTCGTCGCGCTTCGCAACCGTGTCCGCGAGAATTTTCTCGTAGGACGCGGCCGCGCTGCTCAGCGCGATGCGGTCCTGCGGGCGCTTCGGGCCGGCGATGCTGGGTTCGACGTCGCCGAGGTCCAGTTCCAGGACGTCTGTGTACAGCGCATCGGGCTGGCCGTCTTCACGCCAAAGGCCCTGCGTCTTCGCGTAGGCCTCGACGAGGTCGCACTGGGTATCGTCGCGACCGGACAGTTTCATGTATCGGATCGTCTCGCCGTCGATCGGGAAGATGCCGCAGGTGGAGCCGAATTCCGGCGCCATGTTGCCCAGCGTTGCGCGGTCGGCCAGCGGCATCTCCGCGAGGCCGTCGCCGAAAAACTCGACGAACTTGCCGACGACGCCCTTCTTGCGGAGCATCTCGGTGCAGGTCAGCACCAGGTCGGTCGCCGTCGTGCCTTCTTTCAGCTTGCCGGTCAGCTTGAAGCCGATGACGTGCGGGATCAGCA
>Ga0209536_100000557_pt1 | contig 60344 bp, 47 predicted proteins | sample DeeMarSeWOR28_12_FD_187461 | JGI IMG/M metagenome (GOLD analysis project Ga0209536, IMG submission 187461) | Marine sediment microbial communities from White Oak River estuary, North Carolina - WOR-2-8_12 (SPAdes) (version 2) | ecosystem: Environmental > Aquatic > Marine > Intertidal zone >...
GGAATTAGGAATTAGGAATTAGGAATTAGGAATTAGGAATTAGGAATTAGGAATTAGGAATTAGGAATTAGGAATTAGGAATTAGGAATTAGGAATTACTATTAAATATATATAAATACATAAGTTAACAAATTTTATCTTTAACAGCAACTGGATTGAAGTGCAATTTTTTTCCCTTTTTCCTTTTCCCTATTGAATTTCTAATTCTGAATCATTTTGGGTATTTTTTGTATTAAAAATTAATAGAGCGAGGATGTCAATGGGTATAAAAGCCGGAAATGTGCATGAGATGTATGAAAAGATGCGCGTTAAACTGGACCGGCTGGTCCCGGATGTGGAAATAAAATACAAAGCGGAACTGGCATATGAAATCAACCGGCTTAAGAGCGAACGCGGTGCCATTATTCTCGGGCACAATTATATGGAACCGGCACTGTATCTTTCTGTAACCGATATTGTTGGTGATTCTCTCGAGCTCAGCCGTGCAGCCGCTGAGACAAACGGCGATCCGATTATTTTCTGCGGAGTTCGTTTCATGGCTGAGACTGCAAAAATACTCAGCCCGGATAAAACGGTCCTGATACCGGCCAAGAAGGCCGGCTGTTCACTTGCGGAAAGCATAACCGCTGATGACGTAAGGGCTTTGAAGGAAAAATATCCCGGTGTTCCGGTGGTAACCTATGTCAACACGTATGCTGATGTAAAAGCAGAAACCGATGTGTGCTGTACCTCAAGCAATGCGGCTAAGGTTATCAATTCTTTGGAAAGCGAACGTGTAATATTTCTGCCCGATGAATATCTCGCCAAAAATGTTGCCCGTGAGACCGGGAAGCGGATCATTTTTCCCAGCAAGACACCAGTCAGTTCAACAAATAATCAGCTGCCAAACCTGAGCTATGAGTTGATCGGCTGGCACGGAAAATGTGAAGTTCATGACCAGTTTACGGTGGATGATATTCAGATGGTTCGCAAACAGTTTCCCGATGTGGTCGTGCTGACACATCCTGAATGCCGGCCGGAAGTGGTCGCCGCATCGGATTTTTCAGGCAGCACCTCTAAAATGATAGAATATGTCCGCCAGGTAAGTGCGCCGCGCTACCTGTTGCTCACCGAATGCAGCATGGGTGACAATATTATCGCTGAAAATCCGGAAAAAGAGATGGTGCGCCTGTGCAGTGTCCGCTGTCCGCATATGAATGAAATCACTCTGGAGGATACCCTGGATGCCCTGCGAAAGAATCAATATCAGGTGGAAGTCGACGAAGATATAAGGGTAAAAGCCGGAAAAGCCATAGAACGTATGCTTGAAATACATTAATATATATTCGGGATTGATTATAATGAATGTGTATAGTCTGATCATATTGATTACCCTGGTATTCAGTTACATACTCGATCTGATCACCGATCTGCTCAATCTCAGGTCACTCAAAGGCGAACTGCCGCAGGAATTTAAAGGAATTTTCGACGCCGGCGAGTACCGCAGGTCGCAGGAATATACCCGCGTCCGTACCCGTTTTGGTTTTCTGACATCCACCGTCAATCTCGCCGCTATCCTGATATTCTGGTTCGCCGGTGGCTTTAACGCCATCGACCTGATCATACGTGGCTGGCAATTGCATCCGATCCTTACCGGCCTGATTTATATCGGTATTCTGATAATTTTGCGTACTCTGCTGGGAGTACCCTTCTCGATTTACAGTACTTTTGTGATTGAAGAAAAATTTGGTTTTAATAAAACAACACCAAAAACTTTCATACTGGATATGCTGAAGGCACTTGTGCTGGGCATTGTACTGGGTGGTCCGCTTCTGGCGGCTTTGTTGTTCTTTTTTGATTATGCAGGAGCGTATGCATGGCTATACTGCTGGGCCGGAACAACTGTATTTACCCTTTTTGTGCAATTTGTGGCGCCCACATGGATCATGCCGCTGTTTAATAAATTTACACCTATGGAGGAAGGTGAATTACGCCAGACCATAACCGCTTATGCCGAGCGCGTGGAGTTTCCCCTGAAAGGGATATTTGTCATGGATGGTTCTAAGCGTTCGACAAAATCCAATGCTTTTTTTACGGGATTCGGAAAAAATAAACGCATTGCCCTGTTTGATACACTGATCGAAAAACATACGATCACTGAACTGTTATCTGTCCTGGCACATGAAATCGGCCATTATAAGAAAAAACATATACTGAAGGGCATGGTGATCAGCATTCTCCATATGGGTATTATATTCTATCTCCTGTCAATTTTTATATCACACAACGGATTATTCGACGCTTTTTATATGGCAAATCAATCAGTTTACGCCGGTTTGATTTTTTTCGGATTGCTCTATTCGCCCATTGAATTGCTGCTATCAATCGTGATGCAAATTTTTTCACGGCGTAACGAATACGCCGCTGACCGGTATGCCGCAGAAACAACCGGAGATGCCGGTTCCATGATAAATGCCCTGAAAAAATTATCGCTGCATAATCTGTCAAACCTTCGTCCTCACCCGTTATATGTCTTTCTGAATTATTCGCATCCCCCTGTTTTACAGCGCATCGAAGCTCTGCGCGCGTATCAATAAATATTTTTCCTGCAATTGACAACGTGTGCATTTTGAGTCTCAGGCCTATTCAAAAATGATCCTCTATTTTGGTGACCCTGTTGCCTAGTATGGTCTGACCACCGGATAATGAAATTCGAAATCGTGCACCCTGAACCAAAATGAAAAAGCCTTTAAACAGTATTCTCTGATACAAAAACACACCATGATACTTAACCGGTATTCTTATCCGGAATAAGAATTTTCGCAGGATTAAGAAATCCGGGTGCCTTCCAGGGAAAATATATATTCGTATAACTTATTGATTATAAAAAGATTATATAAATTTATAACAGATCGCCTGAAAATGGCATGATAATTGTTTCACATAATTACAACTTGGAAGTTACAATGACCACGGATGGTTTTACGAAATTTTCATTAAGCCAGGTTTCGGCCTGGCTTTTTTGTTGCCTCACCTGCCGATGAAATTATTTATCTTCTGATTTATTCATTGTATATTATGAGCGATGCAATGCACCCGCAGATATACTCGTATCAAGTACCTTAATCCCGGAAAAATTTACAGGAGTGTCCGTTCATGAAAAAAATGAAGGCATTGGTAAAAAAGTTTGATAAGGCCGGTTTATGGATGGATGAAGTACCTGTTCCTGAGCCTGGTATTAATGATGTACTGATCCGGATTAGGAAAACTTCAATTTGCGGCACCGATGTCCACATCTACAATTGGGACGAATGGGCTCAAAAGACCATTAAAATACCAATGGTTATCGGGCATGAGTGGGTTGGTGTGGTCGAAAAAATGGGCAGCAATGTGCATGACCTGGAGCCGGGTGAACTGGTCAGCGGCGAAGGCCATCTGGTATGCGGACACTGCCGTAATTGTTTGGCCGGAAGACGCCATCTGTGCATGTATACCAGAGGCGTCGGTGTGAACCGGGATGGAGCTTTCGCCGAATATCTGTGTATTCCGGGCAGTAATATCTGGGTATGCGATCCACATATCCCGGAGGAGGTTTTATCCTGCTTCGATCCATTCGGAAACGCTGTGCATACGGCATTATCATTTGATTTGCTGGGTGAAGATGTACTGATCACAGGTGCGGGGCCGATCGGAATCATGGCAGCCGCCGTGGCCAAGCATGCCGGTGCCCGGTATGTCGTAATTACCGATGTAAATCCCTACCGGCTGGAACTCGCAAAAAAAATGGGGGTGACACGTGTGGTAGATATCCGGAAGGAAAAATTGCCCGATATAATTGATGAACTAGGAATGACCGAAGGTTTCGATGTGGGGCTGGAAATGTCCGGTAATGCGCAGGCACTGAATGATATGCTGAAAACCATGTGCCATGGTGGGAAAATCGCCCTGCTGGGAATACTGAAAAAGGATACGATGATCGATTGGGACCTGGTGGTTTTTAACGGTCTGACGATCAAAGGTATCTATGGCCGGCAGATGTTTGAAACCTGGTATAAAATGACCTCGATGATCCAGACCGGCCTTGACATCTCAGCGGTGATTACCCACCGGTTTCCCTGTCATAAATTTAAAGAAGGTTTTGAATTAATGCGCTCAGGTAATTCCGGAAAAATCGTGCTTGACTGGATGACTCATTAAACGGTTGGAAAGGGATAATAGCATGCTTGGTTCTATGAAGGATTTTTTACAGGAGAAAATTTCGGGTATCAGGCAGGAGGGATTATATAAAGAGGAAAGAATTATTGTCAGCCCCCAGGATGCGCGAATCAGGGTGCAGCCCGACCGGAAAGTGCTGGATATGTGCGCTAATAATTATCTGGGTCTTTCTTCCCATCCTGAAATTATTAATGCTGCCCGCAATAGCTACGATAAATGGGGTTACGGATTGAGTTCGGTGCGATTTATATGCGGCACCCAGGAAATACATAAACAGCTCGAACAAAAGATCGCTGGTTTCCTTGGTACAGAAGATACCATTCTGTATACCTCCTGCTTTGATGCAAACGGCGGATTGTTCGAAACACTTCTCGGCGAAGAGGACGCAGTCATCAGCGATGAACTGAATCATGCTAGCATTATCGATGGTATCCGACTTTCAAAGGCCCGGCGTTTCCGGTATAAAAACAGTGATATGGCAGATCTTGAAGATAATTTAAAAAAGGCTGCCGATGCGCGTTTTCGTCTTATTGCGACAGATGGGGTTTTCTCGATGGACGGGTATATCGCCAATCTAAAAGGGATCTGTGACCTGGCGGAGAAGTACAATGCACTTGTGATGGTTGATGATTCTCATGCCGTCGGATTTATGGGTGAACAGGGGAGGGGAATCCATGAATTATGCGGGGTAATGGACAGGGTGGATATTCTTACCGGAACACTGGGCAAGGCGCTGGGAGGCGCAAGTGGCGGATATACCAGTGGGAAAAAGGAAATCATTGAAATGCTGCGCCAGAGATCGCGGCCTTATCTGTTTTCGAATACACTGGCACCCAGTATCGTGATGGCCTCAATCAAAGTAATCGATCTGTTGATGGGTTCGGGGCATCTGCGTGAAAAACTGCATGAAAATACCCGTTATTTCAGAAACGAAATGACCAACGCCGGCTTCAATATTCTGCCCGGAACCCATCCGATTGTTCCGGTGATGCTGGGAGATGCTGTGCTGGCCCAAAATATGGCAGCCCGGCTGCTAGAGCGGGGTGTATATGTAATCGGTTTTTCCTATCCGGTGGTTCCAAAAGGAAAGGCACGAATCAGGACACAGATCTCTGCCGCACATTCGCGGGAGGATCTGGAATTTGCGATCAATCAATTTATTGCCGTAAAAAGGGAATTAAATATTTGATTAGAAGAACAGATAAAATATTAGGCAATTGGCGTTGACCGATAGACTATAATAATTATTGTATCTGCAGTAAAGCAATAATATCCGTTCATACTGTAAATATCTTCCTCCTTTGAGATTCTGATTTAGTGTCAGGAAGATCCTTTCAGGATGACAAATGAAGATTAGCCAAACATGTTCATTGTCGATCAGATGCTACCTGCCGCCAATTGCCTAAATTTTTCTTTTATCCAGACCTGCCTACTGCGCCTTCAGATTTTTCAGAATATCTTCGATCCGCTTTTTATGGTTATCGAGATTTACCATATCCAGGGCTTTTTGATAATACTCAATTGCCAGTTTGGTCTGACCTTTCTGCGCGTAAGCCTCACCCAGGCTGTCATAGACATTCCATGAATCGGGATGACGTTCGATATTCAACTTAAACATCTCAATTGCCTGATCAGGCTCCCCGCGTCCCAACAGCTGATACCCATAGATATTTAATTCTGCCTCCGATGCGATTGCAATACCCTTTTTCATGAGTTCATCCGCCTGGGCCTTTTGTCCCTGTTTTTCGAGCAATCCGGCCTTTACCCGGAGATTGTTAAAATTTTCGTTCATTGCGATTGACCGGTCGACCCAGGTCATCGCCTCTTCCAGGTTAATGTCGTTCTGCAGGCAGTAATTCGCGGCCTGATTCCAGGGCTGCCAGAAGAATCGGGGCAGAGACCTCAATTCCATGCGGATATTTTTGAGAACCGCATCCTTTACATTTACGGTAACGGGAAAAGTGATCTTCACCTTTTCCCATTGCATTACCACATCGACTGCATTATCGGTGGGATTATCAAAATAATATATCAGGCGTTCGGTTAAATCGGTCATTGCAACCGGTTTAACGGTAAATCGTAAAACATCCTCGTTTTCATCATAGGAAAAACTTCCCCAGGCATAATAGACCGAGCTCAGAACGACGGTCCAGTCGCCGGTGGCCGGTATGATATGCAGGCCGTAGCTTCCGGCGGGAATCTCCTTGCCGGCAATACTGACCGGATCGGTAAAGGCAATCGTGGTGTTATCATTTGCCCCTGCACGCCACACCTGATCATAAGGAACAAGGCCGCCCCAGATCTTCCGGTCTTTCACACCGGGCCGGTGATAGGTGATCGTGATGTCAGTCAATCCGATGCGCTGAACCACCTGGGCGTAGGGACTATCCATCGGCATGGTTAAATTTTGCTGCGCAAATCCTGTGTCAGGTATAAGATATACCAAAAGCGCAATGAGTAATACTGCTGAACGTACCAGCATAAATTCCTCCCCTTGTAATGACCGTATTGGTGTGTTATGGAATGAATTGATTATTATGGTACGGAAATCTGCCAAGCAGGTTTCATTTTATTTGGACGGGATAACTGGATTTACCGGATAAAAATTTGCATCCAAAATAAAATATAAATCCAGGCTTTAATATCTTGGATATCTGGGATTATCAAATTCAGAAATCCTGTCAATCCTGTTATCCTGTCCAAATGGTGCTTCAGCTGTTCTGCTTCACCCGTTCGGTCAGACTGGCGCCTATCCAGCCTTTTGCCAGAATGAGCATGACCGGTGAAGCGATGGCAATGCATCCGTAGATCAGCCACATGAACTCGGTATTTAACTGCTCCGGCGGCAGGCCGTCAGGGCAGTATTGGGAGAGGAACCACCCGGAATAAAGGCTGGTGATGAATTTTGTAAGAAACCAGGGGAACTGCCCGATGCCCATATAGATTCCGGTCATGTTTCTCGGGGCAATCTCGGCAATCCATTGGAGAAACCGGGGCTGCCACATGGCTTCTCCGACAGTCATAATGAGCAGATAACCGAAAACGCCCCAGATGGAGGGTCCGAGCGCCAGTATAAATGTCGGTGATGCCATGATGAATGTACCGATGATCATCATCCGATACGTATCTTTTTTTGATGTCAGGGCGGCGACAATCGGTGCCAGGACGAAGATCAGAATGGGGTTGAAGTTTACAAAAAATTCAAAATTTTCACTGACGATACCGGTAAATGCCCTGCTGAAATACTGCGGAAGGGTAAGCCAGTTATGCGCAAAAAGTGTCTGTACCGGAATCAGTGAAAAGATAAAGAACATAAATCGCTTATCGGATAAAGGGATATTCCTGATATAGTATCGGACCTTTTCCCGCAATTCCTGCGGAATCTCGTCGGGTTCATCGGTTTTCGATTCCCCACCAGACCTTTCTGACTGTGCGATTGCAGCGGCATCTGCAATCGCTTTTTTGGTCAGAATGACAGCAACGACAATGATTCCCGCTACGGTGAGGGCCACATATACCCAGAATACACCGACAATTCCGTAAGCCCTGCGAATAGGGGGTGAAATCAACCCGGGGAGAAAACCCCCCAGATTCATCAGACCGTATAGCATAGCAAAGCCCATGGCTGCCGTCTTGGGGGAGGTGAAACGTCTGACTGCCGCATAACAGGCGGGTTGATAAATACCGAGCCCAATAATGATACCCAGGATTCCGGCCATGGCGATAAGATGGGCGCTTCCACCAAAACCAGGCATACCCAGATCCGGTGCCAGACTCAGTAATATCCGGCCGATCAGAAACAGAAACAGGGCAACCAGCAGGGATTTCCGGACACCGATCCAGTCCACAGTCGCTCCAAAGAACAGCATGGCGAGAGTTATACCCCAGGTAAGTACGCCAACCATGATACCGGCATCAATATCATCCAGGTTGATATACTGGTTAAAGTAAATGGCAAGCAGACCGAGGACACCAAAGTAGGTTAAACCTTCGATGACATACGATAAATTAATACCCCACAGGGCGCGCGGCGCCTTGAACAGATTAATAAAGGGATCGATAATTTCGCTGAGCGGATTGATCTTTTCGGGAACGCTGTTATTTTCCAAGGAGGGGATCCTCTTTTTTAAAATTAAACGGTAAACTTACAAAATAAAGTAAACAGCGATCAATAGATTTTAATTCTTCTTTTTACCTGTATGTTAAAACGAGCAGCCGGTTGACAATAAATAGGATTGGAAGTAAATTATAAATCTTTGCGGGGCCGTAGCTCAGCTGGGAGAGCGCTTGAATGGCATTCAAGAGGTCAGGAGTTCGATCCTCCTCGGCTCCACATCTATCCCTGCAAATCATTGTGTCTGCAGGGATTTCTTTTTTACCGATTTTGTATATGCACCATAATCAGGATAACGTGGTACATAATACTGATATAAATAATCTTCTCCGTAATAAATGTTACGGTTCCTGCCAGCAAGTTAAAGCAAGAGGGATTAACACAGGCGATTATTGCTACACCGTGTCACCTTCTTCTTGTTAAAAGATCTCATTCCCCCACCATCCACGCAAGTACATGTGGGCATCCTGCCTCCGTGTTACTTTTAAAAACACCAAATTTACCGGATACAGTCAGCTCTAGATATGATCAACATCCAGAGCTTGTCATATATAAACCAATCCGATAAACGATGATGATGTATTTCAAAATAAAACGATGAAGGGGTTACCATAAGTGAATTAGAATTTTATTTCGGTGCGGATTAAATCGGATGAATTGAGTATATTTGACAAAATTTTATTGGGGTGGATCCTTATGTCCGATTATGCCGCTATTGAAGATAGATACTCCCTGCCACTCTATGGCAAACGGGGTATCACCCTGATCCGTGGTAAGGGAGCCATGGTCTGGGACGTCGATGGCAAATCCTATATCGACTGCACCGCCGGGCAGGGGGTGGCCATTGTCGGCCATGCCTGCAAGCCGGTGGTCGAGGCGATCGCGCGGCAGGCCGGTCTGCTGATAACCTGCACAGGTTCCTTCTATAATGATCAGCGGGCCAGACTGATGGAAAAGCTCGTCCGGATCACGCCGGAAGGGCTCGACCGGGTATTTCTGTGCAACAGCGGAACCGAAAGCGTAGAAGCTGCGATCAAATTCGCGCGCATATCAACCGGTAAAAAAGAAATTATCTGTGCCGAGCGCGGATTTCACGGAAGAACGTTTGGCGCCCTGAGTGCTACCCATAAGGCGGAGTACCGGACGGACTTCGAACCCTTGGTTCCGGGTTTTTCGTTTGTACCCTTCAATCATATCGGGTGCATAAGCGACGCGGTCACCGAAGATACAGCGGCGGTCATGCTGGAAGTCGTGCAGGGGGAAGGTGGCGTATATCCGGCCGCGCCGGGTTATCTTGCCGAAGTAAGGCAGATCTGTAATGACCATAATCTCTTACTGATCATCGACGAAGTCCAGACCGGCTTCGGCCGCACCGGCAAAATGTTTGCGTGCGCATATCATGATCTTATCCCTGACATGCTGTGTCTTGCGAAAGGTCTGGCAGGGGGATTTCCCATAGGCGCGGTTTTGTGCTCGGATAAAATTTCCATTTCCAAAGGAAAGCATGGGACGACTTTTGGCGGCAATCCGCTGGCCTGTGCTGCCGCCCTGGCAGCGATAAAATTTATTGAACAGGAAGATCTGCCGGACAAAGCAGCGGTTAAAGGAAACTGGCTGACAAAAATAATGGGTGCGGAATCAGTACCGGTTGTAAGTGAAATCAGACAGATAGGACTCATGATCGGCATCGAATTGAAGGCCGAAGCACAGCCATATATACAACGCCTTCAACATGAGGGGATTCTGGTGCTGCCTGCGGGACCAAATGTGCTCCGCCTGCTGCCGCCGCTGGTGATTTCTGATCCGGAATGGAAGCAGGTACTCGGGAAACTTCTGCAGGTCTTAAAATAGCTGAAATAGTAAGATCAAAACTCGCACCCAATTACATGACAAGTCGCGTTCCTGATTTTTTGTCGGACAGTTTGCTGTAATGCGTAATATAAACAGCCTCGACTCCAAGTTTTACCGCACGCAATCCGTTATCAATCTTGGGCAGCATACCGCCGGCAATCCGGTTTTCCGCTTTCAACTTTGTATAAGATTCCATATCTATTTGCATAATGACAGAACGGTCATCTTCGATTTCATATAAAATGCCCGGCTTATCGGTAAGAAAATATAGGTCCACATCGTAGCTGCCCTGCATCGCGACAGCCGTTTCTGTGGCAATGGTATCGGCGTTCGTATTCAGCAACTGGCCGGTATTATCGGCAGTCAGGGAACACAGGACCGGTACATATCCATGATCGATCAGCATGGTCAGAAAGACGGCATTGATGGTGATGATATCACCGACGAATCCGAAATCGATGTCAGTCCCGGAGCGTCTTTTGGTCAGAACAGCCTGGCCGTCGGCGCCGCTCAACCCGACTGCCGGGCAGGCCAGCGCCTGCAGTTTAGCGACAATCGATTTGTTAATGAGGCCCGCATATACCATGGCTGTTAGTCTCAGGGTCTCTGCATCGGTAATACGTCGGCCATCAGTCATCCTGACCGGGATATCGAGCCTGCGGGCCAGCTCACTGACCATAAGTCCTCCGCCGTGGATAAGAATTTTCGGTCCTGGCAAACTGATGAATTGTTGAACGACTAAGTCAAGCCGGTCAGGCGCATCGACAATTTCGCCGCCTATTTTTACAATATTCATCTTCTGCATATCAGAAGGCACTCGCCTTTAACTGCAATCCGGTAGTCTCAGGCAAACCGAACATCAGATTCATATTTTGTACAGCCTGTCCTGCCGCACCTTTGATCAGGTTATCGATGACGCTGAGGATCAGCAGCATATCACCATGTTTTTCAAGGTGCAGTAAGCATTTATTGGTGTTGATAACCATTTTCAGATCGGGATTTGTATCTGTCATCAGAACAAAGGGTGCTTTCTGATAATAATTGTTATATATCAATGAAATATCCGGCAACTTCCGGTCTGTTCGGGTATACATGCTGGCAAGAATACCACGGGTGAAATTACCGCGCATCGGGATAAAATATAATGGCGGTACAGGTGCGTTGGTCATCAGACGAAGCTGGCTGTTGATTTCGTGCAAATGCTGGTGCTCAAATGCTTTATAAACGGATATATTGGCATGGCGCCAGCTGAAATGCATGGTTTCGGTTAGACTCTGACCGGCGCCGGTGGAACCGGTCACAGCCGTTATATGAACTTCATGTCTGAGTATATCATACGCGGCAAGGGGCAGAAGCCCGAGCAGGATCGCGGTGGCAAAACAGCCCGGATTGGCGATATATCTGGCCTGCAAGACAGCATCACGATTGGCTTCAGGAAGACCGTAGATAAAGGATCGATCAGCGTCAGCGGCGAAGCGGAAATCCTGGCTGAAATCAAGCAGCCTTGCCGGCCCGGGGAGCTGCATGGAGTCAAGAAATCCGGCTGTTTCACCAGGACCCTGTGCCAGGCAGATAATGTCCACATGTGGATTTATCCTGTCCGAAAATTTAAGCATTGTGTCACCGGTCAGATCACGATGGATGTTTGATACCGGTTGTCCGGCATGACTCTGACTATGGATAAAATCAATGGTAAAATCCGGATGATTCAGTAATATCCGGATAAGTTCTCCGGCAGCATAACCGGCACCGCCGATGATTCCAACCGTATTTTTTTTTGACCGGTCAGACGGCAATTTTCTTCTCCTCCGCCCGGGAATTCAATTGCTGTTTTTTTTCATCGGGATCATATAGCATGGCTGTACACAGACAATTGGTCCGCTTGGTGCTTTCCAGTATGGGATAATTGACACAACCTTTACAACCGTTCCAGAATTCAACATCATCGGTTAGTTGGGTAAAATGCACCGGCCGGTACCCCAGGGCATGATTTATTCGCAGAACCGCCAGGCTGGTGGTGATCCCAAACAGTTTGGCTTCGGGAAACTTCTGACGGGACAGATCGAAGGCGGCTTTTTTTATACGCTTTCCCAATCCCGATTTGCGGTATTCTTCCAGAACGATCAGGCCGGAATTAGCCACATAATTTTTTTCCTTCCCCCAGGATTCGATGTAGCAAAAACCGGCTAATTTATCACCATCGAGGGCAATAACCGCTTTTCCTTCATTGATCTTTGAGAGAATATATGCTGGGCTACGCTTGGCGATACCGGTTCCACGGATCCGTGCCGATTCATCGATTACCGCACAGATCTGTTCTGTAAATAACGCGTGCTTATCAGAGGCAACTTCTATAGTAAAATTATCATTCTCATGCATCGGGCATTTTCCTTTAATGATTTTATGGGGATCTCAGATTGAAATTGGCAACGTGAGAGATCAAGCTTCTCACGGTCGTCGAAAAGAAGCAAACGGCGTCGAAGGATGGATATTAATGATATGTGATAGTCTGCTGCGCATATTTTACCAAAACAATTTAAAAAAATTTAAACAATTATTTCCAATATTCAAATAATAATTCATATTAATGTATAATTATGCGAAATTATTCCTGTATTTCACAGAAAAATGCAACATTCCAGATTATGGAGAATGACCGGTAAAAATTACGCCCGGTATAAAAGTAACAGAACGCAAGTCTGGAACCGGATTTCATTTTATGCCGGAAACGCTATTCAAAGGGGATTCTCAGATACGTCATTGGCGTAAGAGGATCAATAGGGATCCGGATTATTTTTAGAAGGGATTTATTAGACGCTTTTATACCCTGTGGGAATAAAAATTAAAAATTTGCTGTTGAAATAGGACTAAAATGGTCGTATTTTAATCACAGAATTATGTTAAAGCTGAGTAAAAAAACAGAATATGCGGTGATCGCCATTATGGATATGGCTGGCAACGGCAACAGCAGGCTTACCACCGCGAAAGATTTATCGGTGAAATATAATATTCCGCGCGAATTGCTGGGTAAGGTGTTGCAAAGTCTGGCCCGGGAAGATGTGATTGCTTCTCAGCAGGGTGTGAAAGGCGGATATCGGCTCAATATACCATTGGATAAAATCAATTTTCACACGATCATCAAAGCCGTAGAAGGTCCCATTCATCTGGTCGATTGCCGTGATGGGTCCGAGTGCAATTGCGAGCAACTGGATTATTGTAATATTAAAAATCCAATGGAATTTATCCAGATGGAACTGACCCGTTTTTTTAACAATATTACGCTCGCTGATTTTAAAAACCGATTCTCTAATCTGGCTTCACTGGTTCACATTGAGGATGCCGGATCACCGGGAATGTGAGGAGTATGTATGACAAACGAGGAAAAATATCTCGAGGAAATAGCGAACCGTGAATACAAATATGGTTTTGTCACCGATATCGAGGCTGACAGTATTCCCAAGGGACTCAATGAAGAAATTGTCCGGATAATCTCGGACAAAAAACAGGAGCCAACGTTCATGCTTGAGTGGCGGCTGAAATCCTTCCGCCAGTGGCAGAAAATGGAAGAACCACGCTGGCCGAATATAACCTACCCGGAAGTCGATTACCAGGACATCGTCTATTATTCGGCGCCAAAGCAGAAGAAAAAATTGGCCAGTCTGGATGAAGTCGATCCGGAGTTGCTGCGAACCTACGAGAAACTTGGCATTCCTTTGGAAGAGCAAAAAATGCTGACCGGAGTAGCGGTTGATGCAGTATTTGATTCGGTATCGGTAGCAACCACATTTAAGGAAAAATTATCCGAGCTGGGAATTATATTTTGCTCATTTTCAGAGGCCGTGCGCAATCACCCGGAGCTGATTAGGAAGTATCTTGGCTCAGTGGTACCGCACACGGATAATTTCTTTGCTGCTCTGAATTCAGCTGTTTTTAGTGACGGATCATTTGTTTATGTTCCGAAAGGCGTACGCTGTCCTATGGAACTTTCCACTTACTTTCGAATCAATGCGGCGGATACCGGGCAATTTGAACGCACGCTGATCGTCGCCGACGAGGGCAGCTATGTAAGTTACCTTGAGGGCTGCACCGCACCAGTACGTGATAAAAATCAGCTGCATGCGGCTGTAGTGGAACTGGTTGCGCTGGAAAAAGCGGAAATTAAATACTCCACCGTTCAGAACTGGTATCCGGGAGATAAGGACGGTAAGGGAGGTATATATAATTTTGTTACCAAACGGGGAGCCTGCCGGGGTAAAAACTCCAAGATATCATGGACACAGGTTGAAACCGGTTCGGCAATTACCTGGAAATATCCCAGTGTGATCCTGCAGGGTGATAATTCGATCGGAGAATTTTATTCGGTGGCCCTGACCAACAACTTTCAGCAGGCGGATACCGGTACCAAAATGATCCATCTGGGTAAAAACACACGCAGCACAATTGTGTCCAAGGGGATATCTGCCGGAAAAAGCCAGAATTCCTACCGCGGTCTGGTAAAAATTTCCAAAAAGGCAACCAATGCGCGTAATTATTCCCAATGTGATTCATTACTCTTAGGTGATCGGTGTGGTGCACATACTTTCCCGTATATTGAAGTCAACAATCCTTCTGCCAGTGTTGAACACGAGGCAACCACTTCCAAGATCGGCGAGGATCAGATTTTTTACTGTAACCAGCGTGGATTATCCACGGAGGATGCCGTTAATATGATCGTTAACGGATATTGCAAGGAAGTATTCAGGGAACTCCCCATGGAATTTGCGGTCGAAGCACAGAATCTGCTTGCGGTGAGCCTGGAGGGAAGTGTCGGCTGAGCGGCCAAAGACAAAAGGAACGGCACAAAGTATCATAGTCGATTCACCTGCAGCTTCGCTCTCTGGCCCGAAATGACTGAATGTGAAAATAAACATTGGAGATATAACATGTTGGAGATACGTAATTTACATGCCTCGATAGAGGGCAATGAAATTCTTAAAGGCATAAATCTGTTTGTCAAGCCCGGTGAGATCCATGCGATCATGGGGCCCAACGGATCCGGTAAAAGCACCCTGGCAAATGTGTTGGCCGGTCGCGAAGGTTATGAGGTCACAGCCGGGCAGGTGCTGTATAAAGACAGGGATCTGATTGATATGTCGCCGGAGGACAGGGCCCGTGAAGGTATCTTTCTGGCATTCCAGTATCCGGTAGAGATTCCGGGTATCAGCAATACGTATTTTCTAAGATCCAGTCTGAATGAAATCCGCAAATACCGTGGTCTGGAGGAAATTGATGCAGTCGATTTTCTGAAGCTGATCCGTAAAAAAATGAGTTTGGTTGAAATGAATGAGAATCTTCTGAACCGTCCGGTTAACGAGGGATTTTCCGGTGGGGAGAAGAAGCGCAACGAAATTTTTCAGATGGCCGTGCTTGAACCAACCCTGGCAATCCTCGACGAAACCGATTCCGGTCTCGACATCGATGCACTGAAAATCGTGGCCCATGGGGTCAACAAATTGAAAAATGGTCAGAACGCCTTTATCGTCATTACCCATTATCAGAGATTATTGAATTATATCGTTCCGGATTATGTACATGTTCTGTCCGGTGGCAAAATTGCCCGTTCCGGCGGCAAAGAACTGGCCCTGGAACTGGAGGAAAAGGGTTACGACTGGTTGAAACCGGATAAATTGGTGGAGGCCGGCTGATGCGGAACAAAAGATTTAAGGGAAACACCGATTGGTACGTGGATGTTTTCCGGCAGTTTGAGAATCGTCTTAATGGCGATCGCGGTACGGCAGTTCATCAAATCCGGAAAAAAGCAATCGATATTTTTGCCGGTGAAGGGTATCCGACGACCAGCGATGAGGATTGGAAATATACCAACATCAAGCCGATCGCAGAGATAGATTTTGTTCCCGCTGCCAAGCCAGGAGAGGCATCGGTGAACCAGGGATTATTGCAGAAATACAACTATGATGGGCTTGACTGTTGTCAACTGATCTTTGTAAACGGGCATTTTGCTCCTGACCTATCGAACCTGGGCAAATCTGAGACCGGCCTGAAAATTCTCTCCATCCGTGAAGCCATAAAAAATGATGATCCGATAATACGCCAGTATCTCGGCCGGTATACGGCTGCGGAAGCGGACAGTTTTACCGCCCTGAATACGGCATTTCTGTGGGACGGTGTGTTTATCTATATACCCGATAATCAAATCCTCGAAAGACCGGTCAGCATACTGTATCTTGCACAATCGAATGAAACACCATTGCTCAATTTGCCGCGTAACCTGTTTATTTTGGGAAAAAACAGTGAGGCCTCTCTAATTGAAACCTATCTCGGAGAAGGAGACCAGCCTTATTTAACCAATACGGTCAGCGAGGTGGTCCTTGATGAAAACGCCGGACTTGAACATCTCAAAATACAGGTTGAGTCAGAAAATGCGTATCATATATCCACGATCCATGCAGAACAGCAGCGGGACAGCCGGTACACCTCACATGCGTTCTCTTTTGGTGGTCAGCTGGTGCGCAATAATATCGATCTGGTAATGAATGACGAAGGTATTGCTTCAATCCTGAACGGATTGTATGTTGGCACCGGCCGGCAACTGATTGATAATCACACCTCGATAGATCATGCCAAGCCACATTGTCACAGCGAGGAATTATACAAAGGGGTTCTGGATGATCATGCCCACGGTGTTTTCAACGGAAAAATCTTTGTCCGTCAGGATGCTCAGAAAACCAATGCGATACAGTCGAATAATTGTATTTTGCTTTCCGAAAACGCTACAGTTGATACCAAACCGCAGCTGGAAATTTTTGCTGATGATGTTCGCTGCACCCATGGTGCAACAGTGGGGCAACTGGATGAGGATGCGTATTTCTATATGCGTTCACGCGGTATCGACAAGACAAGAGCCAGGCAATTGTTGATCTATGCGTTTGCCAGCGAGGTGATCGACCGGATCGATTCAGAACCGGTACGTCAAAAGCTCAGCGCTATTCTGGCCGACAAGCTGCATACCGTCAAACCACAGTAGGAAAGGAATCACATGGAAGGCCTGAGGGATCTATATCAGGAAGTTATTCTCGATCATAATAAAAGACCGCGCAATTATCATAGACTGGAACATGCAAATCACGTTGCTGAAGGGCGAAATCCCTTATGCGGGGATCATTACACCATTTATTTGATCGTTGAGAACGATATTGTTAAAGAGATCGCCTTCGAAGGATCAGGGTGTGCCATATCAAAAGCTTCCGCTTCGATGATGAGTACGGAGTTGAAAGGGAAAAGTATTCCCGAAGTAAAAAAATTTTTCGAAATCTTTCGTAAGGTTGTGACCGGAGAAGCCGACGTAATGAATCACCTGGAAGAACTGGGGAAACTTGCCGCATTTGCCGGGGTCTCAGAATTTCCAGTCCGTGTAAAATGTGCCACCCTGGCCTGGCACGCATTAAATTCCGCACTGGATGGCGGTGAACAATTGGTTTCAACCGAAACATAGCGAGGACAATATGAACAATCAGGATCTGACGCCAGGCGCGCTCGAGATGAAAATTGTCGATGTACTGCGTACAGTCTACGATCCGGAAATACCGGTAAGTATATATGAACTGGGTTTGGTCTATGAAATAAAGGTAGATGATGAATACAATGCTTCGGTAAAGATGACCTTAACCAGTCCCAGCTGCCCTGCAGCGGAAATGCTGCCAGGCGAGGTAGAGTCTAAAATCAAAAGCATTGACGGGCTCAATTCATTTCATGTGCAGGTGGTATGGGATCCACCCTGGACACCGGATATGATGAGTGAAGCTGCGAAACTTGAACTGGGAATGATGTGAAGAACACGAGAGAAAATAATCTGGTTATCCCGCTCGAGACTGAAATCCCGTCAACAACGTTTGATCCGAACCGGTACCGTCCCGACTTTCCAATTCTCCACCAGAAAGTACATGGGAAACCTCTGGTCTATTTCGATAATGCAGCCACAACACAAAAGCCCCTGGCCGTTATCGAAGCGATTGCGAATTATTATAAAAATGATAATGCCAATGTCCATCGTGGTATTCATGAACTGAGCAACCGGGCGACCCAGGGATTTGAGGATGCCCGTATAAAAGTGGCGCATTTTATCGGTGCCCCTTCTGAACGTCAGATCATCTTTACCCGCGGGACAACAGAATCGATAAATCTGGTCGCCAGTGCCTGGGGCAGAAAATTTATAACGGAAAAGGATGAAATTATACTCTCCGAGATGGAGCATCACAGTAATCTTATTCCATGGCAGATTCTCGCGCGTGAAGCAGGTGCAAAACTGAAATTTATCCCGTTCAAGGAAGACGGTACGATCGATTTTCCCGTGTTTGAAAATTTACTGTCCGGCCGCACAAAACTGATCGCCATTACCCACATGTCAAATGTATTCGGCACGATCAATCCGGTCAAGCGTATCATTACGATGGCCCATGATCGCGGGATTCCCGTTCTCTTTGATGCAGCCCAGAGTGTTCCGCACATTCCGGTTGATGTCGAATTCCTGAAGTGTGATTTTTTAGTTTTTTCCGGGCATAAAATGTGTGGCCCGACTGGTATTGGAGTACTTTATGCCAAAAGCCATATCCTGGAAAACATGAATCCTTACCAGGGGGGCGGCGAAATGATCAGTAGTGTCTGGCTTGAAAATTCGACCTGGAACGAAATTCCCCATAAATTTGAAGCCGGCACACCAAACATCGCCGGGGCAATCGGACTCGGTGCGGCCATCGACTATTTGAGTGCAATTGGGATGGTCGAAATAACATTGTATGAACAGGCATTAACGACTTATGCGCTGCATGAAATGCAGCAGATCGACGGGATTAAAATATACGGGGCCGCACCCGAAAGAGGCGGGGTGATTTCGTTCAATCTGGGGGAGATTCATCCCCATGATCTATCCCATTTTCTGGATCAGGAGGGCATCGCTGTCCGTGCCGGGCATCATTGTGCACAGCCGGTGATGCGCAAATTGAATATTGCAGCCACCACACGGATCAGTCTATATTTCTACAATACTTTTCAGGAAATTGATTATTTTATCGATCGTTTGATCGCTGCAAAGCAGTTTTTTAACTATTGACTTTTCTTGACTTATCCAACGCGCCGGCCTAAATTCGACCATTGAAAAATGTAAAAGCATGGCACATCGACTTACGCTGGAAGAAAGAAAAAAACTCGTTTATCTCCGCCGGGCATTTAAATCACCAGTGATCGGGGTTACCGGGAATGTAGGTAAAACGACCACTATAGGCATGCTCAGGGCAGTTTTGGAACGTCATGGTCGGGTGCTCAAACATCATCACGGACACGGTAACTGGACAAATAATCTTAATACGTTAAGCCGGCTTTCCTCAGATTATGATTATGCCCTTTTTGAGTTTGATTATTTCCGGTATAATGATTTCGCCGAGATTCTGAGAATTATTAAACCCAATATCGGAATTGTTACCAATATCGGGGACGCGCATTTATCCTATATCGGCGGAATGGTCGATATAGCCCTGAAGCGATCAGAGGTCGTTAAATATCTTGCAAGAGAGGGTATCGCGATACTCAACAAGGACGATGAATTGAGCTCAGCCCTGGGCAGGTATATCGATACCAAAAATATCATCAAGTTCGGACTGAGTCATAACTCAGATTATTATGCATCGAATATCGAGCATCTTGGACCACTGGGAACCCGGTTTACCATCAACGATAAATATCACGTAACCTTGCCAATATACAGTATCAGCGATGTGTATAATTTCCTTGCAGCAATGGCTACGCTGGTGGCGCTGGATTTTTCAATCGAAACGATCATCAAAACATTTCAGACTAATTATCAGCTGCCCAATGGACGGGGAAAATTATACAAGCTGAATGGTTTTTACATAATTGATGAAAGCTATGAAGCCACACCGCGATCGGTTGCGAAAGCGGCCCGTTCGATGATCGGATTTAAACCATATGCGGACAAACTGATTTATATCGTTGGAGACATGATGGAATCCGGTCCGAACATTGAAGAGCAGCACCTGAATATGGGATATTTTCTATCGGCTCTGCCCATCGACTGTTTTATCACTGTCGGACCGTATGCCGAATTTATCGGAAAAGGGATTTCCCTGATTCAGCACCCCGAGAAACTGGTGGTGACCTGCAATAACATCGACGAAATATTAAAATCGCTGGATAAAGTAATCACTAAAAAGGCTGTTATTACTGTCCAGGGGATCGGGCAGGTGGCCTTACACCGGCTGGTAAAGTATCTGGAGCAGAAATCCTGAAATGCATGAGATGTCTATTGCTCAGAGCATTATCTCTATCGTTGATGAAACCCTGGAACGGGAGCAGTATCAGGTTCTCCGCGAAGTTGTAGTTGAGATAGGTGAACTGGTGGCTGTAGTACCTGAATCGTTGGAATTCTGCTACAAAGCAATAACCGAAAAAACAAAATACCAGGATTCAAAATTGATCATCAATATTTTACCCCTGATGGGCAGATGTCGCAATTGTGATGCAATGTCACAAGTGGAGCGGTTTAATTTCGTCTGTCAGAAATGTCAGGGCCGGGATCTGGATATTATTCAGGGGCAGGAGTTGAATATCAGCCATTTGGAGGTGGATTAATGCCAGTTGTAACGGTTGAACGCAAAATATTAAAAAAGAATGATGAAATTGCCCGTGAAAACCGCAAAACATTTAACGATCATGCCTTGTTTACGGTCAATATGCTGAGTTCTCCCGGCTCCGGGAAGACGACACTGCTTGAGAAAACACTTTCTCGCCTGCCGGATGAGGTCAAATGTGCCGTAATTGAGGGTGACGTACAGACCGATAATGATGCCAGACGTATTGCGAAATTCAATATTCCGGTAGTCCAAATCGTAACGAACGGCGGGTGTCATCTTGAAGCTAAACTCATACAGGATGCCCTGGATAATTTCGACCTGGTTAACGTAAACCTTTTGATCATTGAAAATGTTGGTAATCTTGTCTGTCCGGCCAATTATGATCTTGGAGAAGATAAAAAAGTCGTACTGGTCAGTACGACCGAAGGGGATGATAAACCGTTAAAATATCCTCCGATTTTCCGTGTGTCTGATGTGCTGGTTGTCAATAAGATTGATCTGCTGCCGTATGTCGATTTTTCCCTCGAACAGGTGCGAAAAAATGCACTACAGATAAATCCCGATCTGGAAATTTTCGAGATTTCCTGCCGGACCGGGGAAGGATTAAAAAACTGGATGACCTGGCTGCGTTCAGCGATCCGAAAGTAATTTGGTCAGAAAATTTTCTTTTAATTTATAGCATAAATTTTTACCTTATAAATCATTATTTAAAGGGGCATGACTTTTGGAGGATATAACATGATGTATCGCCATTTTTCCATTGCATGTATTGTCTGCATTATACTAGTGCAAACCGGCCTTGGACAGAATGCCAAGGAAAGTCTTTTTGGGGATGTTGAGAAACTGCTCAACGAGGCAAAGGAAAAAAATGCTGAATTGCTTTCACCTGAGTTCTACAAGCAGGCTGAAACGGCATTTAACGAAGCCAACCAATATTATATGCAGAATAAAAGCACCCGTGATATCAGAGAGAAATTGGTTGAAGCTCAGAAGTATTGTCAGCGTGCCTTACAGGCAGTGAAACTCGCCAACATTACCCTTAAAGAACCAATCGCTGCCCGCGACGATGCGCTTAACGTAGAAGCGAATATTTATGCTGTGCAGTTATTCATGGAAGCAGAAGAAAAATTTGCCGAAGCGGCAGGGCAAATAGAAGATGATGATCTGGATGATGCGCGTGATCGCGGCGCTGAGGCGGAGGCGCTATATCGTCAGTCTGAACTGAAATCGATTAAAGACAAACTACTCGGTGATGGGCGTAAACTTGTTCAGGAAGCCCGTGACAATGATGTGGATGAATACGCGCCCCTGACTTTTAACCTGGCGACAAGCCTGCTGGCTGAGCTGGAAGATATGCTGACCTATAACCGCTATGCGGGGAATGAAGCTGCCCTGAAGGCGAAGGAGTGTGTATATCAGGCGCGTCACTCGCTGTATCTGGCTGAAAAAATCAAAGCGCTCAGGGAAAATGAACAAAATTGGGAAAAACTGATTCTGGAATATGAGGACATATTGACCGGATTCGCCAATCATTTTGATGAGCAGCCTCAATATGATGATGGTATGAAAGAAGCAATCGCTCTCATTAACACGCGGATTGAAAATCTGATCAGCGATCATCAAAAATTAATCGAAGAAAATGCACGTTTGCAGGAATCTTATGATGCTCTTCAGGAAGAAGCATCAACCTCGTCCGCTGAACTTGCCCGGAAAAAGGAGCGTGAGGAAAAGTTCAGTCAGGTCAAAGACCTATTCACGCCGCAGGAAGCAAAAGTACTGATCGACGGTGATAATCTCGTAATCCGTTTACACGGATTAAATTTTCCATCGGGTAGCGCGCAGCTCCAGCCTGAATATTTTTCATTGCTCACAAAAGTCCAGCAGGCATTAAAGGTATTCCCGGACCGGCACATTCTACTCGAGGGGCATACGGATAGCCGGGGAAATGCCAAAACTAATAAATCACTTTCTGAGGAACGGGCCATCGCAGTACGTGAATATATCATCGCTAATATGGGTAAAACACGCGATCAGATAACAGCTATCGGATATGGAGCCGCTAAGCCGGTGGCATCAAACGATACACCCGAAGGTCGTGAACTTAATCGTCGTATCGATGTGGTAATCAACCTGAATGAATAACTTAGGTGAAAAGGGGGGAAGGGATGTGTCTTGCCGTACCCATGCAGGTGATCTCAAAAAAAGATACAGTTGGTATTGCTGAAATCGGCGGCGTGAAGAAAGATGTAAGCTTTCTCATGTTGCCTGAGGCCGAAGTGGGTGATTATGTTATTGTCCATGCCGGTTTTGCCATCCAGAGACTTAATCAGGAAGAAGCGGAGGAGCGCTTGAAATTATTTCGCCAGATGGCCGACGACCAGAATGAGATCAATTGAGTAATGAATGCAAAAAAGACTGGCCGTCGAAATAAGGGGGATTGTTCAGGGAGTAGGATTCAGACCCTTTGTTTTCCGTCTGGCAAAACGGTTAAACCTGAATGGATTTGTCCGCAATAATGCACAGGGTGTTTATCTTGAGATACAGGGAAGCGACAAGGATACCACCCGGTTTTTCGCAGAATTCCGGAATTTACTGCCCCCTTTAGCACAGGTTACAGAATTTATCACCCGTGAAATTCCGGTAACTTCGGATACAGATTTTACTATTATATCCAGCGTCAGAAAGAATACTGCAGAAACCCTGATTTCACCGGATATTTCGACCTGTCCGGACTGCCTGAGCGAAATGCTCAACCCACAAGACCGCCGCTACCATTATCCTTTTATCAATTGCACCAATTGCGGACCCCGATTTACGATCATCGAAGCTCTTCCTTATGACCGGAAAAACACCTCTATGTCCGGATTCTCTATGTGCCCGGATTGTTTGAAAGAGTATCATGATCCCTTAAACCGCCGTTTTCATGCGCAGCCCAATGCCTGTCCGGTTTGCGGGCCACATGTGTTTACCGAAGGATCCGCAGGGGTCTCAAGGAATTCGCCGGCCCTGGCAAGTGTCATTAGTGCATTAAAGCAGGGAAAAATTATCGCGATAAAAGGTCTGGGTGGTTTTCACCTGGCGGTTGACGCCAAGAACGACGGGGCTGTAACCGACTTGCGTAAGCGCAAACACCGGTTCGAAAAACCACTTGCCCTGATGGTCCCATCGGTGCATGCTGCAAAGAAAATTGCTCTGGTATCGGAGGAAGAAGAATTGCTTCTGACCAGCATACACCGGCCGATTGTTTTATGCCGAAAACGAGAGCCTGCCTCTGTATCCCCGCAAATTTCTCTCGATAACAGTGATTACGGAGTAATGCTGCCCTATACACCGTTACATTCCTTACTATTTGAACTGGGTGCTCCAGAAGTGCTCGTCATGACAAGTGCCAATATAAGTGAAGAGCCCATCTGTCACCAGAACGAGCTCTGTCTTGAGCAGATGGCGGGAATTGCTGACCATTTTCTCATGCATGATCGGAAAATTCGCATACGCTGTGACGATTCGGTAGCGCGTATTTTTGATGGGAAACCGTTTTTTATCCGGCGGTCGCGTGGATATGCACCGCGGCCGGTCATTCTGAAAAACGGCGGAACTAGTGTCTTGGCTACCGGTGGCCAGCTGAAAAACACAGTGGCTCTTACACGGCAAAATCATGTGTTTATAAGTCAGCATGTCGGTGATCTTGAAAACCTCCAGACTTTCGGTGTTTTTGAGGAGACAATCAAATATTTGCAGACCTTGCTGGAAATTGAACCGGTGGCAGTAATACATGATCTTCACCCGGAATATCTTTCGAGTAACTGGGCACACGAACAGAAGGATTTACCGATTTTTGGAGTACAGCACCATTATGCGCATATTTTGAGTGTCATGGCGGAAGAAGGTCTGCAGGAGGGTGTCATCGGATTGGCGCTTGACGGAACCGGATACGGGCCGGACGGGCATATCTGGGGAGGCGAATTATTGATAGCTGATCTACACCGCTTCGATCGCTATGCATCTTTCGAACCCATACCGTTGCCCGGGGGAGAACAGGCAATTTTGCAGCCGTGGCGTATGGCAGTGGCATATTTAGCTCATCAAATGGACCGGATAAATTTGATCCAGGATATTTTTCCTGCCTACGCGGATACAATACCGCTTATTATACAGATGATTGATAAAGGCCTTAATACGCCGCTGACCACCAGTTGCGGCCGGTTATTCGATGCCGTCGCAGCGTTGTTGCAGCTCCGCTTTGAGGTAAATTATGAAGGGCAGGCTGCAATTATTCTGGAATCCTGTGCCCAGCACGGGGCATCCAGCGCAGTCAAACAGGATGTGGTTAAGTTTGAACTGCGTGAGACAGATAAACAGCTGTTTATTGACGCAAGCCCGGTAATCAGATATATTGTCGCTTCCATGCGAAAAGGAGAGTCAGCAGAAGTACTGTCCTTTGTCTTCCACCAGGCACTGATCGAGATTTTTACCGATCTGATCATCCGTGCCAGGGAAGAAACCGGATTGACGGCGGTAGCTCTCAGCGGGGGGTGCTTTCAAAATATGTTGTTGATGAGCCAGCTGTCCGCCCGGCTCCGTAGCATAGGATTTGCGGTTTATACCAACCGTCAGGTACCGGTTAATGACGGCGGAATCAGTCTGGGTCAGGCATACTGGGGAATGCATCATGTTCAGCTATAGATTTTTTTAGTTTTTTGACGGGTCTTCATTTAATTGCATGAAATTTCATCATGCTGAAACTGAACACCGTATTAATTATATATCACCGATGGATGTACAATTAAAATTATGCGGATGGCCGCCCGGCAATTTTTGTCTGACCGGGATAGAAAAACCTGATCGATAAGGTGATTATGAAATATTTAAGTGAATTTCGTGATGAGCGGCTCGCCCGGATGTTTACCGAACGGATCTGCGAAAGAGCGGCAGGTCTCGGGCAGCTGACGTTTATGGAGGTTTGCGGATCACATACTATGGCCATCGCACGCTATGGTATCCGCCGGATGCTTCCGGAAAATATAGAATTGATATCCGGGCCAGGTTGCCCGGTATGCGTTACCCCGAATAAATACCTTGATCACGCCATAGCTCTTGGTCGAAAACCGGAGATTATATTAAGCACGTTTGGTGATATGTTAAGAGTACCCGGTTCGACATCTTCGCTGGAGAAAGAACGTGCAAACGGGAGTGATATCAGGGTTGTGTATTCAACAATGGATGCTGTCGAGATCGCCCGCAGGCATCCCGATAAATTAGTTGTGTTTCTCGGTGTTGGATTTGAAACGACAGCACCGACCATCGCGGCATCAATCGTGCAGGCAGAACAAACCGGTGTCAGTAATTATTTTGTTTTATGTGCCCATAAAACCATGCCAAAACCAATGGAGGCCATTGCCAGTGGAAAGAAGATGCCCCTCGACGGATTTATCTGCCCTGCCCATGTGAGCACCATTATTGGCTCACGTCCCTATGATTTTCTCGCTGAAAAATACGGTAAATACTGTGTGATTGCCGGTTTTGAACCTGTTGATATCCTGGAATCCGTGGATATGCTGATTGCACAGGCGGTTGCTCAAATACCCAAAGTTGAGATTCAGTATTCACGCGTGGCGACTGTAGAAGGCAATCCGACGGCATTGCATCTGATGGCGGATGTGTTCGAAGTGTGTGATGCCCAATGGCGCGGAATTGGCGATATTCCGGCCAGTGGCTTGCGTCTGAAAGAACGATACAGCCGGTTTGATGCGGCAAAACAGATTGCGGTTGAAGTGGAACCGACAATTGAAGAAACAGGATGTATTTGCGGCGAAGTCATGCAGGGATTGGCGAAACCACCGGAATGTCCATTATTCGGAACCGTCTGTACACCCGAAAGTCCAGTGGGAGCCTGTATGGTTTCCTCCGAGGGAAGCTGTGCTGCATCGTATAAATATGAACAGGTGCTTTAAAATACCCGTATGCAATACGATAAGATATTATTAGGTCATGGCAGTGGTGGAAAATTATCGCATCAGTTGATCGACGAACTTATTCTGCCCTATTTTTCCAATAAGACATTGAAAGAATTGAATGATGCTGCAGTGCTCGATTATTCCGGGCAAAAAATGGTATTCTCAACCGATTCATATGTCGTGGATCCGATCGAGTTTCCGGGTGGCGATATCGGTAAGATTGCCGTTTGCGGCACGGTTAATGATATCAGTATGATGGGGGCTAAACCGCTTTTCTTGAGTGTCGGGTTTATCATTGAAGAAGGATTGCCCCTTGAAACATTGCGCAGGATTCTTGCTTCAATGCATAAGGCGGCGGAGGAAGCGGGTATCCAGATTGTTACCGGCGATACAAAAGTCGTACCCAACGGTGCCGCTGATAAACTGTTTATTAATACTGCCGGCATCGGTGTTCCCTATACTAAAAATATCCCTTCCGGTGGGCGGGCTGAAATCGGTGATCAGATCATTATTAATGGCCCGATTGCCGAACATGGAATTACCGTGATGGCGAGTCGTGAAGGATTGGCTATGGATCTTGCGTTGCAAACCGATTCAGCACCCTTAAATGGTCTCGTGGAAAAGATAATGACCGTATCGGAAAATATTCATGTACTGCGTGATCCGACAAGGGGCGGCATTGCGACAACGCTAAATGAAATCGCACGACAGTCCAGCGTTGGTATACGCATAGATGAGAATCAGGTGCCGATCGCTCCGGCAGTAGCTTCGGCCTGTGAAATTTTGGGTTTGGATCCCCTTTATATCGCAAATGAGGGTAAAATGCTGGTAATATGCTCCCTGGATGACACGCACAGGGTATTGGAAACGATGCGCGCGCATAAATATGGCCGTGAATCTCGCATAATCGGCTCCGTCCTCAAAGAGCCGAAAAACAGGGTATTTCTAAAAACAGTGATCGGTGGTCAAAGGGTGATCGATATGCTAACCGGCGAACAGTTACCCCGCATTTGTTAATAAAATTCCCATTCCTGAGAAATCGCCAGCGATTTTCTGATATAAAATCCGGTTAATCTGTGTCAGAAGTTTAATAAAGTGTAATAATGCGTTAGTTTTTATCCAAAATCTCTGGGAGAAATTTTATGGCATATATTTTGCCCGCCCTTCGGATATGGCAGCAAAGCAGCAATACCGGCAAAGCATCGTTATTCTTGAAAAAGATCCTGATCTGGCCGACAGCATCCGGGTGTATCTGGAGGATTCATATGAAGTGTATATCGTTCAGGATCCTGCTCACCTCATGCGCTATATCTCAAATTATAATATAAATGTCCTGGTGACTGATTTAGATGCAACCCACTCTGACATCCAAAGACATCTGGCGGAAGCAAAGGTTTTTAATCCGGAACTCAAAATTCTGGTGATGTACATGTTTATTGACGAAGATAATTTACCGGCGCGGTCAATATTGAATGAAGTGGACGATTATATCTATAAACCATTCAATGCCGATGTACTGAGACACAAGCTCGATCGGCTGATCCATCATTAAAATCCTTGTATCTTTTTCTTCTTATTTTAATAATTCTGCCGAAAATGATTAAAGTCATTGATCCTTAGTCATTCCATGTTGAAAATCTGGGGCTCGGGTAATATATTACACCTTTATATTACAGGAGAGATGATTGAAAAGTGTCGTTCTTCATACGAAAGTAACCGTCAATTCGCATGAATTTCATGTACATACCGGCAGTGTCGCTGAGAAAAATATTATCCTCAGTGAGATTTTTGAACACGGTAAATTCGTAACCTCCAAACAGTTGGTATTTGAAGAACGGGACACGCGAGACGAATCTTCAAAACTACGTTTTATCAAGAATAAAGCCACATATCTGCATAAGAACACGATTGATGAAATTAATACTTTGTTCCACATTCAGAGTAAACTGCAATCCCTTAACCTATACCTCCCACACTACAAATTAGGATCGGTATTTTTTTTCCGTAACATTGTCCCGGAAGCAATCGCATCGTTTAAAAATTGTCTTCAACATAATCCTGAATTTATTCCGGCTTACATAATGCTCGGTAAATGCTATATCAGTCTTGGTGTTTATACAGACGCATTGCGGTATCTTCTGCAAGGTTTTAAGCTGAATTCAGAATTTCCTGATCTGGCGAATACACTCGGGGTTGCTCTTACCCTGAATAGAGAATATCAAAAGGCAATCAGTATATTACAACAGGCGTTAAAAAAAAATCCCGCTTTCGACGAGGCGCATTTCAATCTCGGTATTGCACTCTTTCGGAGTACAATCGATTCCTCGGATTTACAGGATAAAATCGTTGTACCCCCGAGAGTAATGCGTTATTTAAAGTCACTGATCAATCAGGAGAGGTATCAGGCGGAATCCTGGCAAAGTATGTTTGAGAATACGATTGAGGTTATCAAGAACGGTAATCTGACCAATATCCTGAATTATCTCGAACAGGTTCAATTAAAACTCATTACCAACCTTAAGATAGATCCGATAATTGAATCATTCTATCTTAAATTCATGTACGGTGGACGGGAGTTAACCTATAGTGAACTGGAATCCTATGAGAATCGGATATGGGCACTTGCTGAGGAACGTAAAAGTTTTGCAGATTTTTGGAATGAGATGGGCACTATTCACATTATTCAGTGCCGGCATCTCTTTCTAAAGGCGGTAATTGAATTTGAAAAGGCTGTGCAGCTTAATCAACATTACTCCGATGCGCTAAAAAATCTGGAATTGATCCAGAACATCAAAAAGGGTTTCCTGATTTTATTGCGTGCTATCCTTAAATAGCAAATGGCAAAATTACTCGTTGTTGACAACGAAGAACGGATGTGTAAGGTCATCCAGGCAGGCCTTACGATCGAACATCTGCTTACTGACACTGCGCTCTCCGGCAGGCAGGCTCTTGCCAGGTTGTCGAATGAAAAATACGAGATCGTGCTGACTGATCTTAAAATGGACCAAATTGACGGTCTCCAACTTCTGCGTGAAATCAAATCCCGCTATCCCGAAACAGAAGTCATTCTTATGACCGCTTTCGCTTCGCAGCAAACTGCAATTGAGGCTATGCGTATGGGGGCCTATGATTATCTGATTAAACCTATCGATATGGACGAACTTTCGATGCGCATCAGCAGGATCTTAGAGCAGCAGCGATTGAAGGAGGAAAACCGCCGTCTCCGAAGAACCACCGAGGTTCAGGTTCCCGTCAATATGATCGGCAGGAGTGCCAAGATGCTGAAGGTATATCGGCTGATCGAGAAAGTGGCCGAAACAGATGCTACTGTACTCATTAGAGGTGAAAGTGGGACGGGAAAAGAACTTGTAGCAGAAGCGATTCACCAAAAAAGTGGACGGTCAAATGGGGCGTTTGTTATCGTTAATTGTGCTGCCGTCCCGGAAAATCTTCTCGAAAGTGAATTGTTCGGTTATGAGAAAGGTGCCTTTACAGGCGCGATGCAGCGAAAGACCGGTTTGTTCGAGGCTGCGGATGGCGGAACCTTATTCCTGGATGAGATAGGGGATATGCCGATTGTTTTACAGGCGAAGCTTTTACGTGCACTGCAGAACAGGGAAGTGGTCCGGGTAGGCGGTACTGAGAGAATTACAATTAATGTACGCGTGATTGCTGCGACAAATCTTGATCTGGAATCCCGGATTGAAAAAGGGCAGTTTCGGTCCGATCTCTATTACCGGATTAATATATTTCCGATTCACCTGCCACCTCTTCGCGAAAGAAAAGAAGATATTCCCGGATTAATCCAGCATTTCTTGGGCGGGATCGGGAAAGGTATATCGCCGGAAGCCCGAAAAAATCTGATCGAATACGATTGGCCGGGGAATGTACGCGAGCTGTTCAATGTGCTTGAACGAGCGGCAATTGTGGCTGATTCTACGATAGAATCAGATAATCTGCCGCGTGAAATAAGATCGGCCAGCATAGCAGTATTTCCATTTACGATTCCGGAAGGAGGCATTAAATTAGACGATATTGAAGCAGGCCTGCTGCTTGCTGCGATTGAAATGGCGATGGGAAATAAAACTCAGGCGGCACGTCTGCTGGGAATTACCCGCAGGAGGTTATATTCCTTACTGGAAAAACACCGCATCAAAATCTGATCGGTCAATCAAGCATATGTAAAACAAGGCCGCTTCTAAGTTTGGGTTCAAACCATGTTGATTTTGGCGGCATGATCTCCCCGGCGTCCGCTATCGCGAGCAGATCTTCAATTCGGGTGGGGAAGAGAGAAAAGGCGACTGCCATTTTACCACTGTCTACGCTGTCTTTCAATTCTCCAAGCCCTCTTATCCCACCTACATAGTCAATCCTTTTATCCTTTCTGGGATCTCCTATACCCAGTACCGGTTTTAACAGATTTTCCGATAAGATACTTACATCCAGCCGTGCAGTCGTTGAGCTGTCATCCCATGTACCGGGTATGGCTGAGAGCCGGTACCAGGTACCATCGAGATACATTCCGAAATCATGTAAAACCGAAGGTTTATAACCGTGTCGGTCGGAGTAGATACGAACCAGGAATTTTTGTGAGATTTTTTCCAGAAATATTTCTTTGGATAATCCGTTGAGATCGCTGACTACCCTGTTATAACCGAGGATCTGCAGCTCATTGTGAGGAAATATCACACTGAGAAAAAAGTTATATTCTTCCTGACCGCTATGTTTGGGATTCTCCTTATGCCGCTGGGCACAAACTCGTGCTGCTGCCGCAGAGCGGTGATGGCCATCCGCAACGTATAATTCCGGTATTTCCAGAAAATCCTCCTCGATCCGCCGGATGGCATCTCTGCTTCGGATGACCCAGAAGGTGTGCCGGATGCCATCAGGACTACTGAAATCATAATCCGGTTTTTCTCCGGCCAGCCGCTCGAGAAACGCGGTTATCACCGGTCGTGAACGATAGGTGAGAAAAACCGGGCCGGCCTGGGCATTGAGATGCATAATATGATTCATACGATCGTCTTCTTTATCGATACGGGTAAGCTCATGTTTTTTGATCAGGCCGTTGTCGTATTCCTGTACCGAAGCACAGGCGACCAAACCCAGCTGCCTGTGCTCCCCCATGATCTGACGGTAGAGATAAAAATGCGGCTGCTCATCCTGTACCATAACGCCCTCTTTGATCAGCTTCTGTAAATTTTCAGCACCCCGGGCATAGACCTTCGGATCATAGGGATCAGTATCTTCAGCAAGGTCAATTTCCGGTTTATTCACGTGCAGAAATGATACAGGATTATTTTTTGCCAGTTCCCGCGCTTCCGTACTGCTGATCACATCGTATGGTGGAGAAGCTACCTTAGAGGCATGTTCCTCTGTTGGTCTTAAGCCACGAAAGGGTCTGATGACTGACATGGGATCACTCCTTGTCAAAAAATGGTCTCAGTTACAAGTTTCACAAGATAAAGATTATTTTAATAAAAATCAGCAAAAAATACAGGTATTTTAAACCAGCGCGCCTGTCACATTCTGAAGATAAAACTGGAATAATTTCAGTCAATTTGCTGTGTGATCAGCCGGTTATTAACAAACGCCCGGTAGGACCGGAGGATGTTGTATTTGACCGATTTTTTTGATATAAAGATGACCTGATGGTCTTTTTTTGGTTAATTTTCCTTTTGACAATAAGGGGTGACGGGATTAAATTGAAATCCTGAAATGTCGCTGAAATATAGCCAGCGGCGCATGAAAATAATAGTTATAAACTACTAAAAATAAATAAATTATGTCATTTGTTCATTTACATGCACATACCCACTACAGTCTATTGGATGGGGCAGCAAAAATTAAGGCTCTGGTCAAGGAAACCAAACGTCTTGGTATGGATAGTCTGGCGATTACCGATCATGGCAATATGTATGGGACGCTTGAATTTTACACGACTGCCCGAAAAAACGATTTGAAACCTATAATCGGTTGTGAGGCCTATATTGCTCCCGGTGATCGTCGGATACATCGGGCAGTGGAAGGCGAGTCACATTCGTATCATCTGGTGCTGCTGGCTAAAAATGAAACAGGGTTTCGAAATCTGATCAAGCTGACATCCTACTCGTTTCTTCAGGGATTTTATTATCGCCCACGAATCGATCGCGAACTGTTGAAGGAGTATTCTGAAGGGCTGGTAGTTCTTTCGGCCTGCATGAAAGGTGAAATTGCGAACAAATTGCGCCAGGGAAGAAAACAGGCTGCCATTGATGCCGTTGAATTCTACCTGGAAACATTCGGCGATGATTTCTATATTGAAATTCAGGATCACGGGATCCCCGAGGAACACCATACGTATCCGATGGTCTTCGAACTGGCGAAGGATATGGGAGTTCCGGTTGTAGCTACCAATGATGTTCACTATCTGCAAAAGAGAGATAGTGAGGCGCATGATATTCTGCTCTGCCTGCAGACAGGTAAGGATCGTGATGATCCCAATCGTATGCGTTATAATACACAGGAACTCTACCTGAAGTCACCGGAAGAAATGCAGAAATTATTCAGGGACTACCCGGATGTGGTTGAACGGACGCTGGAAATTGCCGATAAAATAGAATTGAAAATTGATTTTTCCCAACGCTATCTGCCGGAATTTCCGATTCCGCAATCGGAAGGTGACATTACTGCGGATGAATATCTTGAGAAACTCACGCGGCACGGTGTGCAACATAAATATAATCAGCTTGACAAAAAGATCATTGATCGGCTCGAATACGAGTTGAAGATTATCAAAAAAATGGGTTTTGCCGGCTATTTCCTGATCGTGCAGGATTTTATCAAAGCTGCCCGTGACCGGGAAATACCCGTCGGATTGGGGCGTGGTTCAGTGGCCGGAAGTCTGGTAGCTTATGCTCTCGGAATAACCGATGTCGATCCCCTGCGATATGATCTGCTGTTTGAACGATTCCTGAATCCTGAACGGATCTCAATGCCCGATATCGATATTGATTTTTGCTACGAACGCCGGGATGAGGTGATCGAATATGTACGCGAAAAATATGGCAAAAAAAATGTAGCCCAGATCATTACTTTTGGCACCATGGCATCCCGGGGTGTCGTTCGTGATGTTTCTCGCGTGCTCAAAATTCCGATCCCAAAGGCTGATGCGATTGCAAAAAAAATCCCCGTTTTTCAAGGCAAGCCGATGCCCATCGAAGAGGCTTTCGAACGTGTACCGGAATTGAAGGAATTGAGCAACGAACAGGATCCGCAGATTCAGGAACTGCTTGAATATTCAAAAACCCTGGAGGGTTTGGCCCGTCATGCATCCGTCCATGCTGCGGGAATATTGATCGCACCGGATGATATCACCAATTATGTGCCACTCGCAGTAACTTCGGATAAGCAGACTACCACCCAGTGGACCATGGGCTGGTGTGAGGCAATCGGGCTGCTTAAAATGGATTTTCTCGGATTGCGTAACCTCACAGTCATTCACAATACGGAGAAGATGATTCGGGAAAAGTATGATGCATCTTTTTCAATAAAAGATATCCCACTCGACGATATGAAGACTTTTGAACTTTTCGGAAATGGCAACACGATCGGGATGTTTCAATTTGAAAGTGCCGGTATGCAGGAATATCTGAGGAAACTGAAACCAAACCGGATTGAAGATCTCATTGCGATGAATGCCCTTTACCGGCCAGGGCCGATGGATATGATCGATGATTTCATCGCACGCAAAAAAGGCGAAAAAGAAATCACCTATCTGCATGAAAAGCTGCAATCCATCCTGCAGGAAACCTACGGTGTTATCGTATATCAGGAACAGGTAATGCGCATTACCTCGGAACTGGGCGGATTTACACTGGCAGAAGCCGATATAATGCGCCGCATCATGGGGAAGAAGAAAAAAGAAGAGATGCAGGAACAGAAGGACAAGTTTGTCGAAGGGTGTATTAAAAACGGCATTGATGAAAAGAGTGCCGGTCAGATAGCGGATATGATCGAAAAATTCGCCTCTTATGGTTTCAATAAATCCCATTCGGCAGCGTATGCATTGATCGCCTATCAAACCGGTTATCTGAAAAGCAATTACCCGGCGGAGTTTATGGCCGCAAACCTGTCCAGCGAGGTGAGCAACACGGATAAAATTGTCCATCTTATAGATGAATGTCGCAAGATGGGTATTGAGGTGGTCCCGCCCGATGTCAATTATAGTGCGGCCCATTTCGTAGCTCTGGAAAAAAGTAAGATCGCTTTCGGTCTGACTGCAATCAAAAATGTGGGTTCAGGTGCTATCCAGTCGATTATCAAATACCGTGAAAAATTAGACCGGTATGAAAATATATTCCAGATGATGGAGCTGATTGATTTGCGTCTGGTCAATAAAAAAGTACTCGAGAGTCTTGTACAGGCCGGAGCTCTCGATTCACTGGAAGGCAATCGGGCCCAGAATTTTTATGCGATAGAAAGTGCGATTGAATTCGGGCAAGATATTCAGTCGAAAAAAAACCGGCAGATCGGTCAAAAAACCTTGTTTGACCTGCATCCTGAAATGAATGAAAACACCGTCCTATATCCGAAATTACCGGATGTTCAGGACTGGAGTTCACAGGAAAAACTCATTCGCGAAAAGGAATTTCTCGGTTTTTACGTTACCGGTCACCCGCTGGAAAAATATGCCAATATAATAAAATTATATAGTACAAATTTTGAATCCGCCAACGGGCAAATTAACGGTAATCAGAACCTGATCACAGTTTGTGGCATGATCACGGACCTGCGCACCCTGATCGATAAAAAACAGAACAAAATGGCATTTGTAAAAATTGAGGATTTCAGTCATACATATGAAGCTGTCGTTTTTGGTTCGGTGTTTCCCCAGGTAGAAAAGGTTTTGAAACCGGACGCCCTCGTTTTAATCAAAGGGAGATTAAACGGCGCAATTGATGAACCGGTTATCAAGCTTATCTGCGAAGATGCTTACGATCTGAATGAAGTACCGGGCAAAATGACTGAGGCCATTGTTCTGCGGGTGGAGAAGGATAAACTGAAGCCCGAGGATATTACATATCTCAAAAACATCCTTTTCTCGCATAAAGGAAAAGTGCCCGTATATTTCCGGGTTGCAGTCGACGGCAGGGAGGATGTAAACATGGTATCCAGAAAAGTCAAAATTCTGGTTAACGGAGCCATGCTTAACGATCTCGAAAAAATTGTTTCCCTCGATAATATGAAGGTGAAGGTGAAACTGGCGTGAGGGTGGTTGTCCAACGGGTAAGTCAGGCAAGTGTTAAGGTAAACGGGGCGGTTGTCGGACAGATTGAAAACGGTCTTGTTCTATTGGTTGGGGTGGCGAAAGAAGATACGCTGAGCGATATTGAATTTGTCGCAAATAAGTGTGCCAATCTGCGCATCTTTGAAGATTCTCAGGATAAAATGAATCGGTCGATACGGGAGGTTGGTGGCCAAGTTCTGGCAGTATCGCAATTTACACTTCTTGGTGATACCCGAAAAGGGCGCCGACCCAGTTTTATCAATGCCGCCGATCCTGAACAAGGAAATAAGTTATATGAATATTTTATCGCGTGTCTTAAGCAGGAAGGTATTCATGTCGAAAAAGGTATATTCGGGGCAATGATGGATGTTGACCTGACCAATCGGGGTCCGGTCACATTGATTGTTGAATCAAAGCATCGATAAAATCAAAAAAACAGGCCCGGTTGTATGATAAATTTAAGTACAATTATAAATACGTATCGAGACCGCTGGTGGTTTAAGCTGAGCCTTGCCTTCCTGGGACTGGTAGTATTGACCCTGATAATGGATAAACTGGTCATGCCGTTCTATGTGCATCTGGGTGAGGAAACTGAAATGCCCGATGTCATAGAAATGAATGTGAGTGAAGCGCAGAATTTGCTTGAGATGAAGGGATTTAATGTATTTATTAACGATTCGTTATATGATGCCAATCATCCCGAAAACGTCGTTATTGAGCAAAATCCCTATCCTTATGCACGTGTGAAAGAAGGGCGGCGGGTTTATCTGACCATTTCAATCGGTGAAAAGCCGATCATAATGCCTAATTTGTTCAGTGTTTCACCCCGTGAGGCGGAGTTGATACTGGAGACCAATAATCTTAAGCTGAGAAATAAAAACTATATCTACTCCGATATCTATCATGAAGGAACGGTTATCGGTCAGTCTTATCCTCAGGGGCAGATCATTAAACCGGGTTCAGGAATCGATATTACAATCAGTCTTGGTAAATTGCGCGAAGAATTAATTGTTCCGGATCTTATTGGAAAAAGCCTCTTTGAGGCAAGGGCCAGACTTCGGGAAATGCAGCTTACGATTGATGAAATTATTTATGAAGAGCGAGAAAATATCCTGCCCGAAACCGTACTGAAACAGTCGATTCCAGCCGGAGAAGCTTTTGAAGAAGGTGATACGATCGACCTGACCGTGAGTAAAGAAAAAATATGAGCATCAGAAAACTTGCCCCATCCATTTTATCAGCCGATTTGTTAAAACTGGAAGAACAGATCAGGATCGTGGAGGCCAATGGCGCAGATTTTATTCATATCGATGTCATGGACGGTCATTTTGTCCCCAACATCACATTTGGACCGGTTATGGTAAAAATCCTGAAAAGGATAACCGATTTACCGCTGGATGTTCACCTGATGATCGAAAATGCGGATCGTTTTGTGGAAGAGTTTGCGCAGGCAGGTGCGGGATATATCACCGTCCATCAGGAAGCCTTGAAACATTTGCACCGTACACTGCAACAGATACGTGAAGCGGGTGCAAAACCGGGAATTTCCTTAAATCCGGCCACCGATATCTCAACACTTCTGCCCGTGCTGGGTGAGGTTGACATGGTCCTGCTTATGACTGTTAATCCGGGCTTTGGCGGCCAGGATTTTTTGCCTTTTGTCCTGGATAAGATCAAAGCGCTGGCAGAGATAAAAGCAGAACTTGAATACGACTTTATGATCGAAGTTGATGGCGGCATTGAACCGGGTACCGCAAAAAAGGTGCTTGCTGCAGGGGCGGAAGTACTGGTCGCCGGCAATGCTATTTTCGGTCAATCGGATATCGCCGGAGCCTGCCGGAAATTGCATGATGCACTCAAAACCGCATGATCGATTGAGTATCCGCCCGGAAATTCAGCGCAAGCTGATACATCTTGCATGTTCCTCCGTTCCACTGGCTTATCAGTTTTTTTTAGCGCGGGAACAAATTCTACTCATAAGCGGTATGATAACCTTGGGATTACTGACCGGTGAATGGTTGCGCAGATACTGGCAGCCTGGTATCTTGCTGTTTGAAAAAATATTTAGTAGTTTACTGCGCGAGGAAGAAAAATATAAACTCACAGGAGCAACCCACTTATTCATCTCTGCTACCATAACAATATTTTTATTTGAAAAATCCATTGCCGTGCCGGCGATACTGACATTGACCATATCGGATTCAATGGCTGCAATTGTAGGTAAGAGTGTTGGGCGGCACCCCATCTTTAATAAAACACTGGAGGGGTCAATTACCTTTTTTTGTATGACAATCGGTATTTTTTATTTTGTATTTGGTCATCTGACACTTTTCAGCATTCTTACCGCAGGGATAGTAACTCTTTTTGAAGTATTACCGTTTCGCTTTAATGATAATCTGGGTATTGCCCTTGCCACAGCGTTTTTGCTCATGCTTGGCAGAAGATAGTGAGGTGATTTTTTTGAGGAAATCATTTACCCTCTGCGGAGCGATTCTGATGGCCGCAACGATAGCACAGGCGGGAGGTTTTAAAAAGTTCGCCGGAGAGTTTCTTTATAATGGTGTGGGCAGCAGAGCTCTGGGTATGGGTAGTGCATATGTTGCCGTCGCGAACGATGTAACGGCCGGATACTGGAATCCGGCAGGTCTGGCCGAGGCTGAGGGATTCCAGGCCCAGTTCATGCATTCTCAGCAATTTATATCTTCGGTTCAGTATGATTATCTGGGCCTTTCCCGTAAATTTGAAAATGGCGCTACTATGGGATTATCCGTTCTGCGACTGGGAGTGGATGATATTGCAGACTCCCGCAATGCGTTGATCGGGGAATCATTACAGACCGGGTATCTGGATTATTCCAAGATATCCTATTTCAATACTGCGGATTATGCATTTATTTTGTCTTATGCGAACCGATATAACGATAATCTTTCCTATGGCGCCAATATTAAACTGATCTATCGGGATTATTCGATTGAATCGGCACTGGGGATAGGTTTTGATGCAGGTGTGCGCTATCGTATCCTGCCTGGTTTTATTGCCGCATTGATTGTGCGTGACATTACGACAACGATGATGGCCTGGAGTACTGATGAAAAAGAATTTATTACGCCTTCACTGAGACCAGGTATAAGCTATCAGTATTTATTTGAATCGATTGGGTTATATTTACAACCATCTTTTGACGTCAATCTGATGTTTGAAAACCGCAAAGCATCGGCCCAAATGCACCTGGGGCCGATAAGTGCCGACACGTTCTGGGGCATGGAAGCGGGTTATCGTGACGTCGTGTTTTTACGCGCGGGTTATGATGATCTGGAACGGTTTAACGGCGGAATCGGTCTGAGCATCACCCGCTTTGCAATCGATTATTCCTACACTAATTATGACCAGGAACTGGGTAATGTACACCGAATATCGTTTCATTTAAAATTGCGGTAATGAACGGACTATTTGATTGAAAATTTTCTGTATAAATCCCCCCACCATGAACACATCCACGATTTTAATGCGCAATCATTTCGTTTTATTAATTTTTATTTGGAATTTCTGAACAGTCTGAGGGCGCTCAGGAATGTGATGCCTAATGATTTCCAATCAGGCCGTAAATAAAGATCTCAGATGTTACCAGGATGCCTTTTTTTCAGTGATCGATAATTAAGCGGTACCTGATCCACCAAATCCCCGCTATTTTTCCTGATCCATTTCGGCAATGTCTTCTTTGGCTTTTTCGGCATAAGAGGAATCCGGGAATTTCTGGATGATGGCATTTAAAATTTCGATGGATTTTTCCTTGTTTTTCAGATCTTCCCGATACATTTCGGCAGCGTCATAATATCTTTCCGGCGCATCCTCCCGTTCCGGATACGACTCGGCGTATTTTTGCAAGGTTTCCGCAGCACGCTGATAGTCATCAAATTTTCGCCGGTAAATTGCTTCGATCTCGATCAACGACTCAGGTGCATACGGATGGGTTCGATAACGCTGATATATTTCGTCATAGATCTCAATTGCCTGCTCGTACCGGTCGGCATCATAATGTATCTCAGCAATGCGTTTTAAGGCCTCTACCGCATGGGTGTTCTCCGGGTATGCCTCTACCAGCAGCCGATAATTGGTCAAAGCATCGCTAAAATTATCGAGTTTATATTGATATAGTTCGGCCAGGTAAAACTGGCCATCACCCGAAATCTCCTTCTCCGGAAAATCGGTGATCAAACGAACAAAATTATCGCGCGCTTCCTGGTATCGGCTCATCTCATTATATTGCAATTGGGCAAGATTGTAGAGTATTTCGGAGGCAAGCAAACTCTCGGGTTTAATATATAAAATTTTTTCATAAGTCATCATGGCTTCCAGCCAATCCCGCTGTTTCCTGTACAGATCACCAAGCCAGAACAGAATTTGGTCCGGATACCGGACATCCTGATCAAAGGTATGCAGATAATATATTAATCGCTCTATCAGAAGGGGATTCAAATCAGGGTGGTTCAGCTCGACCATAAATGCCAGATACCTATGAAAACGGTCGCTGAGACTACTCTGAAATGTACTATCGTTGAGGAAATCGTTGATTTTTTGTGCCACAGATTCAAATGTCCGTTTGGCTTTTTGCTGTAATATGGCCCGGACAGCATCACGCGCTTCGCCGGACTTCGGGCCGCCGGGATAAAGGCGCAGGATTTCCAGGTAATATATCATAGCCTGGGTATAGCTGTTTTCCTGTTCATGAATACTGGCCAGGATGAAAAGAATGTCCGGATTATTGGTCGATGTGGGAAAAGTGCGCAGAAAAAGGGCACATTCATCCACAAGAACCTCGTTAATATCTTCATCGCTGCGGGAGAAACTTTCTTTCAGATATTGCAGAAAGCCACTCTCGGATAGCTGGTCGGCCTGCAACATCCCAGTCAATAGGATAGCCAACAATATGGTTATTGTTCTCATCCTGACATCCTCCATTATCAAATCTTTTTTGGCGTTACAAAAATAGTTTTTTCATTACTTATTAAAACCTGACCGGGAGAGGCTTTGCGGGGCTTTCGGACGTAACGAATCTCGGTGTAATTAACCGGTACCGTCCCTGAATGTCGGGCGGAACTGTAGTAGGCGGCGATACTCGCGACTTCCTGTATTACCGTCTGTGGTGGATGTTCATTGCGGCCGGGCATACGGATTACGACATGGGATCCGGGGACACTCTGTGCATGAAACCACAGATCGAATTTACGTGAATATTTAAACGTCAGCAGGTCATTATTTGCCGCACTTTTTCCGATCAGTACCTCCCACTTTTTTTCCAGTAACAGACGATTGAAGCTGTAAATAAAAGCCGTATCGGATTTTCTAATATTATCTTCGGATTGGATCAGATGGCGGCTTTCAAGTTCCTGAATTATCTTTTCCAATTTACGCAGCGGAGGTCCTTGGGCAAGTTGCCGGTTCAATTTTTCCATTGCCAGCAATTCCTGCTCAAGTGTATCGATCTTAATTTCCAGTCGGGCATTGCGTGTCTCACTGTTTTTATATTTTTCAAAATAAAGTTTTGCATTTTCCTGCACGGATTTCGCGGGATTCAATTTAATTTTTACTTTTTCCTGGTGGCTCGAAAATATATTTGGCAACGATATCGTATCCAGCCCTTTTCTGATATCTTTGGAGAATGCCTGCAATAGTTTCCCTTTTACTACGGCCTCTGCTTTGCGGTCTGCCAGATTCTTTGCTGATTCTATCTGCCGCCGCGTGCGGAGCAGATAAGCCGAGCGTTTTTTTACTGTCGTGAGCGCTTTTTGATATTGCCGTTCATAACGCTGCACGGTCTCAGACAGATAGATAAACCGATTCCACGCTTCATTCAGGTTCGCAAATGATTCACTCTTCATGATGTCGGTTAAATGTGTCAGTTCACAGATGCTAAGAATTATGTTGCCGGTATTTTCGTGGTAGAGGACTGGATCAAAGGATTTAAATTCTGATAACAGAGTTTTTACCGTGTGGTGGAGTTCCTCCACCTGATCATGGTGGAGTTTTTGCAGCTGTGTCTCCGATGGTAAAGCACATCGATGGCAGATTTCAGTAGCTAATTGATTATTAAAGCCTGCCAGAGTGTGTGTCATAAATTTATGGATAGGCATTTTAGGGCGATCACCTATCGCCTTTCCTAAAGCATCCAATGTAAGCTCGCTCGGAAGTAATACGGGTAAATGACTTTCGCCGGAGATATCACCGAGCTTTTTCTTAAAAGAAGCTATTGTTCTACCCGATGAATCATGTAAAATAACATTCGGATGCTTTCCGTAAAATATGGCTTGCAACCCGGACTCGCCAAAATCAAACATAACCCTTTTATCGTAAGGCAGGATATATATATCACGCAGGCTTTGATTGCGAATTGAATCGAAAAAAGAAGTCTGTGGTTCCTTAATGTTCTGGAAATCTGTAAGCAGCAGATATGGCTTTTGAAGATTCAGACCGATTCTGAGAAAATATTGTTTTTTATCTCCCAGGTGAAGAATAAGTTCTTCTTTTCGATAGGTAAAACATTGCTGCAGAATAAAGCCGGAAAGCTGTCTTTGTATTTCTGAAACCTGTCTTTCAAAAATAAAGTAATTACGATGCATGCTTTGGATTGGAGCGGTCTTTGCTTTTAAGAATCGCTTTGGTTAAATTTACCATCCTAAATATAGTCAATTTTATAACGCCAAACCGTAAAAAATAACTGATGCCTTACAGTATGACCGGCTTTGGCCGGGCCGAAGCCAAAAATGATCGCTATGAACTAGCAGCTGAGATTCGCAACCTGAATAATCGATATCTCGAAATCGGATTACGATTACCGAAATCTTTGGCAGCATATGAGTTCTCCCTGAAGGATATCGTTAAAAAGTATGTTCTCCGCGGAAAAGTCACCGTAACGATAACATTCAAAGATGTTTTGAATCTTACCGAAAACTTCAGCCTTAAAAAAGAATCGGTAAGGTTTTACCGGATGATTCTCGAGCAAATTACTGAGGAGGCTGGTCTCAGTGATCCGATCAAGCTGGAGCATCTTTTGCAATTTAAGGAATTGCTCGAACCAGACGATCTGGAACTGAAAGATGAAGAACTTGAAAAAACGCTGAACGCACTGCTTGAGGAAGCACTGATTGATCTTAACCATATGCGCCGGGCAGAAGGTGAGAATATCGCTACCGATTTACAACAGCGGATCGACTCAATTGAGCAAAAAGTTGCAGAAATGGCTCGAAAAGGAAGCGAAAATCCCCGACAGGAGCTGGAAAAACTCAGTACACGTCTTGAAGATCTGATACATTCGGGTGAGATCAATCGCGATCGTCTTGAGCTCGAATTGGCATTGATTAGTGACAGGGTGGATATTTCTGAGGAATGCACCCGGATGCAAAGTCATATAAAACTCTTTCGTGAGGTGCTGGGTACGGGGGGAGAGATTGGTAAAAAACTGACTTTTATTTTGCAGGAAATGCAGCGAGAAAGCAACACGATCGGATCGAAAACCACTGACATATCAATCGCGCATGGTGTAATTCAATTAAAAGAAGAAATTGAAAAAATACGCGAGCAGGTTCAGAACTTAGAGTGAACATATGTACCGATTCATTGCCCTTTCTGCACCATCGGGTGCCGGAAAAACAACCATCGCCAAACTTCTGGTTCGACGTAACAAAGATATGGTGATTTCTGTTTCGGCAACAACCCGGCCACAGCGTTCAGGTGAAAAAGAAGGGGTGGATTACTATTTTATGAGCAGACATGAATTTGAAACCAACATCCGGAATCATAATTTCCTGGAATATGAGCAGGTCCATGAAAATTATTATGGAACACTCCGATCGGTAGTGGAAAATCTCGTACGGCATGGGAAACGAATTGTATTCGATATCGATGTAAAAGGGGCTTTATCAATACGTAATGCATATCCCCAGGAAAGTCTCCTGATCTTTATCCAGGCACCCTCGATCGATGATCTCAAGCAGCGACTCTTACAACGGAAAAGTGAAAGTGAGGCAGCGATACATTTACGTTTAAAACGGATCGATTTTGAAATAGATCAAAGCAAATTTTTTGATCATATTATCATAAATGATACGCTGGATCATACTATTGAGAAAATAGAATCGCTGATTCATGCCAATGGTGTTGATTGAATCAGTGTGGTTTTAAAGTGTCATTTTTAGTCATTTTGATATGGGAGAAATCGAACACCGGATCTAAGGGGAGAATACCTATGACCAAAGATTGCAAACTATCTAACTGCCTGATTCAGTCTATAAGATCCATTTCCCCGCATCGAACGGATGACGGATCAGAAGACGCCGATCTCAAAGTTGGTATTGCTATAGCAATTTTATGAATAGAACGCACAATTATGCAGTATAAAAAGTTAACTAACAAGTTAATACAGGTGTGCCATGAATTTTAAAGGAAAAAAGATCCTACTCGGAATTACCGGCGGAATTGCGGCATATAAATGCGCCGAACTGGTCAGAAGATGGATTCAGTTTGGGGCCGAGATTGAGGTCGTGATGACACCGGCTGCCCAGAAGTTTATTACGCCATTGACCATGGAAACATTGGCAAATCGCAAGGTGCATACACAACTTTTCCCTGAAAATGAGTTTAGTGCAACCATCCACATCGATCTGGCAGATTGGGCCGATATTGTGCTCATCGCCCCGGCTACAGCTGATTTTATTGCAAAATTGCGAAATGGCGCTGGTAATGACCTGTTATCGACAATATGTCTCGCCGCCTGGCGTAAAACCATTGTTGCACCGGCAATGAATTCAAATATGTGGGTAAATCCGGCGGTACAGGATAACCTGAATATGCTTTCCGAACGAGGATATTTAATCATCCAACCGGATGAAGGTAATCTGGCCTGTGGTTATGAGGGAGTGGGTAGACTTCCTGATCCTCATATCATTGATCACTGGCTGGGATACAAGATGCACCAGAACACATACCTGAAAGGCAGGACGGTTCTGATTACAGCGGGACGTACGGAGGAAGAAATCGATCCCGTCAGGCTGATTACCAACCGCTCTTCCGGCAAAATGGGATTTGCACTTGCCCAGCAGGCTTTTTTTAACGGAGGCAGAGTCATCCTGGTAGCAGGCCCGAATAATCTTGATCCGCTACCGGGCATTGAATATCATCCAGTGGTCACAGCCGAAGAAATGTATGAAAAAGTAACCGAAACAGTGGATGCAGCTGATATCGTCATTGCCAATGCGGCTGTGTCGGATTATCGTAGTAAGGATGTGTATTTTCGTAAGATAAAAAGGGAAAAGGAAGAACTAGATCTGCATCTGGTGGCAAATCCGGATATACTGGCACAACTGGGGATCCGCAAAGGTAACCGGATCCTCGTTGGATTTGCTCTGGAAACCGACAATGAACACGCTAATGCCAGAGCAAAATTGCGTAAAAAAAATCTCGACATGATCGTACTGAACAATCCGACCGAAAATGGTGCGGCGTTCGGGCATGATACCAATAAGGTCACCATCTTTAAAAGACGCGGTAAACCAATTGAGCTGCCGGTGATGTCCAAATCAGAAGTCGCAGAGCGGATATTACAGGAAATCGGTGGCCTTTTAGCTGGCGGGATGAAGCGCAAAAGCAACGGGCAGAAGGGTAAAAAGCGTTAAAGCAGCCAAGCTAAGAAACCAGCGGCGATTTCAGGTCGCCTCGTCTGAAGCAGGGATGACGCTGGAGCAGAACGAGCTATGTCGCTTGAAACCGCTGTATGGTTGGATCATATGAATGCCATAGCGGATATTGCCCGGTGCGCGATCCGGTGATACCAGATCCCGGATTCTGCAAGCCGGGAAATTTTGGTGGTATGCGCCAGAAGTGCCATACCCAGGTTATGATTTAGGAGATACAGGAATTGATTATAGATTATTAGCTCTGTGAGAGGTGAATTTGATATGATATCATTTGGAAGAATCGTATTGCTGCTTCTGTTGACTGCTTTACTGCTGATTGCGCAGGACATTCCTGAAAATCTTGCGCCGGATGCAGAAATTCCGGTTGATCCGCAGATCAGGATCGGTACTCTTGAAAATGGATTGAAATATTACATACGGGTTAATAAAAAACCAGAAAAGCGGGCAGAACTAAGACTGGCAGTAAACGCCGGATCTGTTCTAGAGGATGATCGGCAACTCGGTCTGGCCCACTTTGCCGAACATATGGCCTTCAACGGTACCAAAAATTTTGCCCGTCAGGAATTGGTCGATTATCTTGAATCCATTGGGATGCGTTTCGGTCCCGATCTGAATGCTTTTACCAGCTTTGATGAAACTGTTTATATGCTGCAAATCCCGACAGACAGTATTGAAATTGTTCACCGTGCATTTCAGATTCTCGAAGACTGGGCGAGTAATATCTCATTTGAGGATGCGGAAATTGATAAGGAACGCGGCGTAATCATCGAGGAGTGGCGGCTGCGCCGGGGTGCGGATGCGCGCATGCGTGATAAACAATTCCCTATATTATTCAAAGGTTCCCGTTATGCAGACAGGCTCCCGATCGGTAAAACTGAAATTTTGAAATCTTTTGAATATCAGACATTGAGAAATTTTTACCGGACCTGGTATCGGCCTGATTTAATGGCCATCGTTGCTGTTGGTGATTTCAATCCGGATACGATGCAGGTACTGATAGAGCAGCATTTCTCAAAAATTCCCTCCCCCGATAACGCGGCTGAACGACCGGTGTATCCGGTTCCCGATCATGAGGGTACTCTTTTCGCGATTGCCAGCGATCCTGAAGCTACCCGGTCGACGGTAAGTGTGTATTACAAGCTGGATGTACAGCGGGAATCACTGGTAAAGGATTATCGACGCATGCTGGCGGAAAATTTATTCAACAGTATGCTGAACACACGTCTGCGGGAACTCACCCAGCAGGCTGATCCACCATTTCTATTCGGATATTCTTCGAAAGGGCGATTCATCCGGTCAAAGGAATTTTATGTGCTTGGCGCCGGTGTGGCGGAAAATGATATTGAACGTGGACTTGAAACATTGCTGACAGAAGCACAAAGGGTTAAGATATATGGGTTTAACGAATCAGAACTGGAACGGGAAAAAATCGATATGCTACGCGGCCTTGAACGCGCCTACAATGAACGGGATAAAACGCAGTCTCGGATTTATGCAGCGGAATACCTGAGAAATTATTTTGAACAGGAACCTATACCAGGCATTGCCTATGAATTTGATCTGGCAAAAATATATGTCCCTGGAATTACGCTGAACGAGGTAAACAGCCTGGCGGAGAAGTGGATCACCACCGGCAATAAAGTTATCCTGGTAAATGCACCGGAGAAAGAAGGAGTGCATATACCTACAGAGTCGGATTTATCTGCGGTTTTTACTGCGATTGAATCCAAAGAAATTTTGGCTTATGTGGATAAAGTAAATAATGAACCGCTGGTCGCTGCCGTACCTGAACCGGGTAAAATTGAATCGGAACAAATAATTTCCGATTTAAATATCACTGAATTACAACTCTCCAATGGGGTGCGTGTAATCCTGAAACCTACCGATTTTAAAAATGATGAAATCCGTATGACCGCTTTCAGCCCCGGCGGACATTCTCTGTATCCTGATGAAGATTATCTCCCGGCCATCACCGCGACACAGATTATCGGGCAATCTGGACTGGGTAAATTCGATCTGATGGAACTGCAGAAAAAATTAACCGGTAAGTTGGTCAGTGTTTCTCCTTATATCGGTGAACTTGAAGAAGGATTTTATGGATCGGCGGCTCCCAGAGACCTGGAAACCTTGTTTCAAATGATTTATTTGAATTTCTATGAGCCACGAATTGACAGCACAGCATACCTGTCTTATATCAAACGGATGGAGGGTTTCCTGCAAAACCGAGAGGCCAATCCGGAGGCTGCTTATCAGGATACGATACAGGTAACAATGGGAAGCTACCATTACCGCCGCCGTCCCTGGTCAGACCGGATGTTTGCCGAACTTGACATGGACCGTTCATTCGCGATTTATATGGACCGTTTTTCGGATGCCAGCGATTTTACATTCATTTTTATTGGTAATTTTGTTGTTGACTCAATAAAATCACAGGTTACAACGTACCTGGCAAATCTGCCATCTGCTGACAGGGTTGAGCGGTGGAAGGACGTAGGCATCAGGACACCTGAGGGTATACTCACAAAGTCTGTTCACAAAGGTGTCGAACCCAAAAGCCGGGTTCAGATCCATTTTTCGGGTTCGTTTGAATGGACACCACAGGAAGAATATGATCTTGAGTCCATGGGTGATGTGCTGCGCATCAAATTACGCGAAGTCCTGCGAGAGGATATGGGCGGAACATACGGCGTAAGTGTCAGTGCCATCGATTCCCGGATTCCGCAGCAGGAATTCCGAATGATCATCTCTTTCGGATGTAATCCGGAGCGGGTAGAGGAGATGATACAGGCCGTCTGGACCCAGGTTGATAGTCTGAAGTCCGAACTGGTGGATGAACTCTATATTACAAAAGTGAAGGAGATTCAGCGCCGGGCGCGCGAAAAAGATTTAAAGGAAAACAGCTTCTGGTTAAGTAAACTGGAAAACTTCTACTTTTATGATGAGGATCCGCACAATCTGTATACCTTCGACGAGCGGATTAAAAATTTCTCTGCGGAAGCTGTTCGGAACGCTGCCAGAAAATATCTGGATAAGGATAATGTCGCCACGTTTGTCCTGTACCCGGAAGCAGCCAAAACGCAATAGATTTGGATCCTCAGCCGGCCGGCGGTAAACTGCAAAAACGACTGTAACAAATTGTATGTCATACTGATCCGGCTTTAAAGGAATGAAGAGCTTGTCAGGAGGATAGACATTGTACTGGGACTTCTGACAAATGCATTCACAATAAGAAAATTTATCACCCTGAATTTATTTCACAGTATATTTAAGGGATTCTGAAACAAGTTCCATTAGATTTTATTTTATCAATATGATAAAATAATATTGTTGTTATTTTCAGAATGACATCTTGGCAAATATTATCATTTTTCAGAAGTTTCACTCCTAATATTCACGGTCCAATGCTCACCGTCTACCGAAAACTTTGTTCTGCCAATTTAACGGTGACATGTACGTTTACTTTTTTATGTATAATTTTCTTCAGATTATCGTCCGTCAGATCGATCAAATTCCCCGGGATCGATCTGCCGTTAACCTCAATGCTGACCTGCCCGCGCTGCAGGCCCTGTGGATTTTCGATGGTTAAAAGGTATTGTTTTCCGCGGAATATCCTCTTGACCTGAACTTGTTTAAAATGTTCGGGCAGGCAGGGATCGATGAGAAGGCCTGCATAGGCTGGCCGCACCCCAAGAATATAATCAAATGTGCCCCGCAGCATCCAGACCGAGGAGCCGGTCAGCCAGGAATGGCTTGCCTGTCCAAATGTCGGATGATCCGGACTGGTGACATATTCAGAATAGACGTATGGCTCCGTTTCATAGCGATCAATATCTATTACAGGATTGTTGGGTAATGCTTTTTTGTAGATTTCGAAAGCCCGGTTGCCATGACCCAGGAGGCATTCTGCAATAACGGCCCAGGATACCGGGTGGTTAAAAACCGCACCGTTCTCTTTCTTGCCGGGAACACACCGTGTTGCCAGTCCGATATTCGCGTCAATTTTTGAATAAGCCGGATGGAGTATCTTGGGTCCTTTGGCTGTTTCCAGATGTATATTTACTGATTTCATACATTGACAGGCTCTTTCCCCTGTGGCGACGCCGCTGATTACTGCCCAGGTCTGTGTATTGAGAAATATTTTTCCTTCTGCATTGGATGATGAGCCGATTTTTTCTCCGCTATCATTGGTACCGCGAATATACCACTTTCCATCCCAGCAATGTGTGTTGACAGCATCGGCGATCATTTCATACCGTTGCCGGTAGATGTCGGCCTTTTCCTGATCGCCGATGTAAACGCATAGTTCGGTGGTCTCCCTGAGAATATAGCAGAGAAACATGGTAACCCAAACACTCTCACCCCGTCCTTCCCGCCCGAGATAATCCAGGGTATCGTTCCAGTCGCCCGGACCGAATTTAGCCAGATGCCGGTCCGTCAGATTGGCGAGTGTGTAATCGATTGCAGCATACAGGTGTTCTAATACGGAGGCATTTCCCCCATCCTGAAACGGTTTTTCGATCCGGAGGAGATCAAAATCACCGGTCTCCTTAAGATAGGTGATCACAGCAAGCGGCAGCCACAGAGGAGTATCCGTATGACCCGTACGTTCACCTCCGCCGGTAACGGGATAATAAAGGTGATAGGTACTTCCGTTGGCAAACTGATATCCGCACATTTCCAGGATACGTTCCTTTGCCCATGAGGAGCGGGCGATCACCGGGCCCATCAGGTCCTGACAGGAATCCCTGAATCCGCGCCCGAAGAGCAGCCCGCCATGGTAGTAAGAGGCATCGCGCGAGAAGCGAAAGGTTACCGACGTCTGATACTGGTTCCATACATTGATAAAAGTATTCATATCCTCATCGGGGGTGTCAATGTGGATATGGCGGAGATAATCATGCCAGTTTGATCTAAGCAGATCAAGTTCACGGTCAACAGTGTCCAGATCCCGGTATTTGTTTACTATTTCCGGCGCGGCGGTCAGAACATCCGTCCTTTGAACCACTCCGAGTAAAATGACAAATTCTGATGTGCTTCCGGATTTAATCTCCAGGGGCATTTGAAGCGCGGTGACTGCATCACCGGTGGTGATTTCAGAATTGGTGCAATGGCCCTGCTCAACGGCAAGTGGATTGCTTTCCGACCGCCAGCGTCCGACGAATAAATTTTTACTTCCGTCCCAGTGGGATACGGGCAGTGATGAAGAAAAGAATACATAACGGTCCCAGGCTTGGTTTGACTGCTTGACCGTTGGTCCGGAATAAGTAACCCAGTATCGTTTACTCGCCAGGAGTATTTCATGATCCCGGTCAAAATGAACATCATTAAAATGCTGATCATTAGGCTGGTTGATCAAATCGACCAGTGCATGCCCGAGGCAGAGCTCTGTATAGGCAAAGATATCGAGCTGTTTTACCTCGGAATCCAGGTTGGTTAGACTGATCCGCCAGAGCTCCAGATCATCTTCCGGTACGAAATAAGTCAGTTCCAATCGGATTTGATCGTATTCGGACCTGAATCGGGTATAGTATAATCCGTGCCGGCATTCATATCCATCCAGAGCTGTAGCCGTCGGTTGCCAGGTCGGTGACCAGTAAGTTCCGGTTTTTCTATTACGGATATAGATATATTTACCCGGCCGGTCGACAGGTAATCCGTTATAACGCCACCGGGTAATCCGGCTGTCCTTGGGTGAACGATAAAAACTGAAGCCACCGCCGGTGTTGGAGATCAGGGCGTGATATCTGCCGTTTGATAAATAATTGACCCAGGGGGCCGGAGTATCTGGTCGGGTAATCACGAATTCCATCCGATCCTTTGAAAAATGACCGTATTTATTCATCAAGACTCCCGTTCTGCAATTACATTTTAAATTTGTGATGAGAGATTAGAAACCAGGCCTTAGTGCGAGTAATGCGTCGTTATTAGTGACGATGGCACATTAAATTAAAATGAATTTTATTGAATTCGCATTATATATTGTCCGAATCACTCATCACCAGCTTTTAATCCTCAGTCATCAATTTTCGTCCGATGCTTAACAAATCCTGCACAACCTTATCCGTGGGTCCGGTCGCATATATCCTCCCCATGGGTTCCGTAGCCGATACACGGATAAGCATCCAGCCACCATTTTTAAAATAAAACTTGAGGCCGTCTTTCTCATCCGTCGAATCAATCTTATAATGTCCGAAACGGTCGGGTGCTTTTCTTTTTAAAGATTCCATTCGTTCCTGCAGCAGCGCTGTCGGATAATAAAAATCGATACGGTTATATGCCTTCGTACCAATTTCCCTTCGGAGCTCGGTGATCAACTGCACGATATCCGATTCATAATATCCCAGCAGCTCAATGAGCAGCAGGGAAGAAAGCAGACCGTCCCTTTCCGGAATATGCATACCATATCCGAAACCACCGCTTTCCTCCGCACCGATAATTGTGGAAGAAGAAATCATCTCTTCTGCAATGTGCTTGAAACCAACCGGTACTTCCTGAACCTCTGCACCTCTCTTTGCTGCCAGCGAATCTACAGAACCGACCAGAGAGGTACTTCGTACAACCTGCCCCCGCCAGGTTCGAACATCCCAGAGGTAATTGAAAAGCAGTGCGAGCAATTCATGTACGGCAACATAATTTCCCCTGTGGTCCAGAACGCCGAACCGATCGGCATCCCCATCGGTGGCAATCCCAATATTTCCCGGATGTTCGGTAATCATTTTCTTCAATTCCGCCAGATTGTACGGGATAGGTTCGGGGTACAGACCACCGAAGATGGGATTTCGTTCGGAATGAAGGGATTCGATTCTGAGATGCACATCCGAAAGCAGTTTTTGCAGAATCCCCTGTCCGGCTCCATACATTGGATCAAAATAGATGGTGTTCTTATATCTGCTCAAATGATCCATATTCAGCAGGTTCATGACATGCTGTTTATAATCCGGGAAAAAATCAGTCACTTCTTTGTAGGTTCCGGTGTGACTGCCGGAGGTACAGGGCCTTCGGTTATGCAAATAATATTCAATTCGGGCTGTCATCTCGATGCTGGCCGGACCGCCGAAAGGTGATTTAAATTTGAGCCCATGGTAGAAAAAAGGATTGTGGCTGGAGGTAAGCACAATCCCGGCGTCGAGCCGATGATGTTTTACTGTAAAAGAGACTATGGGAGTGGGGATCACATCACGACTTAACAGTACGTTTATTTTATTGGCAGCAAGGATTTCCGCGACGATACCCGCAAATTCTTCAGACATGAACCTGGTATCATAGCCTACGGCCACACTGGCAGAATTTCCGGTGCTCTTACACAGGTGATCAGATATCGCCTGTGCGATGATCTTTAGATTCTCAATTGTAAACATATCGCCGATAACTGCACGCCATCCATCGGTGCCAAATCTGATTTCACCGGTTTTTGATAGATGATTTGAAATATCACTATTCGTCATATTTTACCATGGTTATAGTTGCCAATGTTTGAAGCAAAAGCAGTTGGCAGCAGGCGGTTGTGCGCAAGAAACCAGGCTTCAGATACCGGGGACAAGCCTAAAGAGACATAAAACCAATAAACAGACAGACAGGAGAAAACTGCCATACTGGACGGATTTTCCTTGCCAAATTTTCATTTTTGTCACCAGCTGTTCCGCCGTTCTCAGACTGCCTAAAGATTTCCTTAAAATATTTTTCTTCTTACCATTTTCATATTTTTGATATCCGATTACATATTACCGGCCACCGCTATATTACGAACCATTCCTTTGCGACTCAGTAAGATCCATGCCGGTTTATACATTAATCTGGTTTAACGATTCAAGGGTGTTTGACTGGTCAGGCTGTTATTTCACCAAAACCATCTTCCGCATCTCCTGGCGGCTCCGCTGCCGCAATGTGTAATAATAAATTCCCGAAGCCAAAAGCGTGCCGTCAAATATAACCTGATACTCACCGGCTGCCTGCCATTCATCCAGCAGTGTGGCTACCTTGCGACCATTGATATCATATACCACGAGCGACACATGCCCAGCGTTACGAATATGATATACTATCCTGGTTGATGCATTGAATGGATTGGGAAAATTCCGATCCAGAGTGAAATCCGACGCAGGTCGAGGCCGGTCCAGTTGTTTTTGTTCAACACTGCTGACAATGATATCAGGGGATAAACGGCGGTTGATCATGATCATTACCGCATCTGCAGTCAGTTTTTCGGAACCTGTGCGCAAACTGTTGTCCAGTTTGACGAGTGCCTGCAGTCCAGGTTCGAGATAAACCGTTGCCAGACGCTGCCACCCTTCAAGATAAAAGCTGGTCTGATCAAGGATGACTGTTGTCGAATCCTGTTCGCTATAGACCGTATACCGGACATTTTTCGCTGCCAGGGGGCCGCTGACATTGTAGGCATAGACGTCAAAAAATGCCGCAAACGGCACCGCGATTGAATAGACAAGAGAAGCGTATGCTGAGGTCGCATTAATCAGGATACCGGGTTGATATCCATCGACAAATGCCTTCTGCCAGACTCCGGTACTCGCCACCCCCGAGGCGTCCTCATTGACGATGGTTGCTTCCGGGCGCCAGATATTCCCGTCGCGGTGTGGTGGAATGGCCTGCTGCTGGTAGAAGGTCGTCTGCAACGTGTCCCCGCGCAGATCATTTTCCGCCCTCAGCCCTTCGTAAAAAAAGAATGCTTCCCCGGCCACGTTCCGCTCACGGTTGGCGGCGATAGCTCTCAGAAGGAACGTCGGATCTATTAGTGAATCGCCGATACTGATCAGCATGCCGCTGAAATAGATATCCCGGTGATTGGGAAAATTTGCAAGTGATTTATTCAGTTCGTAAAGATATTCTGAATATGTGTAGCGGTAGAGCTGCGGGATAATATGGTCGACAATGCCTGATTCAACCCATGTTTTTGAATCCTGCAGATACTCGTCATAGGACCAGGGATACAGGCTTGGACTCGAGGATACCAGTAAATGGGCACTCCGGCTTTTTATCGCAGCATGAACCGTTTGAAAAAATGCGCTGAGTTTATCGGCCCGCCAGCGTTTCCAGTCAGGATTTCTGAAATTTAACGGCGGATTGTTTCCGGCATGTTCCGATTTATAGATCTCAACCGTAACCGGATCATATCCGCCTTCAACCGGCATTGCCGGAATCCGGTCCGAATATTCGATTCCATCAACGTCATAATTATCAACAACTTCCAGAGTCAGATCCCGGATAAAATCCTGAACTTCAGGATTGATGGCCGACATCCAGTCAAAGTTGTTTTTGACAACGAGCTGATCGCTGGTATCCTGCAGCGCCCACTCCGGAAACCTGGCCAGTATATGGCCGCCATTCTGGGAATACGAAGTGGCAAAACCCATTTCAAACCAGGGAAGTACTTCCATGCCATTCCGGTGGGCCTCGATCAACACGCGTTCCAGGGGGTTGCGATTGGCAAAAGCCGGGTGTATAGAAATACCGAAAAGATTATCCATCAATGAACTGGGATAAAGGGTGCAGTCTCCGGAAGCACCGCTGCCATTCCAAACGACAGGCAGGACCGTGTTAATTCCGATCGCATGCAGGTAATCCATTGCTTTCGCAATCGAACGATTAGAATTCAATACGTCGCTATCCACATTAGTAATCTTTACAGCCCGTAATTCCACGGCGGATTGGGCGTAAGCCGTTCCGAGAAATGACAAGTAAAGAGCAATAATTATTCTACGAATCATCCTGAAAATGCATGATACCTTAAATTTTTTCATTTCAAGTTATCTATTTTTAACCATTTTCGCAATCGATCTTGATATTGTCCCGTTGATGTTTGATATTTTAATATCGTTGAAAGATGAACCATTTCCTTTTTTCTATTACTGTTTAATTCAGCGCGGGAAATTAAAGGTGGAGAGTTTAGCCGGTTAAGGATGAAAATTCCTATTTGATAAAAATCAATCCAATTAAATAAGGGTGAGATTTAAATAACGGATACTTTTGAAAAATAAGACTTTTTACTGTCGATGCAATCCCAACTATGCCGGTGCAAAGATTCATTCGAGGAACGAAGCAACCTTTAGTAAAGATTGAACCTTCTCCCGATTGACTCGTGATCGTGGCGAAGCCACGCCCTCGGAGGAATGACATTAACATCAGTTTTTCAGAAGTCTCATAACAGTAAATGACACTTTAGGACTGAATCTGAAAACAATTTCATTTACCGAATACTTTCAATTACTGGGAATCCAGAAGGGGCAACATATTCTGCTGCATGCAGCATATCGCAGTATCCGGAAAGTCTTTCCCGGTTATCCGATTGAGGTGTTTTTACAGATTCTGATGAACCAGATCGGGGGGCACGGTTCACTGATCATGCCGGCCTTTACGTATAATTTAAGACGGGAAAATCATCCGGATACCCCTTTTGACCGTTTGAATTCACCTTCACGGGTTGGTGCCGTCTCGGAGACCTTCCGGAATATGCCGGGTGTGATCCGTACATCCGGAGCAACACACTCCTTTTGTCTCTGGGGGAAAGCGGCCGCGGTGATCGGAATAAAAAATGCACCGGAAAGCCCGCTTGGCAGAGGCAGTACGCTTGAATGGCTGGACAGTCAGGACAATGGATATGTGACCATGGTCGGTGTGAATTTTACCGCATTTTCGTTCGGTCATTATCTTGAGCAGCTGGCGCCGGTACCCTGGCACGACTTCTCTCCCTGGAAACACCTCCAGGTGCAACCATTGGGCATAAGCACCGCAGGTGAGCAAAAACTCCGTGAACTTCCGGGATGCAGCCAGTCATTTATTCGTTTTGAACAGTTTCTGATCGAGGAAGGCTTGATTAAACCACATCGGGAAAGATCCTTATGCGCCTATCATATACCGGTCAGAACGCTGCTAGAAACCGGCCTGCTGTTTTTCAGAAACCGGCCACAGGACCTGCTGTGTGAGCCGGATAGCTGTCATGCATGTGATGAACGATGGGAATTTTACCTTACTTCTCTTAAAACCGGGCAGACAAAATGATAAAAACAGCCTTAATTTTTCTATCGGTAGTTGTCCTTATTGGTTGTCGGGTAACCGATGAAACCCTTCGACCGGACCGTCCCGTCGCCGTCAACCGGCTACAATTTGCACAGGAAGTTAAACGGGGAATCCTGAGGGATGCAAAGGTGGGTTATCTCTTTCTGAATAGAACTTAATATAAAACAGTATATCCGGTGCTGTAAATGAATTTAAAGCATTTTTTCATCCTCTGGGCAATTACTTTTGGCGTTCAAAAGGCATTTACCCAGCCTGTCGAGTTGCGGGGTGTCTGGCTGACCAATGTGGACAGTGATGTACTGGACAGCCGCGATCAGATCGCCGAAGCCATGCAATTTCTGGCTGATCATCATTTCAATGTGGTATTTCCTGTTGTATGGAATGACGCCAGCACAATGTACCCAAGTGCGGTAATGGAGCAGATGTTCGATCTACCGATCGATGATGATTATGAGGACCGGGATCCGCTGGCGGAGGTGATCGAAGAAGCACACAACAGGAATATTGCCGTGATCGCGTGGTTTGAATACGGCTTTTCTGCATCACATAAAAAAGACGGCGGTATGATCCTGGATGAAAAACCGCACTGGGCAGCGCGTGATAATAATGGGAAATTGCTTACTAAAAATGGCTTTGAATGGATGAACGGTTATCATCCGGAAGTCCAGCAGTTTCTGATCGATCTGATCACGGAGGTGGTAAAAAAATATCAGATTGACGGTGTGCAGGGAGACGACCGCCTTCCCGCACAACCCATTGAAGGGGGTTATTCAGCATTTACGAAGGCTCTTTATCGAGCAGAACACAGTGGAGTATTTCCACCGGATGATTTCCGTAATCCCGCCTGGCAGCGCTGGCGGGCGGATAAATTGAATGCCTTTGCCCGTAACATGTATCAAAGGGTAAAAGCGCTCAACCCTGAGGTTCTGATATGCTGGGCGCCCAGTGTCTATCCCTGGTCCTACGATGAATATCTTCAGGATTGGCCGGCGTGGCTGCGAGAAGGGTATGCCGATCTTGTGATTCCGCAATGCTACCGCTACCGGCAGAGGGAATATCAGGAGGCGATCGATGAACTCAATCCAAATGATCTGCAAATCAGACAAACGTTCATGCGCCTGATCTATCCGGGTGTGCTGATGAACGTGGGTGATTACCGGATCGGTTGGTCATTCCTGGAAAACTGTCTCCGATACAATCGTGCAAATCATTTTTCCGGAGAGGTATTTTTCTTTTATGAAGGGCTGCGTAAAAACAATAATGAACTCGCCCGCAAACTTCTTGAGACGGTGTATCGTGAGAAAGCCCTTATACCCTGGAAAAAAATGAGGTAGATTTACCTTTTTCCTATAAATATCATTGACATATATGTCCCTTATGCCTAAAATAGGTTTGTTTATTCCCTGAACAATCTTGTCATGCTGAAAAACTTCCTCTGCATAGGTTTAATTATATTCCCGGTAGGATTGCTCGCCCAATCCACAGGTAAGATAGCAGGTACGGTTACCGATGTGGAGAACGGTGAACCGCTTGCCGGTGTAAATATCAGTATTAAAGATCAATTATTGGGCGCCGCAACCGATATGGATGGACAGTATGTTATTCTAAATGTCCCTCCGGGCGAGCAGGTCTTAATATTTGAGTACATTGGATATCAGACCAAGCTGGTCGAAAACGTTGAAGTAAAGATCGACCGGACGACCCGCGTGGACGAAGCCATGACCATCGCCACACTTGAACTGGATGAGGTGGTAACAGTAACGGCCGAGCGGCCGATCGTTGAAAATGACAAGACATTTTCTTCTGTCCACCTTGACGGCGCCGATGTGCGGCCTCTTCCGGTGGAAGGTGTACGCAATGTGCTGGAGCTGGCACCCGGCATCAACCGCAATGCGGATGGCACACTCAGTATTCGCGGGGGTGGCTCCTTTGAAATCAATTATTCGGTAAACGGCATCCGGAGTCTGAATACCAATACCGGCGTACCGGCATATGGAACGGGTACCAAATCCGAAAACAGCTGGAAGTATGATATCAATCCACTTGCCATCGCACAGATGGAAGTTATTTCAGGCGGTTTTAATGCCGAATACGGCAATGCACAATCCGGCGTGGTAAATGTGGTGACAAAAGAAGGGGGATCGAAATTCAATGGCGGATTCACATTTGAATACCGGCCGCCCGGACAGTACCACTGGGGTGATTATGTGTACTCAAAGGAACAATTCGAATGGCGAAAATGGGGAAATCTTGAAAACTGGTATCCGTATTTTGTCGATGACTCGAGCGGCATTGTTGATACAGCTGAAGCCCGCCGGAATTATAATCTCTGGGTAAAGAACCATACCCCTTCCGATGAAAACATTTTCGGAGTATATGATTACCGTCAGTTTGCCTATACCCGCTATCTGTTCAGTTTTGGCGGGCCACTCGGGCGTGACGGCACAAAATTAAATTTTTTTCTTTCCGGAGAACTTAAAAATAAACCGACCCGCTTACCGACACGGGAACAGGTTCAGCAGCTCAGCAATCTGTCGCTGGTCCTCGCATTTAAGCCATCCCCTGGAAACAATTTCAAGGTTACCGGCCTCTATCAGAAATATCTCTCAGGCATGGGCTCAGGTTCCGATGATGTCCGCTGGGCCGGACTCTGGGGCAGAGAAGGGGCAAAAAGAAAATATACCCTGATCTACGATTCACCCCGGGAAGAAACAGTTTTCTCTCAGAGTATATCCTATAAACACATTTTTTCACCGATTTCTTTTCTTGAAGCCAGCATCACCCATCAGAACGAAGTCTTGTATGCCTTGCAGACTCCAACCCCGTCAACCGAGACTGATATCCAGCAGCATCCGTTTGATCTGGAAAACAGGCAGATCGAGAATAAAGGACCCTGGTTTGAAGATTACCGGCAGTATTATACCTGGTCAAGCCTCTACAATCAGGCGTCGGTGACCGATTTTATTGAAGGTAAACTGATCTTCACCGGCCAGCTCACACAGACAAATCTGTTCAAAACCGGCATTGAAGCATATCTCATGGATCAGGATTACAATGCCTCATCCTCTCTTGCCGTATCAGCATTTATCTGGCGTACCGGATTTGCCACCAACTACAAAGCGAAAACCTGGTATGCGGGGACATTTATTCAGGATAAACTGGAATTCTCCGGTATGGTTGCTAATCTGGGTGTACGATTTGATGCCTATAATTATGGCGCGGACACCCCAAAAGATAAATACAATGTCTTCTATCCTGCAGAGGGCAGCGAAGCGGTCGGCATTCCGGAATGGGAACCCTCAACAACCTTTACATCACTCTCACCGCGGGTCGGGATCTCATTTCCAATCGGGGATCGCACCGCCTTCCGGTTGCAGTACGGTCATTTTCGTTCCATGCCGATCATTAACCGTGCCCTGGATAATCAAACCAGTTACGGCTGGGGCAGCTACGGTAATCCAAACCTCAAACCCCAGTTGAGTATTAACTACGAAGTCGGTGTGCAGCAAAACCTTTGGGATACGCATCAGCTGGATATCGTCACCTATTACAACGATCTTAAGGATCAGGTATCCGCCGTGTATGTCCGTTCTTCGAGCG
>Ga0209536_100000559_pt1 | contig 60202 bp, 52 predicted proteins | sample DeeMarSeWOR28_12_FD_187461 | JGI IMG/M metagenome (GOLD analysis project Ga0209536, IMG submission 187461) | Marine sediment microbial communities from White Oak River estuary, North Carolina - WOR-2-8_12 (SPAdes) (version 2) | ecosystem: Environmental > Aquatic > Marine > Intertidal zone >...
GCCGGTGCGGCGAACGGGATCGCCTTCCTTCAGCTTCAGGTAGTCACCGAGCACGATGGCGCCGATGTTGTCTTCCTCGAGATTGGCCGCCAACGCGACGACGACATCGCCAGTATCGCGCGACTCGATCTCGAGCATCTCGTTGTACATCGTCGAACCGAGGCCCCAGATCCGCGCCACACCGTCCGTGACCTGAAGGACTTCTCCCACCTCTTCGGCGTGGATCTCTTCCCCGTAACGCTCGATCTGTGTAACGAGCGCCTTCTTGATCTCGCTAGCCGTCAGTTGCGTTCCCGTGCGTGCCATAGAATCACCATATTAGTTCCGCTCTCGCCTTTCTCGCTGGCGAGCAGTTTGTCAACCTGTTCAGCTTAACCGATATCCGCCTTCAGCATGCTTCTACGCAGCCTATGCAATCGATTACGGATCGATCCGTCCATGAAACTGTCCCCCACCCTAATGACCACACCGCCGATGATGCGCGGGTCGATGCGAAAGCGCGGTAGGATCTCCTTCTCGAGCATTCGCCCGAGCCTCTCCTTCAGCTCCTCCTTCAGCGCCTCGTCCGGCTCGCTGGCCAAGGTGATATCGACCTTCAGACGCCCGAAGTGCTGATTGACGATCGCTTTAAACTCCGCCGCCATCTCCGGCAATACCCGAGTGCGTCGCTTGTCGATCACGACGTACAGAAAGCGAAGCAACCGATCAGGGACATGACCCTCAAACACGTCTCGGACGACCTTCTTCTTTTCTGACGGCTCGATCTGCGGCGACGCCAAGAAGAGCCTGAAGTCGTTCTCCGCCTCCACCAGGTCGGCGAACAGCCCTAACTGCTGGGCATAAAGCTCGAGATCGTCGTCTCGTTGCGCGAGATCGAACAACGCCTCGGCGTAATTACGGGCGACGGTTGTTTCCTGCATCAGTCCCTTCCGTCCCCGCGCTCAGCCGCCAGACCCTCGAGGTAGTCCTCCACCAGCCGGCGGTTCTCGGCGGTATCGACCTCCTTGTCGAGAACCCGGCGCGCCGCAGATATCGAGAGGTCTACCGCCTCGCGCCTCAACGTCTCCAACGCGTTATCCCGCTCGCGCTCGATGTCCTCGCGAGCGTTCTCGACGATCTGGCCCGCTTGCTTCCGTGCCTCGTCGACGATGTCGCCTTTGAGTCGCTCGCCCGCCTTGCGGCCATCGACGATGATCTGCTGCGCATGATCCCGCGATTCGTCGAGGAGCTTGCGCTGCTCGTTCAGTAGCTTGCTCGCCTCGACGCGCTCCCGCGATGCATCGTCCAGCGCGTCCTGGATTCTCTTCTCGCGCGTCTCGAGCGCCCCGAGTATCGGGCCCCATGCCCACTTGCGCAGGACAAAGAGCAGGATCAGGAAGATAATCCAGGTCCAGATGATGAGACCCGGATTGATGGCGAATAGCCCACCACCGCCGCCGCCAGACTCGTGCTCCTGAGCCAGGAGCGGGCCAGCGAAGATGAGGGATAAAGCGATGACGGTCGTCACGAAGGAACCCAGGCGTACGGCCGTGGCACCCACGTGGCGCCGAGCTCTAAACCGCTCAGACATGTGAGTCACACTCCGTCGTTTCGGAGTTACCCCTTCAACAGCGCGATCACCAGAGCGAACAGCGCAACACCTTCGATCAGCGCCGCCGTGATGATCATCGCCGTCGAGATGCTGCCTGCTGCTTCCGGCTGTCGCGCGATGCTCTCCGTAGCCGAACCGCCGATTCGGCCGATGCCGATGGCGGCACCGATTACGGCCAGGCCGGCACCGATGGTCGCGCCCATGGTGCCATAGAGGCTCTTGGCCGCTTCGGCCTCGATACCGGTGCTCACAGCCTGAAGTGCGCCGAAAATCGTGTCGATCATTTTCTCCCTCCCATGAGGAACTGAAGTTTCAAGTGATTCCAGTTGCTAGTGTGGGTGCCTCACCAAACCGATGAACACGGACGTGAGCATCGTGAAAATGTACGCCTGTAATAGCGCGATGAAGATCTCCATCATCATGATCGCCACCGCCATCAGCACCGGCGCCGGAGCAATCGCCCACTTCGCGGCACCTGCCCCCGCCGCCATGAAGATGAGACCGACGAGAGACAAGATCACCAAGTGACCCGCCGTCATGTTGGCGAATAGACGAATCGCCAACGCGAAGATTCTTGCGAGCTTGGCGATCGCCTCCACCGGCGTCATGATTAGCGCCATGGGGATCTTGCCAAACCACGGCAACCCCTCCGGCACGTAGACGATCGTCTTCATGTAGGCCTTCGGTCCCAGGTGAATCGCGCCGCCGACCTCGATCACCACGAGCGAAAGGATGGCCAGCGCCGCGGTGACCATGATGTTGCCGGTCGCCGCAGAGCCAAACGGAACCAGGCCTAGCAGATTCATGAACAGAATGAAAAAGAAGAGCGTCAAGGCAAACGGCACGTACCGTTCCCCGCCCTTCCCGATGTTCCGCATCACGACTTCGTCGCGAAGGTAGATGACGAAGGCCTCGATCACGTTCGCCAACCCCTTCGGCGCCTTGTCCGCTCCCCGACCGTGTGTCTTCCGTGCCGTCCAGATCAAGACCAGCGCGCATAGCGTCGCCGCCATCATGATCCAGATGACGTGCTTCGTCGGAGACATGTCTATCGTGAGAGCACCGATGTGCAAAGGCGGCCACTGCGGAAGGTCAATCGAAATGTTGAGGCCGGGAACGATGAAGTGATGGCTGTCAGCTACTTCCTCCATCATGTGGGCGTCCCACACAGCAGCTATATCCTGCTCGCCCTCGCCACCATGATCCGCCTGTGCGAGTAGCCCCCAGATACGAAAAGCGAACCCGATCATCTGGCCCCGAAACGGTAGTGGAATACAACGGGCTCCAAGAGGAGGAGTGCAAAGAGGGCAGCAACCAGCGCGACGAGCGTCGGCTCAGCCGGCAGCCCGAGGATTCCCCCGAGCGTCAACCAGGCCAGAATCCCGACGCCGGCCAGTCTGAGCATCGTGCCAGCGGTCCAGCCCGCAAGCACGAGCTTCGCACGACGCCGGGTCGCCGCGATCAATACCGCGAAGGCCAGCGCCTGTACCAGCCAAGCAACAGCCGAGCCCGCCCATATGCCGAATCGGGCTGGAGGCTCAAACATGAAGCTGATCAGCAAAGCGGGGACGCCAACGAGAAGCGCCGATGTCACCGCGTAGATTGCCCACTTCTTCACAGATTGTCCGGAGCCCTTCCCATTGGCTCTGAACTCCCGTCGTCTTCCTGTTTCCCAGGACTGTCGTCCTTCTGGATCGCATACGCGCGGCGTACCAGGCTGTAGAAGCCGGCGCCGCCACCCAAGAACACTCCGATAACCGTGAAAACTGGAGAAGCGTTGAGCCAGCGATCGAGGAGAGCGCCAACGGCCACAAACGCCAGGACGGTCAGGGCGTAAGCCCAACCAAGGCTGAGAAAAGCACCGATCTTCCGCCGGTCCTCGTCCGGCACCTGCATCTCAGCCTTCCTTCTGATCGTCCCGTCCGTCTTTATGCCGGTTGGAGCGGCCGGAAGATAGTGTGAAGTCGGAATTATTTCAACCCACCCTTGACGCCCCTTTTTCCCTCTATCTACCTTGTTTTCGTGGACGTTGTCATACCCCGACCCATCGAGCCGCGGCTCGCAGTTCCGAGCCTCCGTTGCGACCGCCACGGCGTTCTATCAACCCGCCGCTTCAATTCCAGCCTGTGAGCCCTAACACGTTTCCTGGCACCGGCCGATATGCGTGCCGGATCAGCAGGAGTTGTCGCTGCGATGAATGAGAAGGCCGCCCTCAGCTCGGCCCGGGCAGAGGAACGGGATGTCTGCCTGCTCGAGCGTCTGGCCGAATCCAGGGCTCGTGTGGAACTCGAGATCGCCAAACAGGTCGTCGGTCAGAAAGAGATCATAGAAGGTCTGTTGATCGCCGTCCTAGCGGGCGGGCACGCGCTGCTCGTGGGTGTTCCCGGTCTGGCGAAGACGTTACTGGTGTCGAGCCTGGCGCAGTCGCTGCAGCTCCAGTTCAGCCGCATCCAGTTCACGCCAGACCTCATGCCGTCCGACATAACCGGTACCGAGATCATCGAGGAGAACGTCTCGACAGGCCGCCGGTCGTTTCGTTTCGTTCGCGGGCCGATATTCGCGAACGTCGTGCTGGCCGACGAGATCAATCGCACGCCTCCCAAGACTCAAGCCGCCCTGCTGCAAGCCATGCAGGAGATGGAAGTGACCGTGGGAAGCGAGACGTACGCACTCGAGCGCCCGTTCTTTGTGCTGGCGACCCAGAATCCTATCGAGCAGGAAGGGACCTACCCGCTACCGGAAGCACAGCTCGACAGGTTCATGTTGGAGGCCCGGATCACCTACCCGTCTCAGGGCGAGGAGGAGGAAGTAGCCAGTCGGACGACGGCGGACAATATCGACGAGGTCGAACCGGTCGTCTCGGCGGCAGAGATCATGGAGTTTCAGAGTCTCGTCCGACGCGTTCCGGTCCCGCCAAGTATGATCCGACTGGCAGTGCGTCTGTGCCGGGCCAGTCGGCCCGAGGCGGAGGAGGCTCCCGATTTCATCCGGCGCTGGGTCAACTGGGGTGTCGGCCCGCGGGGAACTCAACACCTGGTATTGGCCGCGAAGGCTCGAGCCGCGCTCGACGGTCGTGCCATGCCGAACTACGAGGACATCCAATCGGTCGCGGTGCCGGTCCTACGCCACCGTATTGTCACCAACTTCGAGGCCGAGGCGGACGGGCAGTCTCCGGAGGATATTCTCAGGCAGCTGTTGGAGATCAGCGAGGATTGGACATAAGCGATGCTTACGGGTACGGCGACGGACGACCCTCCGAGTAGTAGCATAGTACTTGAACCTCGCGCCCTTCTAAGAGGCGGGAGGCCTACATGATCGGCATACTCGTCTTCCTAGGCCTGGCCATCGCGCTCGTGATCTTTGCCTCGGCCGCCGAAGTGGCGCTCTTCACCATCCCCCACGCTCGAGTACAGGAGCTCGGTCAAACCGGCAAGCGTGCCGCGCGTTCTCTAGAATCACTTCGAGCACAGCCTGCGGCCTTGTTGGCCACACTTTGGGCTCTTCGGGTCACCGGCGCCGGGGTGGCGATCGTGGTCGGACTGAGCGTGGTGAACAACGTGGCCAGCGGCTCGGTGGCGGCCGAGGCCCTGGCCGTTGGGCTGGCGATCCTATTGATGGTGCTTGCAGAGTTCGCCGGTAAGACCCTGGGGCAGGGCGGCGGAGAGGGGCTCTCGCTTGCGCTGTCGGTTCCAGTATGGCTGTTGTCGCGTGCCTTGCTGGTGGTGACGTGGCCCGCCATGCTCACCTCCAGGTTTCTGGGCCCGAAGCTCACCGAGATCATGCCGGGAATATCGGATCGCGAAATCCGCGACCTGGCCAGCTCGGGTAACGGAGATCCCGTGATCGAAGAACACGAGCGACGACTGATCGAACGTGCCTTCCTACTGGATCAAACGACGGCCTACGATGTCATGACTCCGCGGGTAGACATCGTGGCCTGGTCGGAAACGCAGACTCTCGCGGAGATCGCATCGGAGCTCCGTACAGCCCGATACAGTCGCATTCCACTCTACAGCGGGAGCATCGACAAGATCACCGGTGTCCTGTACACACGGGACGCTTACCAAGCGCTGATCTCGGGCCTGAGGGACGTGGATTTGAAGGCAGTGGCGCGGGAGCCCTTCTTCGTGCCGGGTTCGTTGACGCTGGACAAACTGCTGCTCGATTTTCAGACACGCCACATCCACATGGGTATCGTGATCGACGAATACGGTGGAGTCGACGGCCTGATCGCTCTCGAGGATATCCTCGAGGAACTCGTCGGCGAAATCGTCGACGAGAGCGATGTGGCGGCGGAGCCAATCATACGTCTGAGTCGGAACGTGATACTCGTGGACGGAGGGGCCGATTTGCGGGAGATCAATCACTTCTTCAATACGACGCTCCCGCTGCTCGAGCATCGCTCGCTCAACGGCTATCTGCTCGACGTCTTTGGCTACGTCCCTCAGCCCGGAGAGAAGGTCACCGAGGAAGGTGTCGTCATCGAGGTGACCGCCGCCACCGATACGCAAGTGGTGCGGGCCCGACTGTCACGGGCGACCCCCGGGACGGGGACCGCGGAAGAGTCACCCGGGCAGGAATCTGCGGAGCCCCGTCACTCCGAACTCGGATCGGCGGGCGAGAGCCGCCCGGCTGCGGACGGCTCGTAGCCGGGATTCCTTCTAGAGCCCGAGTATCCGCGTGGCGTACCACCCGACCATGTCGGCGCCCCACACGTAGACCACGGCGGCCCCGATGGCGAGGAAGACTCCGAACGGAACCAGTTTTCCCGTCTTCAAACCTATGGGCCCAAAGATGACAGCTCCTATAGCGGAGCCCACGAAGATGGTCAGCAGCGAGTAGAGCGGGCCCAAGAAAGCACCGACCATCGCCATCATTTTGATATCTCCGCCGCCCAACGCCGGCTTCTTGAAAGCCCACTCGCCGACCACGGCAACGGCATACATAACGGCGAACGAAACGGCGGCACCCAAAACGGACATCCACGGGCTAGGCGTACTGGGCGCCAAGGACAACGCCAGCCCTAGCACCAGCCCCCCCAGACTGAACTCGTCCGGGATTATGTACTCGCGAGCGTCCGTGACGGCGATCCCCAGCAGCAGAGTCCCGAATATCGCCCCGGAGAGAGCCTGCCACCGGTCGTCGAAATGCAGGAAGGAGCCGAACCAGATCAATGCTGCTGCCAACTCGATCAAAGGATAGAGGACGGAGATGCGCGTGCCACAGGTCCGGCAGCGACCCCGCAACACGACGTAGCTAAGCACCGGGAGGTTCTCATACCAGCTCAGCTGACGCGTGCACGAGGGGCAAGAAGATCGCGGACGGAGCACGGAGCCACCCTTCGGCAGGCGAAGGATGCACACGTTCAGAAATGATCCGATCGACAGTCCAAAGAGCGCAGCGTACGTCAGAACGATCGATTCAGGCATTCGACTAGTCGTCTTTCTCAGAGCCGGAGAGCAGCCGATCCAGAAGCAGAGCGCCGGCGACCGCCACGTTCAGAGAGTCCATGCCGCCCGGCAGCTCCACGGCCACTCGTCGGTCGCAGTCGGAGCATAGCTCCTGCGAGAGACCGGACGGCTCGTTCCCAAGCACCAGGGCAAGACGCGGCGGGGACTTGCCATATCGCGTCACGGCTTCACCGCCCGGATCGGCGCACAAGATGGCGAAGTCACGCTCACGCAGCCAGGTCCTGACTTCGGGCCACGGCTCCTCCGACACGGGCAGCCGAAATAGCGAACCGGCCGAAGCGCGGACCGCCTTCGGGTTCCAAGGATCCACTGTTCCCGGCAAGGCAACAGCCCACTCGACACCCAAGGCGTGGGCCGTGCGCAGCAACGTGCCCAGGTTGCCGGGGTCCGCCACCCTATCGAAGACGAGCAGCGAAGCCGCTGGGCCCGGCTCAAACTCGGCCAAGCGGCGCTGGCGCCTCTGGACCAACGCCATGACACCCTGCGGCGCCTCGGTGTCCGCCAGACGCTCGAGCTCGGAATCCGGCACCTCCGCGATCGTCCACGAGCTCTTCCCTATCGCGTCGAGCAAGTCACGACCCCGCGGTGTGGCGGACAATGACGGCGCAATGACGACAAACTGGACGATCCAATCGCACGCCAGCAGTTCCTCCACGAGGCGCACACCTTCCACCAAGAATGCCAGTTCCGCATCGCGGCGCTTGCGTGACTTGAGCCTACGGATCAGCTTCGCCTGCGCATGTGTTATCATGAGCGCACCGTCACTCCGTGTGGGCCGCAGCGGAGGCTCGCTCCGTAGCCCGCTGTCGAGGCCGGTGACAAGGGGTCGTACCGGCGCTCGTGACCAAAGGGAGAAGAGATGACAGCACCTCAGGTGGCACTGACGATCGCAGGAAGTGATAGCGGCGGCGGCGCCGGGATTCAAGCCGACCTCAAGACATTCCATGCCTTTGGTGTTTTCGGCACATCGGCGATCACGGCCATCACCGCGCAAAACACTGTGGGCGTTCAGGCAATACAGAAGGTCGCGCCCGCCGTGGTCGCGGATCAGATCCGCGCCGTGGCGGAGGACCTGAGACCGGCCGCGGTCAAGACGGGCATGCTCGCCGATGCGCAGATCATCGAGGCGGTGGCCGGCACACTCGAGGAATTCGGCCTCGAGCAACTGGTTCTCGATCCCGTGATGGTAGCGAAAAGCGGGGATCGATTGCTGCAGGAGGACGCTGTTTGTGCGCTGACGGAGATTCTGCTGCCGCGGGCCGCCGTCGTGACACCCAACCTCCCGGAGGCGGCTATACTTTCCGGCCGATCCGTGGCGACCATCGACGATATGAAGGCGGCGGCGGCGGCGATCCTGGAAAAGGGCGCCTGCTCGGTTCTCCTCAAAGGGGGCCACCTGTCCGGGGATGTTCTCCTCGACCTCTTCCTCGACGGCGAAGAGTGCCACGAGTGGCGTGAAACGCGATTGGCCACGCCGCACACGCACGGTACGGGCTGCACTCTGTCCGCAGCGATATGTGCGGGACTCGCCCTCGGGCGTCCACGGCTAGAGGCGGTGGCCGGTGCACGAGACTACACGCGGCGCGCCATCGAAACGGCTCCCGGATTGGGTCGTGGCCACGGCCCTCTCAACCACTGGGTCGAGGTTGGGAGAATCGGGAGATCTTAGCTAGACCGATCGTAGGTCAGACCCAGTAGTGACGTGAGCGGATCTCCTGGCGATCTATCCGTCTACCTTCCCGCTTGGCATCCACGAGCTGGGGCCGCTCGAAGATCTTGACCAAGACCAGGCCAGCGAAGAATCCGCCGATGTGAGCCCAGACGGCCACACCGCTCGAATAGCCCCCCAACTGCCCGACTCCCATCACCAGCTGAATCACAATCCAGTAGCCCAACACGGCCCACGCCCGCATCGAGAATACCCAGAACGGCGGGAAGAACACGTGCACTCGAACCTGCGGGTAGAGAACGATGTAGGCACCCATGATGCCGCTGATTGCACCGGAGGCCCCGACCGTGGGCATGCCCGAAGCGCTGTTGAGGAATACATGCCCGGCGGCCGCCACGAAACCGCAGAATAGATAGAAAACTAGATACCGGACGTGTCCCATGGAATCTTCGATGTTATTACCGAAGACCCACATGAACATCATGTTGCTCCCCAAGTGCAACCACCCTCCGTGCATGAACATGGACGTGAAGATGGCGCCCCACGAAAGACCGCCCAGCGGGCAAACATGCGGTCCCTGAACCGACTTCTGGGTGAGTTCCACCGGGATCAGGCCGTACTCGCATACCGACAGCTGGAGATTGGTACCCATCCCCTGAATGAAGATCCAGGCGACCAGGTTGGCGGCGATGAGGCCGACCGTGATGTACGGGGCCAGCTCAGCCGGGTTCTCGTCTTTGAAAGGAAACATGCGAGGCCAACGTACCGTGGGGTGTTAGGGGCGTCAACCCAAGCCACGAGCGGCCTTTTACCCTGCCGCTTTGGCATGGTGGAGGGACCACGCAGCCAGATTGTCGGTATTTCTAGATGATTTGGCCTGAGACAGCTGGCACAGGGGTTGCACCTCGTCTTCACCGAACTGATACGTCAAGCGCCCGCAGGGCTGAGGGCCAGAGGCCCGGGCTCGAGGGGGCGCCTGTGCTACTCTAGACACTCGAGAAGAGCTATGGCTAAGGCTAACGGTAAGGTGATTGGGATCGATCTGGGCACGACCAACTCGGTGGTGGCCGTGATGGAGGGAGGCGACCCGGTCGTCATCCCGAATCAAGAGGGTTCGCGCACGACGCCGTCCGTTGTCGCTTTTGCAAAGGACGGCGAGCGGTTGGTGGGTCAGGTGGCGAAGCGTCAAGCGATCACGAATCCAGAAAAGACGGTCTATTCGATAAAACGCTTCATGGGCTGCACGTGCGACGAGCTCAAGACAGAGCTGGATCGCGTGCCCTACAAGGTGATCTGCGACGACAAGAACCGGCCATTCGTGGACATCGACGGTACGCGTTACTCGGCGCCCGAGATCTCGGCTATGGTCCTGCAAAAGATGAAGCAGACGGCTGAGGACTACCTGGGCCAGCCGGTCACGCAGGCCGTCGTCACTGTGCCGGCCTACTTCAACGACTCTCAGCGTCAGGCGACGAAGGACGCCGGCAAGATCGCCGGTCTGGATGTGTTGAGAATCCTCAACGAGCCGACGGCAGCATCGCTGGCTTACGGGCTGGAGAAGAAGAAAGACGAGACGATCGCCGTCTTCGACTTGGGCGGCGGAACATACGACATCACGATTCTCGAGCTCGGCGAAGGCGTGTTCGAGGTGAAGTCGACAAACGGCGACACACACTTGGGTGGCGATGACCTTGACGAGCGCATCATTCAGTGGCTGGTCGACGAGTTCAAGAAGGACCAGGGCATAGACTTGTCCAAGGATCCTATGGCTCTACAGCGGCTGAAGGAAGCGGCGGAGAAGGCGAAGTGCGAGCTCTCGACCACCATGGAAACGGATATCAACTTACCCTTCGTCACGGCGGATCAATCCGGGCCGAAGCATCTGAACATCCGCTTGACCCGCGCGAAGTTCGAGCAATTGGTGGACGACCTGATCCAGCGGACCATGGCGCCGATGGCGAAGGCCCTCGAGGACGCGAAGCTCAAGCAGGAGAACATCGATGAGGTGATCCTCGTGGGTGGCTCGACCCGGATTCCGAAGGTGCAGGAGGTCGTGCGCGAGTTCTTCGGCAAGGAGCCTCACAGGGGAGTCAATCCGGACGAGGTGGTGGGCGTCGGAGCAGCCATTCAGGCCGGTGTGCTGGCCGGTGAAGTCAGCGAGGTGCTGCTGTTGGACGTCGAGCCGCTGTCGCTCGGGATAGAGACCCTGGGCGGGGTGATGACGACGCTCATTCCGCGCAACACCACGATCCCGACCAAGAAGATGGAGGTGTTCTCAACGGCCGAGGATACCCAAACGACGGTCGACATTCACGTTCTGCAGGGCGAGCGGCCTATGGCAGCCGGCAACAAAACCATCGGCCGCTTCCAGCTGGCGGGCATCCCGCCGGCCCCGAGGGGCGTGCCGCAGATCGAGGTCACGTTCGACATCGATGCGAACGGCATCCTTCACGTCTCGGCCAAAGACCGGGCCACGGGCAAGGAGCAGTCGATCCGCATCGAGGCGACGTCCGGGTTGGCCGAATCCGAGATCGAAAAGATGGTTGCGGACGCCGAGCAACACGCCAAGGAGGATCAGACCGCCCGGGAGATTGTAGAGTTGCGGAACAAGCTCGACACACTCGTCTACCGAGTCGAAAAGGACTCCGCCGAGTGGGCGGAGAAGCTCGACGAGGAGTCGAAGAAACGCCTCGATGAAGCTCTGGAGGGCGCCAAGAAAGGGCTCAAGGAAAGCCAAGACTCGCAAGAGCTCAACCGCGTACACGACGAGTTGATGCAGGCCTTCTCTGCGGCCGGCCAGAAGCTCTACGAGGCGCAGGCCGCAACCGGCGCCGCATCCGGCAAGGCGGCCGATGCCGGGGAAGCCGCGACCGAAGCCGAAGCCGAGCCGGAAGTCGTCGAGGCCGACTACGAGATAGTAGAAGAGGACAAGAACAAGGACGCGTAGGCGCGGCAACCGTCCGGTTGTCACGAGCGTCCAATTCCCCGGGGCCCACAAATCTTGGGCCCCGGCCCATAAGAAGGCTGAAGGTGTGGGAACAGCCCGTGAAGCCCGAGGGTAGCAGTTCTCAACACCGTGTATGAACAATGTCTGAAGACAAGAGCAAGGATGAAGCACAATGGGTGATCCTCTGCGCAGCAAGCTAAAGGTCGTGCTCTATTCGTCTCTGACCCTGGCGTTCGCCCTGGCGTTGGCATCGGGATTTCGTTGGGTCCGGGGGAGCGAGGCCGCCATGCCAGCGTCGCCAGCGGCGGCGGTCGCCTCCCAGCAGCAGACCCTGACCAGCGATTTGAAGACCGACGCATCCCGCGAACCGCATAGCAATACGAGCGGGATTCCGCGTAACAGCCAAGCACTGGCCGAAGTCAATCGGGCGCTGGTTGGCATCGCCGACGCTGTGAAGCCGGCCGTGGTATCGATCGTCAGCCTGGGCACATTGCAGCGCCAGCAGCTGCCACGAGGTTTTGAGGACCTGTTTGGTCCCACGCATCCACAGATCCCGGAGTCGCCTTTCGATGCACCGCTGGGCCGTGGTTCCGGGTTCATCGTGTCGGCGGACGGCCTGATTCTCACGAACAACCACGTCGTGGCGGCTGCCGAGCGCATCGAGGTCGAATTGTCCGACGGCCGCCAGTTCGAAGCGGAACTTATAGGCCGCGACCCCACAACCGACATCGCCCTGGTCAAGATCGAGGAGAAAGACCTCCCAAGCGTTACGTTCGGTGATCCGGATGCGCTTTCGGTGGGCGAGTTCGTCCTGGCGATTGGAAATCCGGGAACCGCCTTGGGCTCGGAGCTGCCCTTCACGGTCACCGCCGGCATAGTCAGCGCCAAGGGTCGCAACACTCGAATCATCCAGCAGTCGGCCCAGACCAACTATGCGATCGAAGACATGATCCAGACCGACGCGGTAATCAATCCCGGCAATTCAGGCGGGCCCCTGGTGAACTACTTGGGTGAGGTTGTTGGCATTAATACGGCGATCCAGAGCACCACAGGATTCTACCAGGGTTACGGTTTCGCCATACCGATCAGTCTTGCACGGGACGTGATGGAAGACCTGATGGAGTATGGGTACGTCCGTCGTGCGGCACTGCGAGTGTCTGTCACCCCGCCGACGCGGGACGATGTCAGGTACTACGGACTCCCGGGGCCAGGTGGCGCTGTGGTCCAAGACTTTCCCGATGACAGCCCGGCCGAGAAGGCTGGCATCAAGCCAGGCGATGTAATCGTCGCCGTGAACGACCGCCCGGTCGAACGAGTCGGCCAGCTCCAGCGCATCGTGGCCTCCTTCGAGCCCGGAGAGAAGGTCGACGTCAGAGTCATTCGCCGCTACGCCAAGGAGATGACCTTCGCGGTCAAACTCGCGGAAGCCGAACTCCCCCAGATTGAGCCCGTCGCCGCCGAGGTGACCAGTCGGCCCGGTAACATGTTGATCGGCATCCAGGTGAGCGCCTTCACTCCCGATTTGGCCGAGCGGGCCTGGGGCTCCCGGGAGTATGCCGATCTGAAGGGCGTGATCGTGACCGACGTCAAGCGCTTCGGACCCGGCTCGAATGCGGGACTCGTCCCCGGATGGCTGATCCAAGAGGTTAACGAGAAGACAGTCGAAAGCGTGCAGGACTTCGATGAGGCCCTCTCTTCAGTCGAGCCCGGTGATCTCGTCTCGATCAAGGCCGTCGCGCCCGATAGCGAAGGTGGCCTGACTCACAGGATCATCAACATGACGGTGCCCGAGCGCGAGTGATCTCACCGCGGTGGCGGCCACTTCCAGGCCGCCACCACACCTTCTCTTTCCTTGACCTTCGCGGCCTTTCAAGTAAAGTAAGGAACGGCCCGACCACTCCTGCGAAAGTGGCGGAATTGGTAGACGCGCCAGCCTTAGGAGCTGGTGGCCTCTGGCCGTGGGGGTTCGAGTCCCCCCTTTCGCATCCTGGCACACAGAGGACCGCACAAGGCAATTTTGGTGTCCCAAACTACAACAAATCTCCAGATCTCCGTTGAGGAGCCGAAGGCCTGGAGCCGCAAGCTCGTGATCACGGTGCCCGCATCACGTGTGAAGTCAGAGCGGGCGAAGGTCACGAAACAGCTGGCCAAGCGGGTGAAGATGCCTGGATTCCGCAAAGGCAAGGTGCCGACGGATCGGATCGAAGCGCGTTACGGGCCAGACATCGACCGGCAGACACGGCAGCAGGCGATCGATGCCGCCTTCCGCGAAGCGATCAAGGAGAAGGATCTGGACCCGATAAGCGAGCCGCGGGTCGCAAACGTGAGTTACGATAGAGACTCCGAGCTGACGTTCGAGGTACTATTCGACATCCGCCCGGAGCTCACACTCGCCCGTCTGGGCGGGTTTCGGCTCAGCCGCCCAGAGGTCTCGGTCGCCGAGGCGGAGATCGAGGAGCGGTTGAAGGCGCTCCGGGAGCAGCAGGCTCTGTGGAAGCCGGTGGAGCGGCGCGCCGAGTCCGGTGAGATGGTCGAGGTGGAGATCACGCCCCTGGAAGTGGTCGAGGGGGAGGCATCGGAGGCTCGCCAGTACAAGTTCGTGCTGGGTGAGGGTCAGGCGATCCCGGGCGTGGAAGCCGCGATCATGACGCTCGAACCGGGAAGCGGCGGCGAGTTCGAGGTGGGATTCCCGGACGACTTCCCCGACGAGAGTAAGCGAGACAAGTCACAACGGCTCAGAATCGAACTCCAGCAAGTGTTGGAGAAGGAGCTACCGGCGCTGGACGATGAGTTCGCGAAGTCCGTCGGCGATTTCGACAGCCTAGCGGCGTTGGAACAAGCCGTATCGGAGGATTTGCTGCGCTACAAGGAGCAAGAAGTCGAACTCCAACTCAATCACAGAATCATCGAGCAGATAATCGAGGCCAACCCCTTCGAGGTGCCGGAATCGATGGTAGATCGCTACGTCGAGGCTCTAATCGGTCCGCCGCCGGAGGATGCGGATCCGGACTTGGTCGACCAGGCCCGCGAGGAGGCACGTCCTACCGCCGAGTGGGGTATCAAACGCAGTCTGGTCCTCCAGCGAATTGCCGCGGATCAGGGTTTCGTGGCCTCCAAGGAGGATGTCCAGGCGCGAGTGCAGGATATCGCCAAGCGGGCGGGGCGCCCGGCTGGCGAGATCCGGAGCCGGCTGGCCAAGAGCGGTGAGCTAGCGGAGATCGAACGACGGATCACCGAGGAGAGGGTCTTCGAGTTCTTGAAGGAGCAGTCCGAGATCGAGGTCGTCGGGTCCTGACGATCCGAGAGCCAAACGTAGCCACAGGGAGTCAAGATAGAACATGTCGCCATATGCGCCTTATGTGATCGAGCGTTCCAGCCGTGGAGAGAAGGTCTACGACATTTTCTCTCGCTTGCTAATGGATCGAATCGTGTTTCTCGGCTCGCCCATCAACGACGAGGTCGCCAACGTCCTGATCGCCCAGCTTCTCTTCCTGCAAGCGGAAAACCCGGAAAAGGACATCTACCTGTACATCAACTGCCCGGGCGGAGGCGTCTATGCCGGTCTGGCCATCTATGACACCATCCAGTTCATGACGGCGCCGGTCTCGACGATTTGCATGGGCATGGCCGCGTCGATGGGCGCCTTGCTGCTGGCGGCGGGTACAAAGGGCAAGCGGTCGGCACTCCCCAACTCGCGGATCATGATCCACCAACCGTCCGGCGGCTCACAGGGTACGGCATCTGACATAGAGATCCAGGCGAAAGAAATCCTCTTCGCACGGGAGAGGATCAACGAAATACTCGCAAAGCACACGAGTCAGTCGATCGAGCAGGTCGCCGATGATGCCGATCGGGATCGCTTCATGTCGCCGACCGAAGCCGTGGAGTACGGCCTCATCGACCAAGTCATATCCACCCAGAGCGACGTGGTGGGGGACGACGAGAAGAAGTAGGCGGGAGGTTCAGATGGCCACATCCAGCGACAAGCATCTACGCTGCTCATTCTGTGGGAAGTCGAAGGAGAGCGTCAAGAAATTCATCTCCGGGCCGAACGTATACATCTGCAACGAGTGTATCTCGCTGTGCAATGAGATCCTGGCTGAAGAAGAAGACCGCGCGGCCGCCGACACGATAACGCACATTCCAAAGCCCCAAGACATCAAGGATACGCTGGACCAGTACGTTATCGGCCAGGACAAGGCTAAGAAGTCGCTTTCGGTAGCCGTCTATAACCACTACAAGCGCATCAACAACCAGGGCCTGGTCGAGGACGTCGAACTCGAGAAGTCGAATATACTCCTGATCGGTCCCACGGGCGTCGGGAAGACCCTGCTGGCACGTACGCTGGCTCGCCTGCTCGATGTCCCCTTCACCATCGCCGATGCTACGACACTCACAGAAGCGGGCTACGTCGGCGAAGACGTCGAGAATATCCTGGTGCAGCTGCTTCAGGCCGGCGACTACAACATAGCCGAGTCCGAGCGCGGCATCGTCTACGTAGATGAAATCGACAAGATCGCCCGCAAGTCGGAGAACCCTTCCATCACGCGTGACGTGTCGGGCGAAGGCGTTCAGCAGGCACTGCTCAAGATACTCGAGGGCACGGTGGCGAACGTCCCGCCGCAGGGCGGTCGAAAGCACCCGCAACAGGAGTACATCCAGATCGACACGCGCAATATCCTCTTTGTCTGTGGGGGTGCTTTTGCCGGTCTGGAGAAGATCATCGAATCGCGGATCGGGACGCGCCAAATCGGGTTCGGGCGTAGCCAGGAGAATCTGGCGCGAGCCGGCATCGACGCCTCTGACAAGACCTACATCTCGTTTCACTACGTCGAGCCCGAGGACCTGGTCCGCTATGGCCTGATACCAGAGTTGGTCGGTCGCTTGCCGGTGGTCGTCGCGTTGGACGAGCTGGACGAGGACGCCCTCGTGGACATCTTGCGGGAACCAAAGAACGCGCTGACCAAGCAGTACAAGAAGATGGCCGAGCTCGAGGACATCCGGTTGAAGTTCGAGCCGGGCGCGCTCAGCGCCATTGCCCGCAAGGCGATCGACCGGGGTTCGGGGGCGCGGGGTTTGCGCTCGATCATCGAAGAGATTATGCTCGACCTCATGTTCGAGCTTCCCTCGCGTGACGATATCGTGGAGGTCGTCATTACGAAGGAATGCATCGAGGACAAGTCCGCTCCGATCCTCATACTCGAGCCGGAAGCACGGCGGAAAGAGGCTTGAGGCCCGGATTGAACGTTCAGCCAGTGGCTGCCACCACCCTGATGCCCGCATGAACAGACACAATCTACTTACTGTGATCGGCCTAGTGGCCGCCCTCGCTGTTCCGGCCTGCTCAGCTGCTCCGCCAGCGGATGAGACTGGGCCCGGGGTGACGACATCCGCAGAAGAACTGCCACCTCCCGGGTTTGGGACTCTGAGGCAGGATGATTTCACGATCCCGCTGGCCTGGGGGCCGGTCCAAATCAAGGTTACGCCGCTGGCCGAAGGCGTGATTCGCCTGGCCGCGCCGGATACGTATCAACGCTTACACGGCATGGTCGCTTCGCGCTCCGAGCAAATCCGGCAGAGGGCAGAGATGGTCGGGATGAGGGGTGAGCCGACGCTTTTCCTCGTATCGTTCTTCACCTACGAACAACAGGCCCCATTCGATCCCAGCTCGCTACAGCTGCTCAGTCAGGGGATACTGCATTTCCAGCAGGGGATTCTGCCGCTCACTCCAGAGTGGGGGCGCGAGCAACTCAAGCAACAGCAGACTCAGTCGGCGATCTATCTGTTCGATCCAACGATCGACCTGCAGGTACCCCTCGAGGTACAGTACGCTGACACGCGAACGCGGGTGTGGTATCAAATCATTGGAACGCTGCAGACCGAGTACGGGCGAGTCGTGAGTCGAGCGAAGGGTTGAGGCCGGCTCAAGCGTCTATCTGGTACTCTCTCAGCTTCCTGTAAAGGGTTCGCTCCCCGATCCCTAGCTGCTCCGAGGCACGCCGGCGGTTCCCGCCCACAGCTTTGAGCGTCGCAATGATCGCTGAACGCTCGAGCTCTTCCATCGTCATTCCCGGGCGGAAGTTTATTGTGTCCTCATCGGCCTCTGCCGTGGAGACGCCGACTTCATCTGGCGTTCTGACCGGCGCACCCGCCGTTTCCTGAGGCAGCTCTACGACCCTGGCCTCCCTGGCCCCGGTCAACTCGGGGTGCCGCCGGATATATCGCTCGAACTCGCGCCTCAAGTCATCGACGTCGAACTTCAAGTCGACGAGCGTGCGGAAGATGAACTCCATCTCGGGTAGCTGCGCCGGCGTCGCCCCGCGATCGCCAGCCGTACTCACCGGAAGTACAGGCGCTCCGGTAACGACCGGAGTGGGCAGGCGCCGCTCTGCCCCACGGCGCACCTCCGGCGGTATGTCCACGGGCCGAATGATGGATCCCGGCGCGAGCACGACCATGGACTCGACCAGATTTCTCAGCTCCCGCACGTTTCCAGGCCAATCGTAGCGAACGAGTATGTCCATCGCGTCCGGCGCGATTCCCTTGAACTCCTTCCGATGCTCGCGACTGAGCTCGCGAATGAACTCGTGCACGAGAAGCGGTATGTCCTCGCGGCGTTCGTTGAGTCGGGGCATATGGATATGCAGAACGTTCAGCCGGTAATAGAGATCCCGCCGAAACTCTCCCAGCTCAACAGCGTCCCGGAGGTCACGGTTCGTTGCCGCGATTACCCTTACGTCGACTCTGATGGACTCGCTGCCGCCAACCCGCATGAACTCTCGCTGCTCCAACACGCGGAGCAAGCGGGTCTGCGGTCCTCCCGACATCTCAGCGATCTCGTCCAGGAAGACGGTCCCCCCGTTGGCAAGCTCGAACATGCCCTTGCGTAAGGAGCTCGCCCCAGTGAATGCTCCTTTTTCGTGGCCGAACAACTCGGACTCGAGCAGTGTCTCCGGAAGGGCGGCTATGTTGACCGCTATGAAGGGCTTGCCGCGGCGCGTCGAAAGTTTGTGCAGGCCGCGGGCCACCAGCTCTTTCCCGGTGCCGCTCTCACCTGTGATCAGGACCGTCGATCCCACAGGCGCAATCTGCGCGATGCTCTCGACTACTTCCTCTACGGCCTCGGACTTGCCGACAATCCCCAGTTCGGTCTGCAGACGCTTTCGGCGAATCAAGCGATGGACGGCAAGCGCGACCTCTTCAGGATCAATCGGCTTGACGAAGTGCTCGTCGATGCCCAACTCCGCCGTCAACCCTGCGGTAACGGCCTCGCCCTCGTCGAACAATGCGATCACCGGTATGTGACGGCCGCCCTCGAAAACTCCGAGTATCAGCTCATCGACCGCCGGGGCGCGGACGTCGCCCGTGACGATCAACGCGGCCTCGCCCTCCGGCGCCGCTTCAAGAGCCCGACGAGCATCCTCCGGTTCCGAGGCAGTCTGGACTTGGTCATCCGGCGCGAGCGCCGTCTGCAGCTGCCGCGCAGCTTCCAAGTCGGCCGTAGTCATCAGAATCAGAGCCATCGGGCCGTTCCGTCCGAAGGTTTCCGTCTATAGCATGACATGCGTGCCTCAGGCATGCTCGGTACGGCCGCACAGCAGTTCGACAGCGTGCGGCACAACTTCCCCGAGCACATCAAGTCCGCTTCTGACTGCCTTCTCGCTGCCGGCCAGATTGACAATCAGCGTTCGGCCGCAAATCCCAGCAACGCCACGGCTCAACACGGCGAACGGCGTATCACGAAGACCGTCCGTGCGTAGCCTCTCGGCGATGCCGGGCGCAGGCCTCCGCAACACCGTCGAAGTTGCCTCGGGCGTCACATCGCGCGGCCCGAAACCCGTGCCACCGAGGGTGAGGACCATGTCGACCTCGCCGCTGTCCGCCCAACGAGCGAGGGTCGAGGAGATGGCATCGGCTTCATCCGGCGTCACGGCGTGTTCGACTAGCGACCATCCGAGTCGCGTGATCCTCTCAACCGCGACCTGTCCGGACACGTCCTCGCGCTTACCTGCCGCGACGCCATCGCTTACGGTCAGCACAGCGACCCGAATCACCGTTTTATCGAGCCCTCTTTGTAGAACGGCATGCGCGTCACCTCCGCCGGCATAGCCCGGTCCCTTATCATGATCTCAATCTCTGTGCCAGGCTCGGCGTACTTCTTCGGAAGGTAACCAGTCCCTATGCCCTGCCCCACGCTCGGTCCCACAGTACCGCTGCGAACCGTACCCACCGCTTCGCCGTGGGAGCGGATCACATAACCCGGCCGCGGGAAAGCTTGATGCTTCAACGTGAAGCCGCTCAGCTTTCGGGTCACTCCTCGCTCCTTCTGGACCAGCAGTGCGCTCCGGCCGACGAAGTCATCCTTGGCCAATTTCACTGTCCAGCCAAGGCCAGCTTCCAACGGTGACGTCTCCTCGTCGATGTCGTTACCGTACAGAGCATAACCCATCTCGAGGCGAAGGGTGTCGCGCGCGCCGAGGCCCACCGGTTTGATCGCGCCGCCGGCAGCTGCGAAGAGTTCCACCCACAACTTGACCGCAGCGCCCGGAGCGCAATAGAGCTCGAAACCGTCCTCGCCTGTGTATCCGGTTCGACTCACCACGCAAAGCTCACCGGCCACCTCCGCCTCCAGAAACCGGTAGTAGCCAATCGCGGCGACGTCGGCCTTGCAAAGGGGAGCCAGGATCGCCTCGCTTTTTGGGCCTTGCAGCGCCAGTAGCGCTACATTCTCGCTCTCGTCCGTCAACTCGACTCCGGAAGCCCCATAGTCGCCAAGGCAACGCTGCACCCAGTTGAAGTCCTTCTCGATATTCGCTGCGTTGACCACCAAGCGGATGCGATCGGAAAACCTGTAGATCAGCAGGTCGTCGATAATCCCGCCATCCGCCTTGCACATCACCGCATACTGCGCCCGGCCCGGCTCGAGCTGCGAAACATCGTTCGCCACCACATAGTTGATGAAGTCCACCGCACCGTCCCCGCTCACCATGAATTCACCCATGTGAGAGACATCGAACAATCCGGCGCTCTCCCTTACCGCACGATGTTCACTCGATACTCCTTCGGGATACTGAACCGGCATCTCGTAGCCGGCGAAGGGGATCATCTTGCCGCCGGCCTTGACGTGCTCTCCGTACAGCGGCGTTCTCTTCAGTTTGTCAGCCATGGTTTCCCTCTGCCATCAGTCTGACGAGCAGTGCTTTCTGAGCATGTAGACGATTCTCCGCTTCATCCCACACACGGCTATGAGGGCCGTCAATCACTCCAGCCTCCACCTCTTCACCGCGGTGGGCAGGAAGGCAGTGCAGGAATATCGAGCTGGACTCCGCTTTCGCCATCAGCTCTTCGGTGACGCAATACCCTGCAAACTTCGCCATGCGTGCCTCGGTCTCGGATTCCTGGCCCATGGAAGCCCAAACATCCGTTGAGACCACGTGAGCACCCTCCACAGCCGCCGCCGGGTCCCTGAGCACCGCCACAGGCGCTGAATCTCGAGCGGCTCGGAGAATCTCGGGATCCGGGTCATAGCCTTCCGGGCACGCGACTCTCAGCTCGAATCCCCAGATCCGGGCCGCATTAAGCCAGGAGTTAGCCATGTTGTTCCCATCTCCGACCCACGCCACCGTGAGGCCTGTCAGGTCAGGGCCGAATTCCTCTCGGGCGGTCATGAGATCGGCGAGAAGCTGACAGGGGTGAAGAAGGTCGGTCAACCCGTTGATGACGGGGATCGTCGAGTGCTTGGCCAATTCCTCGACATCCGAGTGCGCGAAGGTACGAATCATGATCCCGTCCACATAGCGCGACAGCACACGCGCCGTGTCCGCTATCGTCTCGCCGCGGCCGAGTTGTAGGTCCTGGCTGGACAGGAACAAGGCGTGGGCTCCCAACTGGAACGCCCCGACCTCGAAGGACACCCGCGTCCGCGTGGACCGCTTGGCGAACAGCATCGCCAGCGTCTGGCCCGCCAAGGGCGGTCGCTGCACCTCGCCCTTCTTCAGCCTCTCAGCCAAAGCGAACAGGTGATCGAGCTCCTCACGACTGAAGTCCGTCAGCGCCACAAAATCCCGCTTCTCACTTCGCGGCATGGGCTCTCCTGGCTATCGTGGTCCTATTGCACTATTGCAGCAGCGTGGCCGACTGCCAATTTAGCAGATATCAGGGGGTGTGCCAGTAGAGACGCGAGGAAACAGTGACGGCCCGGCATAGCCGGGCCGTTCGTTCGGGCGTGCAGAAGCTGAGCGGGGGAAAACGGTCCTATAATATGTAGCGTCGAAGATCCTCATCCTTGACGACATTAGCCAGCCGCTCTCGGACCAAGCCCTCGTCCACCGCAATCCTGTCCGTTCCGATCTCCGGCAGATCGAACATTATATCCTCCAGCAAGGTCGTCAGAACGGTGTGGAGTCGGCGCGCACCGATGTTCTCCATCCGCTGATTGACATCGGCAGCTATTCTCGCGATTTCGGCGACACCTGCATCTTTGAACTCCAGAGACGCGCCCTCAGTCTCGATCAGGGCGCGGTATTGCGTCAGCAGTGCGTTCTTTGGTTCGGTAAGGATTCTCACGAAGTCCTTTTCGTTCAGCGATGAGAGCTCGACGCGAATCGGGAACCTGCCCTGGAGTTCCGGTATGAGGTCGGCGGGTTTGGCCGTATGAAAGGCACCCGCCGCTATGAAGAGGATGTGATCGGTCCGAACCATCCCATACTTCGTCTGAACGTTAGAACCCTCCACAATCGGCAAGAGGTCACGCTGAACTCCCCCGCGGGATACATCTGGACCGCCGACACCGCCCCGCTCCATCGCGATCTTGTCGATCTCGTCCAGAAAGATGATGCCCATCTGTTCGACTCGGTCGAGCGCCTCGTTAACCACATCGTCCATGTCTATGAGCTTATCGAGCTCATCTGCGAGAAGGATGCGCCGCGCCTCGGACACCGTGACCGCACGCCTCTTGCTGCGCTTGGGCAGCATATCCTGAAGCATCTCCGTGACGTTGTAGTCCATTCCCTCCATCCCCGGGAATTCCACCACGGGAAGACTGGACTGCGTAACCTCGATCTCGATTTCCTTGCTTTCCATTTTGCCGTCTCTGAGGAGCGCCCGCAGCTTATCCCGCGTCCGCTGCCGCCGCTCCTCTCGACGTTCCTCCTCCTCCTGTTCCTGTTCCGGCCTCTGATCGATGGCCTCACCACGGGGCGAGACGACGAAACCCGATGGCGCCTTAGGTTTCCCCTCAGCGGCTGGCAGCAGCAAGTCGAGCAGTCGTTCTTCGACCCGCTCTTCGGCCATCTCTTGCACGTCGTCCTCTCGCTCGGTGCGCACCATGTTTACCGCGATATCGGCAAGGTCGCGCACCATCGACTCCACGTCGCGCCCAACGTATCCCACCTCGGTAAACTTGGAGGCCTCGACCTTAATGAACGGCGCGCCGGCGAGACGGGCCAAGCGCCGCGCGATCTCCGTTTTGCCAACACCGGTGGGACCGATCATTATGATGTTGTTGGGCATGATCTCGTCCCTGAGATCTTCGGCGACCTGTTGGCGCCGCCAGCGATTCCTCAGGGCGATGGCTACGGCTTTCTTGGCCGAATCCTGGGCCACGACGTACTTGTCGAGCTCCGCCACGATCTGGCGGGGAGTCAGTTCGTCGTGGATCGCAGGACGGCCGGTCCGTTCATCCTCCGACGGACCTTCGTACGGCTGAGATGGGAGTGAATCGTTCATGAGCCCTTCGAGTCAAGCTCCAACACCGTGATGTCGATATTCGAGTAGATGCATATCTCGCCCACTATCTCGAGGCTACGTCGAACAACCTCGGGCGCGGCGAGCTCGGAGTGATTACAGAGAGCACGTGCAGCGGCCAACGCCATAGGCCCACCGCTTCCTATCGCCACGATACCGTCGTCCGGCTCGATGACCTCGCCGCTACCGGACAGAAGAAACGAGTGGTTCGCGTCGGTCACAGCCAGTAAAGCTTCAAGCCGCCGGAGCACGCGGTCGCTCCGCCAGTCCTTGGCCAGCTCAACCGCTGCCCGTGGCAGGTTGCCTGGAAAGCGATCCAACTTTTCTTCGAACTTCTCGAACAACGTCAGCGCATCGGCGACTGAACCGGCGAAACCTGCCAACACCGAACGTTCCTTCAAAGCCCTAACCTTCTGCGCCTGTGCCTTGACTATCGTGTCGCCGACCGTCACCTGTCCGTCGCCGCCCAGTGCCACTCGCCCGTCGCGTCGCACTGACAGAATTGTCGTTCCGCGTATTCTCAGATTACTCATTCCTTGGCTCGTTCCTCTCTCAGCTTCTGGGATGCGCTACTCTATACACTTGCCTCAGTCGCTCCCGCGACGTGTGTGCGTACATCTGGGTCGTGGACAACGAGGCATGCCCCAGCAGCTCTTTGATTGCCATCAGGTCCGCTCCCTCATCAAGGAGATGAGTGGCGAAAGAATGGCGGACGGAATGCGTGCTGAGGTGGCTCTCCTCCGCCACCAGCGCGATGAAGCGCGTCACGATTCGCTGGATCTGACGACGCGATAACCGAGTCCGGCGATCCGATATGAACAGCGGTTCCGTCCGGTCCGTCGGCCCGACGCTTTTCTCTCGCTCCTGCTCGTACTCCCGAAGCGCGGAAACCGCAATCTGGCCGATAGGGACTATTCTCTCCTTACTGCCCTTGCCCTTGACCTTCACCTGTCGGCTCTCCAAATCGAGGTCGGACAAGTTGAGCGAATGCACCTCCGACAGGCGGACTCCAGCGGCATAGAGCAGTTCGACCAGGGCACGGTCACGACGGCCACGCCAACCCGTTCCAGCCGATTGCTCGGCGGCCACATCGAAGAGCCGGGTCATCTCCTTCTGGGTAAGATACCCGGGAAGCTCGCGCCCCAGGCGTGGCGTTCTCACCTGTCGTGCCGGGTTGGCGGACACTACACCTTCGCGGTGCAGAAAACGGAAGTAGCTGCGTACGGCAGACAGCTTACGGGCGATAGTCCTGCGCTTCAAGTCCTGCATGGTCAGGCGACTCAGGAACGCGCGAATGGCCAGGCGGTCCACTGACTCCCACAGCCAATCCGCGGAACCGTAGTACCCGTTCAAGAAACCCTCGAACTCTGACAGGTCGCGTCGATACGCATCGACAGTGTGAGGTGAGAGCTGACGCTCATCCTCGAGATGCCTCAAGTATCCCCGAACGTGATCTCGCACAGCCTGTTCTTCCGTCCCTCCGGGCAGGTCCAACTTCGCCGTATTGCTAGCGGCCGGTGGCCGCGGGTGCGCTCTGAATGCCGCCGGTCCACTCGCGCATGTCGCGAAGCGCTCGCGCAGCAAGCTCCTGTCTGCGCTCCCTCTTCTTTCGAACGTGTTGCGGGAGCGGGTCGAGCAGCCCGAAGTTCGCATTCATTGGCTGGAAGTTACGCGGATCCGCCTCTTTGAGATAGCGCAGCAGACCGCCCAGCATGGTGGTTGGCGGCGGAATTGCCGGCTCGGCACCGCCGAGCAGCCGGTCCATATTGATTGCCGCCAGCAGACCCGTGGCCGTCGACTCGATGTATCCTTCGACCCCGGTGAGCTGGCCTGCGAAGACCAGACTGGGCGAGTCCGGCGTCGAGCCGTGGGATGAGAGGACGGCCGGGAAGTTGACGTAGCTGTTCCGGTGAATCTGGCCGTAGCGCAAGACTTCCGCTTCACGGAGCGCCGGTATCAGCTGGATGGCCTTATCCTGCTCCGCGTAACGCAAGCGGGTCTGGAAACCCACGAGGCTCCACATACTGGCCGCCCGGTCCTCCTGCCTGAGCTGGACGACCGCATGAGCAGATCTTCCTGTGCGCGGGTCTCTCAAACCCACCGGCTTCATCGGTCCGAAGCGAAGGGCATCGCGACCCCTGGCGGCCAACACCTCGATGGGCAGACAACCTTCAAAGTAGGGCACCTGATCCCACTCATGCGTCTGGTAGATTTGTGCGCCAAGCAAGAACTCGTGGAATGCTTCGTATTGCTCCGGAGTTAGCGGGCAGTTGATATAGGCATCGTCCTCTCCCTTGTCATACCGCGAGGCCCTGAAGCTGTGCGCTTCATCGATGGAGTCCACCGCTACAATCGGGGAGATCGCGTCGAAGAAGTAGAGACCTTCAATACCTAAACGATCCCGAATCGAGTCGAACAACTTACCGGACGTAAGCGGGCCTGTGGCGATGATAGCGGGCGGTTCGGGAAGCTCATTCACCTCTTCGCGGTGTATCTCTATGCCTGAGTGACCCTGGATCGCCGAACTGATTTCATTCGAAAACAGCTTGCGATCAACTGCCAATGCCGCCCCTGCCGGTACGCGAGTATTAGACGCGACTGTCAGAAGAAGCGAACCCAGCTCCCGGAGCTCCGCCTTCAGCAAACCGTGAGCGTTCGTCTGTTCCTCCGACTTGAAGGAATTGCTGCAGACAAGCTCGCCCAGTCCATCGGTCTGGTGAGCCGGGGTGGTGGCGTGCGGCCGCATCTCGTAAAGCGCAACCCGATGTCCGCGTTCCGCCAGTTGCCATGCCGCTTCACATCCAGCGAGACCGCCACCAACGACGACTACGTCAGCCATGTTTCCGAGACCCGGCGCTTGTCGCGCTCAGGCAGGATTGGCCTCCGCCGGTTCGGGCTCGTCGGCCGTGAATTCGTACTCGCAGGTGGCGCATCTCAAGTACTCGCCCCTAACCTTGGAGCTCTTGCGCAAAGCGACTTTGGAATCGCAGGCAGGACACGTGGCTCCCGTCGGCGTATCCCAAGTGGACCACTCACACTCCGGGTAGCGTGTACAGCCATGGAACGGACGACCACGACGGGTCTTTCGCTTGACTACCTCGCCATCGTTGCACCTGGGGCATGCAAGGCCCAGCGTGATTGGTTGTGTGTGCTTGCATTCCGGATATGCTGTACAGGCAAGGAATTCGCCGAAGCGGCCCGTTTTTACGGCCACGGGACTTCCACACTTCGGGCACTTCGCATCGGCCGGCACAGTCGGGTGGTCGTTGTTGACGGGGCGCGTGAATCGACAGTCCGGGTAGTTCGAGCAGGCGACGAACGGGCCGTAGCGGCCGTTCTTGACCACGAGCTCACCCTCACACTGCGGGCACTTCTCGTCCCCGAGATCTACCTCCGGCGGCTCGTCGATAGGTTTGGTATTCCGACACTCCGGATACGCTGAACAGCCGAGAAAGCGTCCCCAGCGATTCCAACGGACGATCATCGGCGAGCCGCAGCGATCACAGGCGGCGTCGTCCACCTGCGCGATCTTCTTGACTATCTCGTCGCTGCGCTCCTCACCTTCCTTGAGTCGCTGACTGAATGGACCGTAGAAGTCACTCAACACCTGGTGCCACTCGAGCTCACCGTCCTCGATGAGGTCCAGATTCGCCTCCATGTTACTCGTGAAGTCCACATTGAAGGTGTCCGGGAAGACTTCAATGAGAACCTGGACGACGGTCTCGCCGAGCGGCGTCGGAACGAAACGTCGGTTCTCCAACTCGACATAAGTACGCTCGAGGAGTGTGGAAAGGATCTGAGCGTAGGTCGACGGCCGGCCGATCCCCCGCTTTTCCAGCTCCTTGACCAAGCTCGCTTCGCTGAAGCGCGGCGGCGGCTCCGTGAAGTGCTGCGTCTTGGCAAGCTCGATCAGGTCTACGAGCTCGCCTTCCTTCATATCGGGCAGAGCCTCCAGGTCGTCGAGATGCCGGCCCTCTTCCTTTTCGTACACTTGCTTGTATAGGCGCGTAAAGCCATCGAACTTCAGCACCGAACCCGTCACACGGAATACGTAGTCGCGCCCGTCGGCGCCCGTGAGGTCGAAGTCGGCCGTCGTGGTATCATACACCGCCGGCGACATCTGCGAGGCCGTAAACCTCATCCAAATAAGCGTATAGAGCTTGAGCTGGTCGGCGTCGAGATCACCTTCCAGCGAATCGGGGGTTCTCATCACCGAAGTCGGACGTATCGCTTCGTGCGCTTCCTGGGCTCCCTTCTGCTGCTTGCCCGAATAAAGCCGCGCCGTTTTTGGCAAGTAGCTCGGACCGAACTGTTGCTCAATGTAGCCGCGCGCGGCATTCGCAGCAGAGGCGGCGACTCGAGTGGAGTCGGTTCGCATATATGTGATCAGACCTATGGCCTCGCCGCCAACCTCGACACCCTCATACAGCTGCTGGGCGGCGCGCATAGTCCGCTTGGCCGAAAAACGCAGGCGCTTTGCTGCTTCCTGTTGAAGTGTCGACGTCGTGAAGGGCGCCCACGGGTTCTTTCGCCTTTCCTTCCGCCGGACGCGCGTGATCTCGAACGGGATATCCTTCACCGCATCGAGCACCGCCGTGGCCGTCGCCTCGTTGGGCAGGTCGGGCCTCACACCATCGACGTGATGAAGCTTCGCCGTGAAGCGAGACTCATCCTTTTCGAGAAGCGCCTCGACGGTCCAGTACTCGCGCGGCTCGAACCGCCGTATTGCCTCTTCCCGCTCCCAGATCAGCCGCAAAGCAACGGATTGGACTCGACCCGCCGAGAGGCCAGGGCGGATTGGCTTCCAGAGGAACGGGCTGGCCTTGTATCCCACCAGTCGATCGAGGATGCGCCGCGCTTGCTGGGCATCGACCTTCTTCAGGTCTATCTGGCCCGGATTCTCTAGACCCTGTCTGACTCCTTCCGGCGTGATCTCCTCGAACAAGACCCTTTTGAAGCGCCTGCCGTTCTTCGACTTATATCCGAGCTGATCGGCAACGTGGAAAGCGATGGCCTCACCCTCGCGGTCTGGGTCAGTGGCCAGCAACACCTGGTCCGCTCCCTTGGCCGCCTGCTTGAGCTCCTTTACGACCTTGCCCTTGCCGCGGATTGTCACGTAGTGCGGCTCGAAGTCGTTCTCGATATCGACCCCGAGGTCCTTCTTGGGTAGGTCGCGGACGTGCCCTACCGAGGCCTTAACGACGTAGCTGTCGTCAAGGTAGCGGCCAATTGTCCGCGCTTTGGCCGGTGACTCCACGATCAGCAGCCTGGAGCCGTTCTTGGCGCCCTTGGACTGCTTGGGTCGCTTGCTCTTGCCTGTTGCCTTCCTGCGCTCTGCCATGTTCTCCTTTCCGCCCGTCCACCGCTTACCCCACTACCGGCCCCGCGTGTTCCGTGGGCCCTCGGCGCTGAGGATGGCTAACAAGAATCAACCGCTTGTCAACAGCAGTCTCTCAGATGCCCCTACGAGTCATGTTGCCTCATCAGCCTGACGATCTCAGCGGCAACTTCGTCGGGCGTGAGGCTGTCCGTCTCGATGACCGCGTCGGCAACCTCGTAAAGCGGCCTCCGTTCGGATAGCACCGAGTGCACGACGCCCAGCGGGTCGTCCGTGGCCAGAAGCGGCCTCTCCACCGTGGCCTGCCTGAGATGGCGCTCCAGAGCGGCCTCGGCCTGAACCCGCAGCCACACTATGAGACCTCCCGGTCGAAGTTGGTCGACCAACGCCGGCTGGGTGACCCACCCGCCCCCGGGGGCTAGGACCACATCACGTGAGCCCGCCATCTTCGCCGTCATCTTCGCCTCCAGCCCACGGAAGTGGCTTTCCCCGTGGTCCCGAAAAATGTCCGCAATCCGTTGATTGTGGTCGTGCTCGATCGCGTCATCGAAATCGACGAAATCCCAGTCGAGTCTTTCTGCCGCAAGGCGCCCAACGGTCGATTTGCCGGAGCACATGACCCCAATCAGTACCAGCCGTTCAATCACGGCACCGTTCCAAGTGGTCCAGAAACGCCTCGAAGTTGGCACGCATTTCGCGAAGCGAGTCGCCGCCGAACTTCTCACGCATTGCGTCGGCCAGCACGATCGCCACCATCGCCTCCCCGACAACGCCGGCTGCGGGAACGGCCGTCACATCGCTGCGCTCGCGAACAGCTGCGGCCGCCTCGCCGGAGTCGAGGTTCACGCTCTTCAACGGCCGCATGAGAGTGGATAGCGGCTTCATCGCCACCCTCACTGTCAGCGTCTCGCCATTGGTCATGCCACCCTCGATCCCACCCGCGCGGTTGCTGCGACGCCGGAAACCACCGCCAGCACGCCGAGAGTCGTCGGCCTCGATCTCATCGTGCACCTGCGAGCCGCGCAGCCGGCTCGCTTCAAAGCCCAGTCCGATCTCGACCCCTTTCATCGCCTGTATGGACATCAGCCCTGCTGCCAGGCGCGCGTCCAGACGGCGATCCCAGGCTGTGTGACTCCCGAGCCCCACCGGTAGACCGCGCGCTATGACCTCGAAGATACCACCCACGGTGTCGCCCGCGGCCCGAGCGGCGTCGATCGCCTCTATCATCCGCGCCTCGGCCTCCGGGTCGAGACAGCGCACGGCCGACGGACCGACGGCGGCGTTAAGGTCATCGGGGTAGTCGGCCGTCCCCGGACGTGGAACATCGACGCCGGCGAGGGAGACCACGTGACTGGCGACGTCGATCCCGAACCGGGCAAGCAGCTGTTTGGCAAGGGCACCGACGGCGACGCGAGCCGCCGTTTCGCGGGCACTGGACCGTTCCAGGATGTCACGGGCGTCCCGCCGGTCGTACTTGAGAACGCCAACGAGATCGGCATGCCCGGGACGCGGAAGCTTGACACGTCGCAGTTCTTCGTCCATCGCCCCGTCCATCGGCTCCACGGACATCGGCAGACGCCAATTCTCCCAATCGCTATTGGGTATCAGTAAGCCGACAGGTGACCCCAGCGCTTCACCCAACCGAACTCCGGCGAGAATCTCAGCTACGTCCTTCTCGATCTTCATACGCTCGCCGCGGCCGTGGCCCGCTTGCCGCCGCGCCAACTCCTGGCGGACACCTTCGGCATCGATCGGCGTGCCGGCGGGCACGCCCTCGACTATCGCGACGAGGCCTTTGCCGTGCGACTCGCCGGCAGTCACGAACTTGAAGTGATGCAGCATCCCCATTCTACGTCTTCCGCCTCAAGCCCACGCGTCACGGCAGGGAGTCCGGCCCTAGCGCCGCCGCTCGTACAAACTGAAAGCCGCCTGGCCCGGCCCAGGCCGCGCACCGCGAACGGATGCGCCGAATTAGCCCGAGCTGGAAAAGCGGCTTGTTTGCCAGTCCAAGGGCAGCCGCCAGCAGGCGGCTGCCCTATATGATCTATGTTGCGGCCAGAAACTCCGCAACCGATGGTTTCGCGTTTAGCACGATCAGGGGATCGATGTGATGTCCGTGGTCAGTACCGGAATTATCACCACTCCGTTTTCCGTGACGCCATACAACCTGACGACCACCTCAGGAGGATCGCCCGGCAACCGCCGAGTCACGCTCAAGGGGCCGACGATCGGGTCCCTGATCAACAGCTGACCTCGGAAGAAGCTGAAGAAGTGTGTATCCACCATTTGGATCCTGGCGTCACCCGCACCCAAGAAAGACAGACGCTGGTCCGGTACCGAAACGCTGTTCTGGTCGTTGTCCGGATGCATGGCGGCGCCTGTGCCCGTGGGAAATATGTTCTCGTTCATGCCCACCAGGCGAAGGACGTTGGGCCCACCCGGTATGTCTGGTCCGAAGAAGTACGCGTTCGAACCCCGAGCTACGCCGAGGCTACCGTCCTTATTCAAAGCCAAGCCGAACACCTGCTGCTCGGCGTTACCCGGCAAGTCGCTGACCTGTAGCGTGTTCGTTATCGTCTGGGTCGCTGAACGGTATAGGATAATGCGACCGGCCCGCCCAGGAGTATCACCCTCACCGAAGGCCACAAACTCGCGGTCACCGCTCGCGGTCACGAAGGTGGTGTCTTGCAGCCCAATGCTGGCAATGTCGAGATCTGAGAAGATCTGCACATCCCATCCATCGCCGGCGTTCTTCGCCGCCACGAGCGCCGCCGCTTCCTCTAACGCACTGGTCGTCAGCGTCTCTTGGGCGAGAATACACGAACGGGCCGCCGGACTTGGATCGCCGCGAGTGTGGTCGCACACGACGAACGCCAGTGCACCGTTCACCGAAAACGCGGAATCGGCGTTTACGATCTGGATCTCGGGCTGTGATGGCGTCTCTCGCGCCGCATAGGCGATGAAGAACCGGACTTCACGCTGATTCGGATCGTACTCACGGATCGTTCCCGGCAAACCCGCCAGAGCCGGGACGGTCGAGTACATGATCAGCCCATTCGCTGCCTGTGCCAGGAACTGGGGCCGGTCTGAGTACTCGAAGAACTCCACCGGGTAAATCGACCGCCCGGTGGCGTCGAATTCCTCTTTGACTCTATAGACCTTCAGGTCCTGTGTCTGGTAGCGATCTGTCTCTCCGGTGATGGCCGGTGAGCCGGGAGTGCGCGGCCCGAGACTGACGACCGACATGTTGGTACCACCGGAATTACTGACCAGTAGCTCATCCTCCGACAGCGAAAGCCCCAACCCCCAAGGATTGGATCCGACCGGTACACTACCTATGAATGCCTCACTGCGGAGGTCGAACGGTCGAACGATCCCGAAGTTGTAGTCGGAAAGAAGCAGCAGCTCGCGTAGAGTGTCTACCACGGCATCCGCGATGAGCGCGCCCTGCGGAAATCCAACCGTCCGCCCCGACACGATCAAACGTTCCACGAAGCCGCCGGCAATACCCGCCGCCGTGATGAAGCTACCCAGTGAGCACTGGAGGCTCGAAGCGGAGCCGTTCACGTCCACCGTCGCTCCGCAGTTCTGCGTCGGGCTGGCCGCGTCGAAGGCCCAACCCGTGATGTTGAAGAACAAGGTGTCCGGGACATTCGTGCTCGAAAACACCGTCGCCGGCAGATCTTCGGGTACGATGCTGAACCTCACCGGGGCCGTACCGCTCACAGCCGGAGTGAATACTCTGTCCAGCAGTATCGTGTCGGAGACCTCTCCGGTCGTCGTTCGGTTACGGATCGCGACGGTCACACCCATCCGGGTGACAGCACTCTCTCCGTCCGAAGCCGTCAAGTCAATCCACAGCGAATCGTCAGCTTCCATGCGGGCGGGCTCGTCTTGCCTACGGAACACGCCACCGGAAACAAACATGCTGACGACTGGCGAGATGGAATCTCCGGGAACCTCCGCCGCCACGGTCACGGTAATCTGAGCGAACGCACTGAGTGTGTTGAGATTGATCGCCTCAGCCGTGATGGTCAGTTGACCCAAGGCCCCCTGGGGTATAAAAAAATCCAACAGGGTATCAACGTCGGTACGGAAGTCAGAGAATCGAATGGTGTCGCCCGCCGGAAGGTCGGGCGGCTGGTCAATTCCCGTCAGAGACACGTTCAGCTGCGCCAGCCCGGTCGGATCACTCGCGCTGACGCCGACGCGAATGACCGTGTTTTCCCGCACGGTCTGGTTAGGCAGCGGCGAGGTGATCGCCACCGACGGACCGCTGATGTCGCCCCCGGGCCCGCTTCCACCCACCAGTATGGTCTTCGTGCTGGTACCCAGGTTGTCCTGCGCGTCCGAGGCGACAGCCCGGACCTGCACTGGCGTCGCTTGGGTAAAGAAGACGAAGAACCTGGTCGTCACCGTGGCATCCTGCACGCGCCCGGCAAAGAAGAACGTGTCGGCGGCAATGAGCCGGCCTAGCGTGAGCGTGTCGCCTTCGGGCGTGACCACGGTCTCGAACTGGTCGGTCCGTCGGAGCTCTGTCGCGACCCAAGCCAAACTGATGAAATCCTCAGCCTGGACATTGGTAGTCAGCGTGTCGGCCGATTGAGCAGCGTTGAGTATGTTGACCACCGGTGGCACTTCGTCCACAAGCGGCTCCAGCAGCTGGCTTCCTTCGTCATCGCACGCTGCGATCACCAACACGGTCGCGGCCATCATGCCGGCAAGAAGCCGCGCCCATCGCCTAGTGCTTCGCATAAGACTTTTCCCTCTCGTTCTAGCAGAGCGGATCACGGCTCAAGCCCCAGTCCGAGGGGCTCGAGCACCAGATCGTGTCAGGGTACTCTTGCTACTGCTTCGTCAACGATGTGCGGCGTCACCAAAATCAGCAGGTCCTGTTTCGTATCGTCGGACCGTGTCGTACGGAAGAGTGCGCCGAGGAGGGGGAGGTCCATAAGGATCGGGACACCGCTCACGGTCTTCGAAACCTCACTGACCGTGAGACCGCCGATCACGCCGGTTTCACCGTCTTCCAGAATCAGTCTCGTCGTCCCTTCTTGCGTCTGGAAGACAAAGCCAATGTCGCCGGGAGCCAGCTGGACACCGGAGCGCTCAGCGTGGAGGTCCATCACGATCCTACGATCGTGAGTGATGTGGGGGGTAACCTCGAGCTTGATCCCAGTTTCCTCCAGCTGCACTGTCGACTGCGGGAACTGGGCTTGTGCGCCAGCGCCTGTTCCTCCGCCAGTTGCACCGCCCGCACCGTAGTCGACCACACGAATCGGAGTCTTCTCACCCACAAGGATGTCCGCAGGCTGGTTGTCCATCGTCTGAATAGTCGGTGTGGCCACGAGGTCGGAGAGATCCATGCGCTGCAGTGCGTCGATGAAGGCGAACAGTTGGAAGTCACCCACTGCGACCGATGTCAACAGCTGCATAGCGGGGACTGTTACTCGGTCCCTCGCGTTCGCCAACGCCGCGATGGACGACCCGCTAAACGCCACCTGATTCGCCTGGGTCAAAGGCCGGTATACGGCGTCGGGAATTCCATCGAAGTTCGAGTCCACGATCTCCCACTGGCGAGGATCGTTGGTCGGACCGGGGATCAACTCGTTGAGCTGATTGCCTTGCGTATCCTTCAAGTCGTATCCGATGCCCAACTCCTCGACATCGCTACGATTCACGAAGATGATCTTCGCCGAGATGACTACCTGCGGTGTTCGAACATCCAGGTCGTTGATGATTCTACGGGTGATCTCGAGATTCTCTTCCAAGTCGGTGACGATGATCGAGTTCGTCGCCTCGTTGGGGATCACCTTGCCGCGATCCGAGATGGCCGTTTGCAGCGCCTCGGCCACCGACAGTACGGGCGCATAGTTGACCCTGAAGATCTGCGTCTGGAGCTGCACCAGCTGCTGGCGCTGCTGCAGATTCTCCAGACGATCGACCCGGATGATGCCGGTCGCCGTTTCCACGGCCGTGAGGCCGTGCGCGTCGAGGATAGCCTTGAGGGCCAAGTCCCAAGGCTGGTTACGGATATTGGCTGTGACGTTGCCCTCGACACCGGATCCCGGCACGAACGACTTCCCGGTGAAATCGGCGAAGTTGTTCAGCACATCTCTCATGTCCGTGTTCTCGAACGTCACAGTGATCCGCGGCATCTGGCTAGCCGGAGTGGATTCCTGACGGAACGGGCCCTGCCCGCCCGACCGGGCCTCTTGCTGCCGTGGCGCCTCATTCGTGGGCCTCGCCACCGGCGGCTGCGCGACCGCCGGCTCCGGCGTCGGTGCCACGCTCGCCCATGACTCGAAACCCTCTCCCGCCAGGTTCGGGAAAGAGACTCGAATCTCGCTCCCCTGCCGGGTGAGTGTATAGCTCGTGGGCGAGGTGAGCTCGACGACAATGCGGACGACGTCGTCGCGGAACTGGCTTGTCCGGACCCGCACCACGCCGCCACGATCGATGTTCTCGAAGTTGTCATCCGCCAACGCGTGTTTGACGCCCTTAAGGTCAACGATCAGGCGAGGCGGATTGGTGAGCAGGAAGTCGGAGTAGCCGACCTCGTCGCTCGTCCGAACAACCACCTCGGTATATCCGGCCACGGGCTCCACCCTGAGCTCCGTCACGGTGGCAGGGTCACTGCCACCCGCCGCTGCCCATATGAAGAACAATGCAGGGAGCATCATCCTGGATCCCTCTCCTCCTCTTCGTCTCTCCTAATGCGCAGCGTCTCGCTCCGGGTCATACCGAACTGGGATACCTGGAAGACGACTGCGTCCGGCCGGATCTCAACAACGCGCGCGTTTCCTGCCACGTCACCGCGGCGCACGCGGTAGCGTCTATCGGTGGCTCGGTCGATCAGCGTAGCTACGCTGCCGTAAGAGCCGCCATAAATGATTCCGACGAGATCGAGGTCCTCGAACTGGGGTCCGGCGTCATCCACGGTCAGAAGGCTGACAAATGGATTCCGGCGACCGTCTGCTGGATAGACGAACCGCTCCCGCCGATATATTGCTTCGCCAGTGCTGGCTTGGCGGTTCACCTGGGCCGTGGCCTGCTGAGTTGTGTCCTGCTGAACGGACACAGGCGATGGTGATCCAATCGTCAAACTGGCCGCGGCCGTCACAAGAACCAGCGCAGCGCTAACCACGGGACGCTCCTTGACCTTGTTGTGCCTGCGTCTCCTCGGGAGGTGCGCCCAGCACGAACGTCTCGATGTTCAACGACACTTCCAGCGGCGCTTCCATGTTCCGCGTCGCTCTACTTTGCGGCGCCGCTGAAACCTGAACGTTGGTCGGCTTGATAATCCGAGGAAGCGAAGCGATGCGTGCGAGATATCTGCCGATGTCGGCATAATCTCCCAGCAGTGAGAGTTCCCATGTCTGCTTCATGTAGAACTCCCCGGCTTCCACGGCCTGCGGGCGGATGCGCGACAACTCCACGCCCGTGAGCCGCGCTTCCTGCGAAATGGCGTCCAGCAGCTCCGGCACTTCTTCGGATTCCGGAATGAACTCCTCGAATATCTGGAGCTGTCGCTCCTGGACCTCCATTCGGGCCCGCAGGTCGTCCCTGCGAGCGGCCAACGCCCTCGAGCGGCGGTTCTGAGTCTCCAATGACTCGAGCTCGCTTCGCGAAGTGTCGATCTCCATTTGGCGCGGATCGAGGACATACATCTTCGCAACGTACCAGCCCGCCGCGGCAAGAGCGGCCATCAGTATGAGGGCCTGTTTTCGTCCCTTTGGATCTGCGGGTAACAGAGCCACGGCTCTTACTCCCCTGCGAGAATTATCGGCTCGGTAACGATCGCCGAAGAATCCGGCGTCTGGTAACGAGCCATGAGAACGAAACTGTGTACCAGCCTCTGCCCCTGTTGCATCTGCTCCTGCGACACCAGCCGAACATCACGGACGAACGGCGAGTCTTCCAGATCTCGCATGAAGCGTGTCAGCGCAGGGGTGGCGCCGGTCATGCCATCGATTCGAAACTCTATCTGGCTGCCCAGGCCCGATGTCTGCTGCAGGGACGTCAGCCAGGTGAAATCAGGTAGGGCTGCGTTGACCTGATCCAGGATGTGCGCCCACACGAAGCGATCCGTGTCGATTTCTCTGATGATTTGGGCCTTCTGCACCAAAGTGTCACGCCGGGCCTGCAGACTGTCGGCCGCCGCAATCGCTTCGGCATAGCGGACAGAGTCCTGACGCTGCACCTCCAGCTCGTCCACAATGCGACTGAGCGTCGTGCCCTGAGTGAAGAAACTGAACCCGAGGTGAAGTGCCGCGACGATGACCAAGGCAACCACGCCAATGACCCATGGGTCGCCTTTTATCATGGACCGCACACTGTCGAACTTCGGGAGGGAAGGCTTCCGCCCACCCTTCGGCCGACCGGTTCCCCGCTTTCCGCCGGGGAGCAGGTTCATTTCAATCAGCGCCAGCATCGCAGAATCCGTCCGAACAAGAGTTAAAAGTCGTTCACGTTAGGCGGCGTGCCGTAGAGCGAGGCCAACCGGTAGCACCAGCATGGGCCCCATATCGGCGATCGAGATGAGATCGAAGGCGCCGGGATCAACATCCACGCGCTGGACCGGGTTCGCGATCTCAGCCGGAACCTGCAGCCTGTCGGCAAGCGCCTCAGCCATTCGGAGCACGCGGGCTCCACCACCACACACGTAGATCCTCGAGAGTCCGGCATGCGTCGAACTAGCTTGCAGGAACGCTGCGGCGCGTTCGACGCCCAATGCCACTTCCTCGGCGCGCTGACTGATGAAGTCCTCAAGCTCCGGATCACTGGCCCGACCCTCGAGCACATCCTCGGCGGCCTCCGCCGTCAGACCACGCTCTCTCTGCAAGCTCTCTCGCAATCTGCGAGTCCCGAAGGCGAGATCCCGGTTGAGCACCGGAACGCCTTCCTCCAGCAGATTCACATTGGTCGTCTCGTGACCGATGTTCACGAATCCGACCACGCCGGCCATGGCTTCGGGATAGTTCAGCTCGAACGCATTGTGGAGCGCGAACGCGTCAACATCGATGATCTCGGGCTCGAGCCCAGCATCGAGCAGAAGGGCCATCTTGTTCTCGACCAGCTCGCGCTTGGCTGCAACGAGCAACACCGTCATCTGCAGCCCCTCATCCAGGGGATCGAGAATCTGGAAATCGAGCTCCACGCTCTCCATATCAAAGGGAACGTGCTGCTCGGCCTCCCAGCGAATCACTTCCCGGGCATCGGCTTCTTTCATCCGATCCATCTGGATCCGCTTGATGATGACGTCGCGGCCTCCCACCGCCGTCACCACCCTTCTCTCCTTTACGCCGGCAGTCTCGAACAGCGACCGAATGGTGCTGGCCACGAGGGTCGGGTCCATGACCTCACCCTCCACGATCGCATCCGCTACCAGCGGCGTGGCGGCAGCTTTGATGATCCGTGGCCGCCCTTTGCCATGATCCATGGCAACCAGCTTCACATAGCCGCTGCCGATATCGAGTCCTACGGTCCGCTTGCTGCGACCTATTCCGAACAAAGCCATGACTGTAAGAGCCTATGTTCGTAGGGTGAACGCTCGCTCGACCTCACGAGACTGTGAAACAGAAGGCGCTAAGCTGTAGTGGGACCTAGGGGTAGGGCACTTCATGATAGCCCCTTCCGGTCATTTTGTCAACTATGTCGGGGGGGGTGAAGCAGGGACGCCACGGACAGGTGCTACTCCAATATCTCAAACCAGGCGAAATCCGCAAGGGGCTGTGGTAAATGGAGTTTCGGGCTCTGAAGGGCTCGCTGGACCGCACACCGGTTGTGCTTGAGCTCGGTGCCTGCAGTCACGCTGACCGTGTCGCGCCGGGAGTTCTGCACGAGCAGTCCGCCCTTAACTCGGCCCTCACCCGCTCCGCTCACCAGCCGTCCCCGAACCGCCACGATCCCGTAGAACTCGAAACCACCGCCCAGCTCCAAGTCACCGTCCACCAGCAGTATGCCCTGGCCGCGTCCCGGCGAGCGGACTGTGAGATCGCCCCCCACATGTATGATCGGGAGATAGTCAAAGCAGGGGTGACCGGGATCCGCCGGGGCGCCCCAGTTTCCAGGAGCGGACTCGTCACAGGTACGACCGGTGCCTATCGAGGGTGCGATGTCGGGAAGCCTGAGGCCGCCCGTGTACCGGACGCCCGCACGCTGCTCCAGCTCCGAGTACCAAGTATCGAAATCGGACAGCGGGTTGCTGCCAATCCTGCCTATCTCGGCGACGGCAGGCTCGCCCTCCACGACCGCGCCCGCAGCTACGACCAAGCGCTCCAAGTCCTCGCCCAGAATGCCCGCCTCGGCGCCTGGTCGCAGGCCCTGACAGCCCGGGGCACCGGACTGCCAGCCCTCGGCCAGAGCGTCTGAACCCTGGACGACCGCCCCTGCGGCGACCCGAACTGGCCCCATCGCGCTTAACGCGGCCTTACAACAGAGGCCCGCGAACTTGCCCACCCTGAGGAACAGAGCGATCTGACGTCTCCCGCCTCGCGGCCCGTGCGCCCGGCCTATTGAGGAGGCCAGATAGTATGCCGCCCGCCGGTCCAGACCGGTATCGAGGCGGGTCAAGCGGACCTCATACTCGTCGCCCGATACCAGCAGGTCCACCGCCAATCCTATCGTAGCACCAGGTTCCGCAGAATCCGCCGACACCGGGTCCCAACCGGCTAGCGCGGCACTGAGCCCAGCCTCCGCCGCATAGAGCGCGGAGCTGGCCCGGGGGCCCGCGCTGGCAGCACGCAACTGCTGCGCGGCAATGAAGTATCCGCCGGCTACCATGGCCGCGATGATCACGACGGAGAAGACGGCGGCGATCAGCGCGAACCCTCCCTGCTGCGTTCCCCCAGTGCTAGACACCGGCGCGGTGCGAAGACCGGTCACGAGTTCCTCAAATAGACGGATGTGGAAAGACTGTCAGTGTAGAAGTGAGTGCCATTAGGGCCCGACACGCGGCGGGCACTCTGGGTCTTAATCGAAACACGCACTTCCACGACTCGAGCCGGATCGAGCGTTTCACCTCCGACGTGATCGATGAACTGCAGGCGCAGGCCTCCCTCGGCGGGGTGCGCGAAGGGTCCCGTGACGGGTTGAATACGGCCGTATCTCAGACGCTGCCCCAACCACCAGCGTCCGTCGCCTCCGACGTACAGCCTATAGACGTATGGGCGAAACGCGCGCACCAAGGAGCCCACAACGGCGCCTGTGATCTCCCGGTCCAGCACGAGGCGACCGCTCGATGGCCGTCCACCGGGACACGCGCTCCCGCCGGCCGACCCGACATTCTCGACCGAGGCGGCGACCCATGCGTCATCCAGCGACGTAGCTGGATCGTTCTCGACGAAAATGAGAGCACTATCACTAGGGGAATCAGCGAAGCTTCCCATCAAACGCCACAGAGCTATGGTGTTCCCCGAGACTCCGCAGATCACGCCAATCCCCGTGCTGGACCTCAACGCGACGCTGTCACTTGCGATGGCGTACAGGTCGCCGGCAGCGGGACTTACGGCCCTGAGCTCTCCAGTCAGCACTTCCACGGCAATACGAGCGGCATCCCGAGTACCGGCCAGCTGGGCGTTTGCAGCGTAGAATCGGTGCTGAGACATCAAAACGGCGGATAACGAGGCGAGCACGATGGCGAAAACGACGAGTCCAAGGGCGACCTCGATAAGAGTGTATCCCGAACGGCTCATTGGGCCAAAACCAGCGTGACGAGGGTGTCCGCCACCTCGTGCGGACCCAACTGCTGCCGTGTCACAAGTAACAACTGTCTCAGGCCGTCGCCGCTCACCTGCCAGTTGATCGAGAGGCCGCCTTGTCGCCGCTCGCCAGACACGAAGGCTTCCTGTCCCCGGGCCAGAAGCCCCTCCATCTCGAGCTGTGCCCTAGCCCGGAGCTGGGTCTTTAGATAGGACAGTCTCATATTCCAACCCACAACGGCGACCGTCGAAGCAAGACCCAGGACACCAATCGCAAGCACGACTACGGCGACCAGCACTTCCACCAACGTGAATCCGCTACGGCAGGACTTGAAAACAGACGTCTTCATCGCCTGAGCAGCCTTCCAAGTCGAGAGATCGTGACGGTGTCGGCCACGCTGCCCCGCCTGAACACAATCGTGGCATTCGGTAGATCACAGGTGCCACGGGCCGTGGGTAGACCCCGCGGATCAAAGCAGAAGGTCTTCGGTTTGGCATGGACGCGGACGCCGCCGAACTGCCGATCGATGTCCACCACCGGTCGGATCGTGTCGAGAATTTGAAGTCCCGGTAGCGAGCTCGTGTCTATCGTAATCCAAAAGCTGTTCCCGTTCGGGTCTAGGTGCAGTCTGCCCGGACGGCCATACTGACCAGCGACCTGACGGGCCAATGAATGTGCCGATCCGAAAGCTCCGCTGGCTGCCGCCACATCGACCCGAGCGCGTGCCCTGACCAGTCGAGGAAACGCGATCGCGAGCACCACGCCCATAATCGCCATCGCAAAGAGCGCCTCCATCAGCGAGAACCCCCAAGACACTCTCATCTCCGAGACCCCTTCGACCCCGTGCCCATACTCCCGCCCTTGCTCAGCAGAACTCAGACGCCTTCGCGCCCTGTCGCTGCGTCCGGGCGTTCGACGACCTACGCAGTCGTCAGATAGGGCCAGCTTAGCGTATGGGGATCAACGAATGATCAACGTAGGCCGCAGGGGCCGGTCGCAGCGACAAAGCCGCGGAGGGAGACGGCTAGTCGAGGCCGTAGTCGCGGATCTTATACAGCAGTGCTCGATAGCTCAGGTCGAGAAGCTCAGCCGCTTTCGTTCGGTTTCCATCCGTCACTTGGAGAGCTCGACTGATGAGGCGTCGCTCCAGTTCCGCCGTCTGCTTCTTGATGGACAGCTCATCGGCCGGTAACGCTTCGAAGGGTCCTTCCACGGCGGTTTCGGGGTGGCGGATAAAGTCGGGCAGGTCCTCGGCGCTCACGATAGGCCCCTCGCTGAGGACCATGGCACGCTCGACCACGTTCTCGAGCTGACGGACGTTTCCGTACCACGGGTGACCGAGAAGCAGTTTCATCGCCGCCGGCTCGAATCCAGTGACGTTCACACCCAACTGCTTCGCGAAACGCTCGATGAAGTGGCGGGTCAGAAAGGGGATGTCTTCGGTCCTCTGCCGCAGGGGCGGCAGGTGAATTCGGACGACGTTGATTCGATAGTAGAGGTCGGACCGGAACGTACCGGCTCGGACCTCCTGTTCAAGATCGCGGGCCGTGGCAGCGATGATGCGTACATCCACCCTGCGAGACACGCTGTCGCCGACGCGGCGTATCTCGCCCTCCTGCAGAGCCCGCAACAGTTTAACCTGAAGTTGAGCCGGAAGTTCACCTATCTCGTCGAGGAACAACGTGCCACCATCTGCCTCCTCAAACAGACCGGCCCTGTCAACGTGGGCGCCCGTGAACGCGCCTTTGACGTGGCCGAAAAGTTCCGATTCCAGCAGGTTCTCCGGTATCGCACCACAGTTGATCGGGACGAACGGCTGCGAAGCTCTCGGTCCGGCGGTGTGCGTCAGACGGGCAACCAACTCCTTACCGGTACCGCTCTCGCCGGTGACCAGTACTGTGGACGGATGTTGTGCAACCTTGGTGCTGAGCTCGAGTGCCTCTCGCATCCCGGCGCTCTTGGCCACGATCTCCGGGTAGCGCTGATCCGCCTTCACTCGCCGTCGCAGCCGCGTCACCTCGCGACGCAGCTTTTCGCGCTCCTCGGCTTTGCGAAGCGTCAGCACGACCTCGGCTGTAGTAAAAGGCTTGGGCAAATAGTCGTAGGCGCCCTTTTGCATCGCCTCAACGGCCAGCTCGTTGCTGCCGTAAGCGGTCATTGTGATGACCAGCCCTTGCCCGTTGTTCTTGCGATACTGCTCTAGAAACTCGAGGCCATCCACGCGGGGCATGCGGATGTCGCAGAGAACGATATCGGGCTCTTCCTTCAACGCGCGCTCCAAACCTTCCTTGCCGTCGGAAGCGGTGATGACCTGATAACCTTCGTCCTCGAGAATCATAGACAGGGTCCGACGGACCCCGGCTTCGTCATCAATGACTATTACCTTCACTTACTCTTCCTCGATCTTTGCGGCAGCGGGTAAATAGACCGAAAAACACGTGCCCCCGTCCCTGGGGCAATCGACCCGAATCGTACCCCCCATACCTTCGATGAGCCGGGCCGAAACCGCCAGACCCAGCCCGGTGCCCTGCCCCGTTTCCTTGGTGCTGAAGAACGGGTCGAACACACGGTCCATGATCTCCGGCGGAATGCCAGGACCAGTATCCTTCACCGCGATTCGAACGACTCGAGTACCTTTGGTCAGCGGCGGGGGTGTGAGCCCCTCGCGACGGGCCTGTAAACGACGAAGGTGCGAGTAATCGATACCCGGAGGGTCATCGCGCCGCTTGGAAGGTGGCAAAGCGGCCTCATAGGGTACCATCTCCGTGATGACATCGATGCTGCGCTCCTCCGCGCCGTCCACAGCCTGCGCCGCGTTGAGCAGCAGGTTAACCATGATCTGCTCGAGTTGATGCGCATCGGCACGGACAGTCGGCACGTGCTCGCTAAGCTCGAGAACGAGCTCGATCCCCTTGAAGTGGCCTTGAGCTTCGACCAACTCCAGCGCACCGCTTACGACCTCGTTGACTTCGATCGTGCGCGGCGCCGGCTGTCGGGGACGTGCATAATCGAGAAGACCTTTGACTATACGGTCGATGCGCCTGGCTTCCCTCCGCATGTCGTCCACGAGATCCGGCGTGATGGGCCGCCGCTCGGCGACTTCGAGGTATCCAAGAACGGCTCCGAGTGGGTTGCCGATCTCGTGAGCGATGCCGGCTGCCAGCTGGCCCGCCGACGCCAGCTTCTCGGCCCGCACCAACTCATCACGAGCCTCGGTCAACGCACGATTCACTTCATTGAGGGATCGGATATTGTCGCTCAGGCGCTTCTGGTTCTGTATCAATTTCTCAGCGATCTCGTTGACACTCGTTGCCAGCCGCTCGATCTCCTGCGCCCCCTCCACCCGAATCCGGTGCGAATAGTCGTCGCGCGCGATCGCCTCGGCCCCTTCCACAATCGCGCTCACCGGATCAAGGACCGTCTGTCGCAGAAGATAGTCGCCAATCATCACAAAGACCGCGACGTCAACAGCGAGCAGGACAGCGACGAACAGAACGACGCTGCCCAGCGAGCCGACGAACCTGGGTGACAGAAGCAGAATGGCCACGCCGGCAAGGCTTAGCGCCGCAACCAGCAACAGGGCTAGCGCAACGATCAGTTCGCGACGCATTGATGCTACCGCTTTCACTGTACTCCTGGCGCGAGTCAATGACCTAGGGGTGGGGAGCCTGATTGCCGGAATCGTCGGACTGGGCGGGGGTGCCCCCAAAAGAATAGCGCGGAGGTTGCCCTCCGCGCTACCCTTGCATCGATCTACGTCAGATCGATTTCCTTAGCCACACTCTACGACACCTTCCTCCAAGCCACCGATCCCCTGGCTCGTACCGTAGTAGAGCTCGCAAGACTGGGCCGTGCCGGTGTGGTCCGCCGTGGCAGCCCAACCCTGGCCGTCAGCCGCCATGCTGGAGATCGACACACCCTGGCTCTGGTTGAAGTCGAGCGCCGTCGTAGCCGTGGCATACGTCAGGTTGTCGGCGAAGTACGCCTCCTGCGCGGCCGCCAAGTTCCTGAGGTCCGACTTCATGGCCGACACGTACGCCTTCTCCTTGGTGTTGGCGAACTTCGGGATCGCGATCGCGGCCAGGATGCCGATGATCACGACGACGATCAGAAGCTCGATCAACGTGAAACCCTTAGAACTCCGTAACATCCTCTTCCTCCTTGTGTTTCGCCCGCAGGTGATCCGAACACTTAACACCGCGTATCCTAGGAGCAAAGTTGGTACCGCAACCCTGCCCGACCACCTAACTGTATGTTCTAGTTGATGTTAACCCGAATCGACGGACCGCGCAGGAGGCCGCACAGGATGCTCCTTGGACCGCATTATGCAAGGGTGTTCGCATCGCGCAATCGCCCCCTCCGGACACTTCGCGCTCGGGGCCTGCTTCCTAAGTCGTTGTCCTGGCTCAAGGTACGCGGGACCAACTTGCCTCCAAGGAATCGGCCATTTCCGGCTCCGCGCCCTTCGCCAGCCTTGCCTCCCGCAGCGCGGCCACGGCGCCCGCCGTATCGCCAGCCGCCACCCGCAGCTGTGCCAGTCCCAGCCAGTCGCGCCAGTAGGGCTCGCTCTCTCGAGTTCGGACAGCCGACTCCTGGGCCAGTATCGCGCTATCGAGAGCTCCCAACTGGGCGTATGCCATCGCCTGAATGGTGAAGAGGGTGGCCTCCGGGCCCAAGACACCCAGCGCCCGGTCTACCACCTGCACGGTCCCAACCGGATCTCCCTTTCGCAGCCGGATCGAGGCCAGCAAAACATGGTAGTCGCGCGTCGTCGGTCTAAGCTCCACGGCCCCGGCCACCATGCTGTCGGCCTCCTCCCATTCCCGGTGGTCGGCGAGGTATGCGGCAAAATCGGCGCGGTGCGTCGCGTTATGGGGCCACATCTGAATCGATCTCCGAAACCAGAGCCGCGCCTGATCCCATTGCCCGTCCTGGTAGAATTGGTAGCCCACACCAAACAGCAGACGCGACGATTCCGGATGCCGCTTCCGCAGGTCTTCGAAAACCGAGTTCGTGTTGTACCAGACCGGGTTTCGACGAACCGTTACGACCGAGAAACCGATGATCCAGAGCGAGAGTCCGATCACCACCCACATACGTCTCGCGCGTGTGCTACCGACGAGCAGTACCGCCGCCAACATCGAGACTGCGACCGACGGTAGATAAAGCGTTCGCTCAGCCAGTACGATCTCGGACACGACCAGCAGGTTGGATATCGGCAACAGAGCAACGGCAGCCCAGGCTAAGGCCACGCTCACTTCAGGTGTCCGCCGAAACGATGCGATTGCCAGCAAGACTATCCCAAGTGTCATCAGGAAGCCGAGCGCTCCCAGCACGGTCAGCCCGTCTGTCGGAAGAATGACGGCCGGCGAATAGTCGGCGGAGAGATTCGTCGGGAAGAAACACAACTCCAAATAGCGCGGCCAAACCCGCGCCATGGTGAACAACCGAGTGGAAAAGCTGTGATCGAGCGCGAAGGCACCGGCCGGCTGATGCTCGAGCGCCGCCCCCAGTACCGCCCAACGAACACCCAAGACCAGCAGAAACACCGCGCCCAACGCTGTGAACAATGGCAACCTGGTTCTTACATAGCTCCTGAAATCGTCGATTCTTCCATCACCGACTAGAGCTAGGTCGGTGGCAACCAGCAGCCCGGGCAAGATCACGCCGACCTCTTTGGAGAAGCAGGCAATCGCGTATGAGATCGTAATCAGCAGCACCGCGCCCGGCGATAGGCCCGTGCTTCTCACAGCCCGCGCATAGATTAAACAGGCCACCAGTGTGAACAAGCCCGCTAAAAGCTCGCCGCGGCCAACGATGTTGGCGACGGCTTCGGTGTGAACCGGATGTACGGCGAAGACGATTCCCCCAGCCAGCGCAGCCCACAACGGAAAGAGCTGAAGCAACAGCAGAGCGACGAGTGCGCTGACGGCGGCATGGAGAAGAACATTCGTCAGATGGAAGCCGACCGGTCTGCCACTCCAGAGCGTCCAGTCGACGGCAAAGCTCAACAGCGTAAAGGGCCTGTACAGCCCCGAATGGTAGGACTCGGGCCAATACTCAGCCGTCAGTAACGCAGGCACATTGGCCAGATCATGTACGAGCTCTCGATCCTCGATGACAAACTCGTCATCGTAGGCGAAGTCGTTCGCCAGTGAGTTACCGAACACTAACGCGGCAAGGACCGCCACCCCGCACGCCAGAGCGAGCCTCTGTTTTCCCAGGACCCAGCCCGGCGCCCGACGATTCGTATCGCTCAGTGTCCAGGTCCCCCCTGGTCGCTCTCCGATGGTCCCGACCCGCGACCGGATGAGCCGAGGTTGCCACCGAGTGCCTGGCGGTCGGTCTCGAGGATCATCACACCACCCGGTGTGACATGAGTCATGCGCAGACCGCCTGGACGATGCCCCATGAGCGCATCGATTGGGGCCGCCGCGAGCGGTGAGCTTCTCACCGCCACGTAGTCGACTTCCATATCAAGATACAGGCGGGCCAGCAATTCAGGATGCGGGAGATCGCGCCTGTACCAAATGTGAACCGGCTCATAATTACTCGGCACGACCTTACGACCGGTGTGCAGTGCGACCAACGCGTCGAGGTCGTAGGCAATTACCGTCTCGGAATCGGTGCGCTCGAGAACCCAGTCGACCAACTCCGCGCTCGACGCCGATTTGTCCAGCTCTGCACCATCCCATACCCGGCGGCTCAATGCGCGGACTTCTCGGTAGCCCAGGTTGGCCAGTACTATCAACCCCACGCCCACGACAGTCACTCGCAATAACGGCAACTTCGCGCGAGTGATCTTATCGCCACCCAACGCCTCCGTTGCCCGCGTGACAAGAACGGGAAGACTCACCACCGCCAGTGCCAGTAGCAGCGGAAAGACTATGAACAGGAAACGGAACGGAGGAAAAGACCAGACCGACACCAGACCAAGATAGAGCCACGGATAGACCGCGGTAGCCGGAGCGTCTCGCCAGATCTTGAATGATCCCAACATCGCAAGGACGATGAGCAACACGCCCGTCAGCGAACGAACGAGTGGGCTAAACTGGGGCAGGAGCTTACCGCCAAGCGTCTGCAGGATCGCGCCCACGTTGGTCCAAGCGATATCAACGGCGGCCCAGAGCGACCCGTCGAGATTGGCAAGATAGAGCTGCAAGTAGGACCCGTAACGCGGCATTAGCAGCTCCGGCACCTTCCCGGAACCGACAAGAGTGAACGCGATCCAAGGAACGATGAGAACGGTCGCGATCGCTAGTGTCTTCGACGCCGGCTTCCACCCGAATCGCCGCCAGAGCCCGATCATCACGGCAACAAGGAGTGTGACTCCCACCGTCCGGGTCAGAACGACAAGGCCGGCAAGTGAGCCTGCGGCGATCAGCCGAGACAGCCTGGGGTCGCGTTTCGGTGTATCCGCCACCCACAGCGCGGCGAAGAGTAGCACCAGGTAGAGCGGCTCCGACAGCAAGCCCGCGCTTACCAACATCATGGAACCCGATGCGAAACCCAACAAGGCCACAACTACAGCCAGCAAGGGAGGCAGAATGGCCAGGTCCACCAACAGGAAAGTAAAGAGGCCAGCGGCAACGCCGATGTACAGTCCGTTGGCTATCTTCATGCCGAGTAGAGCCGTGGCTTGCGAACCGGAGAACACCCAGAACGGGACGAGGCTTCCCGGGTAGACGGGCGGATACTTGATACCGGGGAGGCTCACAGGGAGAAACTTGAGGTTGTACCCGTCCCCGTCAGCAAGCGCTTTGGCGAGGAGCGCGTAAATGCCGTCGTCGTAGTTCACGCCCACAAGCGCTGCGTTCTGGGCCCAGACACCCAGCGCGGCAACGATCGCGCCGACCGCCAAGGCGTACATCCAGCGTGAGCTCCGACCCGAGAACTTCGCCATATCACTCCAGTCCTTCATCGGTTGCCGCCGGCCGGCTTTCCAGTTTCAGCAAAACTGTGGGAGCGCCGCGCTCCCGACTCAGCGGAGTGAACAGGTAGTATTCGTAGTCGGGATATCGCTCCATTAGCCGTATATTCCTCTCCTCCCCAAGGTAGCGCGCATAGACAACACCGCGCCGCAGCCAAGGGTCGTTTCGCCACACGAGTGTCTCGTAAAGAGTGAACCCCGATAGATCCCTCTGCACCTCTCGAGCACATCCTTGGGAGAGCGCCCGCGTTGTGTCCACACGCACGCTGGGATCGGGGAGCAGTCCTCTTTTCACCGGGAGTCGCGCTGCCCTCCACTCGGATAGTCGTCGCCTCAACTGCTCTCGCGCTTCTGCCGAGTCGCTCCCCTGCGCCGCCAGGGAATCCGCCTCCACCAGCCCCGACTCGAGGCGGCACCCATCCACCACCCTGAACGCCTGCTCGGCTTCCCACGCCGGCACCTGCCAACCCCAAAGGCGTCCAACCAGCCGACTGCCCCAGCCAACTTTCACAAATACGATGGCTTCCTCGATTCCTTTGCTTTCTGCCTGGGTTTCGGGGTGGAGTTTCATCTCGGGTTCCATCCCGGATATCACTCCCGCGCTCTCGGGAAGCGTCACCGTCAGGGTGAAGATCACGGCCGCCGGAAGGGCCAGCCGCAGCGCTGCGCGCCAGCGTCCCAACCGCTGGTCGAGCTCAACGATGCCGATCACCGTCAAGAGAATCGCGGGCAGCACCGAAGCATAGACAAAGCGTGGACCCAGGTAGTTGTCCCTGTGCCAGTAGAAGAAATAGGCGAGCGGAGCCGCGAGCAGCAGCCCCGCCAGGAGCGAAACGGTTCCTCGACGACGGCTATCGATGGCTCCAAAGACGAGAGCGATCAGTACGAAGGCGAGTGATGGAAGCGGCCATTCGAACATGAAGACGTTCAGTCGCTGGAAATCGAGCGCCGTGTTCGCGAGCGAGACGAGCGGCGTAAACGGCTCACCCCACGGATCAGTATGGAAGCCCAATCCGTGACCCTCCCCCCAAAGAAGGGTGTAACCAAAACGGAGCGGATGCCCAGTCAAGAAGTCGTTGTAAAGCAGTAGCGGCGCCAGGCCGACCAGACACGCAACTGTCGCCACCAGTGCCGGCCTCCATCCTCGACGCCACAGCACGCACAATCCGAGAACCATCGCCCAGGCGGCGGACTCCAACGGCCGAATCGTGGCGGCGGCGGCGAGAGACACTCCGAGGACCAGTGCCCACACCTGGCCACCGTCACTTTCCGACACCCTCACAGCCGCGTAAAGAGCGAGGGCGAGGAAGAAACCCGTCGTCACGTGGTTCATGTAGCTGGCGCTCATGAAAAGCACGAACGGAGATACCAGGAGCAGCAACGCCGCCAACTTGGCGCTCCCTTTCCCCAGCAGCCTACGTGCGATCGCGAAAGCGACGAGTACCGTCGCGGCCGCAAAGAGAGGATTGACCAACCACGGAATACCGGCCAGCACACCCCCTGCAAGCAAGGACGGATGCCCGGGGGGATACTGTGAGAACCATCTGCCATCATTCTCCACGAGATGACTGGCAGCGAAGAACTCCATGTCGTGAGGTGCCGGGGCAGTGAGACTGCCCCCTGCGAATATCTTCGCCTGAAATAGTTGAGCGATTGTATCCACCAGGTGCGGATTGCGATCGAACAAAACAACCGACAGCGTGGCCGTTGCCACACCGATTAATAAGGCGGAAGTGACGGTGAACTTTGAGTCGGAGATACCCGCGAGGCGAAAGCGGGCCCGTTCAAGATACTCGTCGATGCGGCTACCCCGCAGGTAGATGACGACCGCCAGAGCCGGGAGGCCTACGGCCAGCCAGCGAGCCCAGTTCCCGACCACCTGCCTGTAAGCCGCGGTCTCGTCAAGTGACGCAGCATCCAGCCAATTGCCCAGTGGCAGGAAAGTGAGAAGGGCAAGAGCAATCGCCAGCAAGACCAGCCCAATAGAGACAGGACCGCCCCGGGGATTGCCTGGTAGAGTGGGGGGCCTATCTTGTTGGAGCCAACCCTCTCCGCCTTTTCGCTTCACCACGCCTCCTGGCCGCAAGCAAGGTGTAAGATCACGTGACTCATGAAGAGGCATCCCGGGACACCGTCCGGGCAGGTCCACATCGAAGTGTACTTCTGCTGATCGCGCTCGCCGGCGCTCTCGTCATCAGCGCGGCCGCGGCACACTCATATATCGCCCGCCAACCGATATCATACTCGGGCCCACTCCTCTTCCTTGACCACGTGTTCACCGCAATCATCGCCTTCGTCCTCCTGAGCATCTGCACCGGAGCCGGTCGCCACCTCCTGGTGCGCCTGCGGTTCGAGTTTGACCGACCGATCGATGAACTGGCGTTCGCGACGGTCGTTGGAGCCGTGGTCATCTCGGTTTCGTTACTGATCTGCGGACTGCTAGCGCTGTTCTTGAGCCCCGTGATAGGGGCCGTATTGCTCCTTTGGGCGATCGTCTCACACAGGGAGATCCTGAGCCTGCCCAGTCTCTGGGCACGAAGCGCCGCGCAACTGAAAGACAACAGTGGCGGCCGTGCATACGCGATTCTATCGATCGGGATTCTGGGACTTGTCTTCGCTGTCTTGATAATCCAAGCAGTTGCACCGGCATCCGATTGGGATAGCCTCATGTACCACCTGCAGATACCGCAACAGTTCCTGCAGGAAGGCCGGATATTCGTGCCCGAGGACAATCTGCACGTCGCGTACGTCGGGCTCATCCACATGCTCTACGCTCCGCTGCTCGCCCTCGGCAGCCCCTCAGCACCCGCGGTACTCAGCGTGCTCTTCGCGCTGCTTCTGGGCCTGGCACTATTCTCGCTCGGCACCCGATTCTTCAGCGGTCCAACGGCCAGCCTCAGCCTGACTACCCTTTGGGCCACGACCAGCATTCTACTCGTCGCCATCACGCCGCGCCTGGATGTTACGCTCGCCTTATATCTGTTCATCGGCCAATACGCGCTGCTTATTGCACTCTCGGACCCGCAGCGCGTGCGCTACTTCTACCTTGCAGCTTTTGTTCTCGGTTCCGCCATCGGCGTGAAGTACAATTCGCTGGCGTACGTTCTGGCGCTGAGCCCTCTGGTGTTCTGGATTGGGCTCGCGAATGGTCGCGGCTTCCGACGCTCGCTCAAACCACTGGCTCTCTTCGGGTTGCTGGGCATCGCGGCGGCGTTACCCTGGCTCGTCAAGAACTGGATCTTGCTAGACACGCCACTCTATCCCTTCTTCAGCGAGACTATCTTGCCGCCGTGGCTCGCCGCCATTTACGGTACGAAGGTCCTGCCTGCCGGCATCGACCCTCAGGCTCTGCGAGCCATCGCCAGCGCCAGATTGCCGTTCAACCTCATTGACCTGTTCACGGCACCGGGTCGGCTGACGGTGGAACAGGAAGGCGCCCACTACCATATGAATCTGCTGTACCTTCTTCTTCCGCTGTCGGTGCTCTTCTTCAGAAACAAGGTACTGAACTGGTTAGTGCTTCCGGCCGTTGTCTATTTGGTGCTCATTCTCGTGCCGTTCCCAGCCACGAATCTCCGCTACCTCATCCCGTCCTTCGCGCCGCTTACGATCGCCGCAGCATTCATAGCCGACAGAGTCTCCCATAGAATGTTGTCCGCTGAAGCCGCGCGGTTACTTCTCATCTCTCTCGCCGTATTGTCGTTGTTCCCCTCGGCGAAGGCCACGCGTTTCTGGTTACTCAAGAGCGACATCTTCGGATACCTGGCCGGGACGACATCTCAGCAAGAGTACTTGGAAACCGGCTTCTACCTATACAGCCAACTGCTCGGCACGACGAACAGATTGGTGCCAAGTGACGGCAAAGTCCTTCTGCTCTTCGAGGCGCGAGGCTATTACTTCAGGCCCCAGGTGATCCAAGACAACATGATCACGAACTGGACTCTCCTCGCCCCGAAGCTCGCGGGAAGCGATGCCTGTCTTGAGACGACTGATATCTCGCACGTCCTCGTCAATGACTTGGCCGTCGGCTATTACGTACGGCGCGGAACCGATCCACAGAGCCTTCAGATCAATTCGCTCCCCAACTTCGCGAGACGATGTCTGACCATGATCCACCGAGGACAAGGATTCATATTGTTCAGCCTGAACCCGTCCGACGTCGTCCCTGCGGGACAGGGCGAGGCGTCCGAGTAGGAGGCAATCCCCGCAACCACCCGCTGCGTCGAGAATGCCACCCCCAATCCGCTGTTAGCTGCTCGACTCGAAGCGGGCGAGTTTGCGGTATAGGGTCGACGGATCTATTCCCAGAACTTCTGCAGCACGAGTCTTGTTGCCACCCTCAGCCCTCAGCACCCACTCGATGTAGGCACGCTCGATGACCTCCAGGGCCGGATTTACCGGCGCCTCCCCACTCACGAGAGGTGCGGGCTGACGCTCGATGACACGGACTGGAAGAGCTTCGCGGGCGATCTCGTCAGCCTGAACCATCGCGACGGCTCGCTCCAACGCATTCTCCAGCTCACGCACGTTGCCCGGCCAATCGTACTCCATGAGTGCCTGGAGTGCATCTTCCGCCAGGTGCTTCCGAGGCATTCCTCTCTGCTCGGCGAAGAGAGTCAAGAAATTTTCTGCGAGCAGGGGGATATCATCCCGGCGGTCGCGCAGCGGTGGCAACGGAATGGCAATCACATTCAAGCGATAGAAGAGGTCACTCCGAAACGTCCCGTGTCGAATCTTCTCTTCCAGGTCGGCATTGGTGGCCGCAATGATGCGAACGTCCACCTGCAGAGGTTCCGTGGCGCCCACCGGGATGACCTCACCGTTCTGAAGCACATGCAGCAACCGCACCTGCGTTGCCGGCACCATCTCGCCGACTTCGTCGAGGAATAGGGTTCCGCCATTGGCCGCCACGAAGAGCCCTTGCTTATCCTTGACAGCCCCGGTAAAGCTTCCACGTACGTGGCCAAACAACTCGGATTCCAGAAGGTTCTCGGGCAATGCCCCGCAATTGATGCTCAAGAACGAGTGATCGGACCGCTCTGAGAGCTCGTGGATGAACCGCGCCAACACCTCCTTGCCGGTGCCGCTCTCACCGTGGACCAGCACTGTCGAGTCTGTCGGTGCCACGGTCTCGGCCACGCTGACGGCCTCCAGGAAATTGCGACACTGCCCTATGGGCCGTGCCCCCGCGGTACCATTCCGCCTGCGTATCTCCCGGCGCAGGCTTCGGTTCTCAGATTTCACTTGCCCGAAGTCCGCTGCTCTTCGTAGAACGGTCAGTAACTCATCGTTGGTGAACGGTTTCTGAACGTAATAGAATGCCCCGGCGTTGACCGCTTCTATCGCCGACCGCAACGAGGCTTGCGCCGTCATCAACACGACGGGCAAATCAGGGTGCCGCGAACGCGCTTCTTCCAGGACGTCGATGCCGCTGACCTTGGGCATCCTGATATCGGTCAGTACGACGTCCGGCTTTTCTTCCAGTTTCTCGATCGCTTCACTACCGGATAGAGCCGAGATAACTCCAAATCCTTCGCGCTTCAGCAGTACGCTCAGCGTCTCGACGAGGCTTTCCTCGTCGTCCACTACAAGTACTCTAGGTATAGCTTTCTTCACGAATTCCTCCGCTGTCACGCGGGTTGAGACTTGCCTATCCCCGGCAAACAGACCATGAAGTCCGTCCCTTGCTCAGGTGTCGATGTCACCATGATCGTGCCATGATGCTCCTGGATCGCCCTGTGAACGATCGCCAGGCCCAGCCCCGAGCCGCCTCGGCGCTTGCTGAAGAACGGATCGAAGATCCGCTTCAGGTCTTCCTTTGGAATGCCCGGACCATCGTCACGCACGCGCAGGAGGACCGGGCTCGATTCACTCAACTTCATCGGCAGACAGTGCTCGCTATTCCTGAACACTTCTACGTCCACGGTAGTCTTGCGGCCTGGAATCGCAGCCTGAACCGCGTTCAGCACCAAGTTGGCGACAACGCGGTGCAGCAGGTCCTCGTCCCCATTCAGCAGCACCGGGTCCGGATCGAGTTTCGCATTCAACTCGATCTCCGGCCGGTAGGATGGATGCTGACGCACCACCTCAATCGCGTGGCACATGACGTCTCTTAGATCGACCTCCTCCGAACGCTCCACCCGCACACGCGCAAAGTCGATGAAGTCACTGAGTAACCGGGATAGGCGATCGGACTCCTTGAGTACGAGCTCCGACAAGAGCTGGTCATCTTCGTCCGCATTCTCTTTGAGCTCGAGTTGCTGGACCGAGCTGCTGATAGAAGCAAGGGGATTCTTGATTTCGTGAGCCAGCGACGCGGACAGCTCTGCGATCGCCTCAAGTCGTTCGGTCCGCTGCCGCAGTTGCTCCACCCGCTTCATGTCGGAGATGTCCCGCATTATGGCCGTAACCGACGGCGGTCCCTCACGCCGCTCCAGCAAGGCCGTGCTCACACCGACCGGGACGTCCTCCCCGTTGCGCTGCACTTCGATCTCCATGCTCGCTACCGGAATACGAAAGCTTCTGGTACGCGCCAGCGCCTTCTTCAAGCCGCTGGAGCGCCGCTCCAGTTCGTCCATGACGGGCTGATCCAGCCAATCGTCCGTCTTGAGCTCAAGAAGTCGTTCCGCCGCCGGATTCGCGTAGACAAGTCGGCCATTCCCGTCGACCGTGAGCACGGCAGTCGGAATGTTGCCCAAGATGTCGCTGGTATCCAGGCGAAGCTGCTCGAGCGCATGCTCAACAGACGTTAGCTCGGCGCCGGCCTGCGTTACCTTCGTCGTAATCAATCCAACCACGAGCGCCACGACGGCAAAGATCGTCAACTGAAGGGCGAGGACCGTGTCGATCGCTGTGCCCTGCCCCCAGACCACGTCAGAGATATAGGCCATACACGCAAGGGCAGCGACAAGTAGCCCGCCGCCAAGCGGAAGCATCAGCGCATAGCCACTGATGAGGAGGATGTAGAAGGGCGCAACGACGCTCTCGCGTCCCCCCGTCAAGTGCACAACCAGGGTCAGCAAGAGTACATCGAAGATCGCCTGCAGATAGATGAAGTTGGATCCAGCTCGCTGCTTGCTGACATGAGTGAGCCAGTAGGAAGCCGGAGTCAGCGTGAGCGTGATCACCAATGCCAGCGACGTGGCAAGCGTCTGACTGGGTGACGCCTCCGACCAGGCTAGAACCGCCCCGGCAAAAAGGCCTCCCGCCAGACCGATTCGAGCGAGGTAGACCCACCGGAGGATGTTGAGCCGCCTCGAGTCCCCAACCCTTCCGGCTACCCCAGCGACGTCTCTGTTCCGGACATCCGCCGAACGCCCTTGTCTCACCGAAGACACCACCGTGCTGCTTCCCTTCCGATCCACACCCGCCAGGTGCACGGCGCCGTGGCTCCAGAGCACGCTTCCCGCATCGGTTCGTACCGGCGTGAGCGTGAAGTCAGTGGTACCTGAACGGATCGCCGCAGGACAAGCTGGATTGACACCTATGGCACTCTGAACGGGAGGGGGATCCCGGCACCAACTATACGTCTGGCTATTGCAAAATGCAAGAGACGGCTCCTTTGGTAGTCTGGATTTCATAAGCTGTGGGATGGGTTGCAGCCTCGGATGGATCCGCCCCGCGCGAACCCATTGAGTCCGCCAGCTCGGCCCTGCATCTTTTAGCCAAGCATGCGTCCAGCAGGCTTTCACTCCACGATTTCGCCGGCCCGTGGAAGGCGAGGCCAACCGAGCCCGGGCGCTGTCCCCACAGTGCAAGAGGCGCGAGGGGAACCATGAAGAAGCTGATCATCCAGATTCCTTGCTATAACGAGGAAGACGTGTTGCCCACGACCCTCGCCGCGCTGCCCCGTGAGGTATCTGGCGTGGAGACGGTGGAGTGGCTGGTCGTGGACGACGGGAGTACGGATCGAACCGCCGCCGTCGCCAAAGAGGCTGGCGTCGATCATCTCGTCCGCTTCCCACGTCACCAGGGTCTGGCCAAAGCGTATGTAGCGGGGCTCGAAGCGGCGGTCCGGGCGGGTGCCGACATCATCGTCAACACGGACGCTGACAATCAGTACTGTGCTGATGACACACCGAAGCTGATCGCACCGATTCTGGCCGGGGAGGCTGAAATAGTCGTCGGCGCGCGTCCGATCAAGGACTCGACACAGTTCTCGTTCCGGCGGCGAGTCCTGCAGCGACTGGGCAGTTGGGTTACGCGTCGCATCAGCAAGACGGATATCCCTGACGCTCCCAGCGGCTTTCGCGCCATAAGCCGCGACGCTGCGATGAAGATCCACGTGTTCAACGACTACACATACACGATCGAGACGATCATTCAGGCCGGTCAGAAAAGCATGGCCATCACATCGGTTCCCATTCGGACCAACGAGGCATTGCGGCCGTCGCGGCTGGTCAAGAGCGTGGTGGGTTACATCAACCGGCAGATCCTCACCATGATGAGGATCTTCATGACGTACCAGCCGTTCAGGTTCTTTGCCTTTCCGGGCGTGATACTCTTCGTCGCCGGGCTGCTGATCAGCATGAGATTCATGTACTTCTATCTGACGGAAGGGGGGGCCGGGCACATCCAGTCTCTCATACTATCGGCTCTGCTGATGGGAACCGGATTCTTCCTCGCCATCGTCGGGCTATTGGCCGACCTGATCTCCGTGAACCGGAAGCTGCTCGAGAGCCTCGACTGGCGATTGAAGAGAATGGAATCAAGAAGCCTGGACGGGACTGACGACTAGGGCTCGGGCGAGGCGTCACGGATCAGAGTCACCGAAAGAAGGCCCCAGGCTGCAGTCAGGAGAACCTCGACAGCAAATCCGAGGACTCGACTCAGAGCGACAAACAGAATCGCATTCCCCTCGCCCATGATCCCCAACACAAAGAGATACAGCACCCCTTCCCTCACACCCAGCCCCGCCGGCGCGAAGACGCTCACATATCCGAGACCCCAGGAAACTGCCAGCGCCCCCGTCAGAGGAAACAGCGCGCTAGTCCCCAGAGAGGTGATGGAGTTGGCCAGCAGCCAATTACAGAGGCCAAATATCGGCCAACCGCACAGATAGAGAGCAAAGAGGCCTGAGGCGGCCAGAGGGCGCGACCTGAACTGCAGCAGCCCGACCCAGCGTTTCCAGCCAGAGCCGAGCAACCGGGTTGAACCGACGGCTGCAAAGGCTATACTGCCCAGAGCGAAGGCTAGGACGAGCCAGCGGCTGGCTTCATGTATGGCCATCGACGTCTGGGTGAACAGAGTGAGAAACGCGATGAAGGCCGCGCTGCCCAAGGTCAGCATCGCCTCCCAGACGAGTGAGGACGACACGACGGGTGGAGACACATCAGCCTGCAGCGTGTACGCCGCCCGAACTCCGTGCGATACTATCTTGCCGGGCATGTATTTCGCCAGCTGAGAGAGAGCGTAAGCGCGGAAGGCAAGCGATAGCTTAGGACGAGCACCCAGCTGCCGAAGTAGCAATGCCCAAAGACCGAAAACGTAGATATAGTACAAGACCATCAAGATCGCGGCGCCTGCGAGCCAAGAGGGCCCGAGCGTAGCCAGGCGATCGGATAGTTGCAGCGACTGCCACTTTGGAATCAGGAAGGCAAAGCAGAAGTAAAAGAGGAGCGCCCAGAAGATGAGTTTCAGTACGGTGGCCGCTCGCGTCTTCGAAACCATCGACCCCTCTTGCTCCCAGAGATTGCGCGGAGGACAACAAGTGGCAGATCGCCCAAGCCCGTCGCCCTACGCGTCCGCTGACGCCCGATCCTCCAGGAGGCTGACGTGCGCGTCTTGGCGATAGGTACATCCTATCCTAAAGGGCCCGATGACTCAACTGCGCCCTTCGTCAGATCCATCTCCCACGGACTCCAAGATTACGGGATCGAAGTGCATCTACTCCTGCCCTATCATCCCGACCTCGATTGGCCGTCGGGAGACCCGCCTGTCCAGCTCCACACCTATCCGTATGTACGCAGAAGCTGGCGGCGGCTGCACGTCTGGGGGTACGCCGGGTCTTTACGCTCAGACGTCGCCCTGCGGGGCGAGGCCTTGGCGATTCTGCCGCTGGCCGCCGCCTCGTCCCTGATCCACCTCCAGCGACTCGCAAGGCGATTGAAGCCAGCGCTAATCCACGCCCATTGGCTGCTCCCAAACGCACCGCTTGCCGCCATCGTGTCGAGGCGCACGGGCATCCCCTTGGCGATAAGCCTACACGGATCGGGGGCCTTCATGGCCGAGCGGTACCGCGTCCTGGCTCGGGCAGCTCGCTTCGCGCTAAGACGAGCCAGCGCTGTGACCGCGTGCAGCCGCGACCTGGCGTCCAGAGTCGAAGCGTTGGGTGCCTCGGCCGAGTCGGTATTCGTCATCCCGTACGGTGTAGATACGGCGGAGTTCCGGCCGGCAAGCGAGAGCCTGCGAGCGAAAGCAAAGGCATCGCTGGGCGCAGGCCCGGAGACGTTCTTAGTTCTTGCGGTCGGCCGACTCGTCGCCAAGAAGGGTTTCGAGTTTCTCATCCGCGCGATGCCGAGCCTGAACGGAGGCCACGAGTTGCCACTGCTGATCATAGCGGGAGCCGGTGATCTCGAGCAGGAGCTCCGCCAGCTTGCACGTTCGCTGCAGGTATCAGAGAGAGTGCGATTCATGGGGGATACCGACCGGCAACGGATACTCGAGCTCTATCGGGCGGCCGATGTGCTCGCGGTCCCGTCCATCCACGATGCGGCCGGCAACGTGGACGGCCTACCCAACGTTGTACTGGAAGGATTGGCCTCGGGGCTTCCCATAGTGGCCAGCTCCATCGCGGGGATTCCCGACGTCATCCAACATGAAGAGAACGGCCTGCTGGTACCGGAGCAGCACCCGGAGGCTCTGGCGACTGCCCTCAGACGCCTCGCGAGCCAGCCCGACTTCCGACAGTTCCTAGGTCAGCATGGCCGTCAAGTGGCGGAAGAGTCGCTGAACTGGAGCTCCATTACAGGCCGTTACGCGGAAGTGCTCAGGCGAGCAGCAAGAGGAACCACGAGGGCGTAGCGCCCCTGCGGTCAACCTATCCGGCGTTCTTCTTCCGAAGCACGAACACCAATGTCGGGATCATCGCCCTCAGTGATCGCAGCAAGAACCCGGGTGTGTGACGCAGCTGAGCGCCAACTGGCCCAGGCTGCTCGATCTCCAGAAGAGCTCTCGTCGCTTCGAGCGTGACGTCCTCAGCGCTAAGACCGGCCTTGGCGATGAGTTCACGCAACGTCCGGGAACTGAGGGGCGCGCAATCGTACACCTCTCCCCGACGCATGAGCCGCACGTAGCTCGTAGCCAGGCCTCGGGGCAGCCAGCTCAAGAAGGGCAGCCTGTAATGCGGTTCGATCAACGCCCAGCGGCTGGGCACGGCAAGGTATACTACTCCGCCGGGCTTGAGAACACGGTGGATCTCGCGCAGGTGGCGGGCCTGATCATTCAACTCGCCGACGTGCTCGATCACGTGATTGTAGATGATGAGATCAAAGCAAGCATCTTCCAGAGGCAGATCGGTATCGTCGACCTCATGGAATTCGATCGCCACCGATGTCTGTAACTGATTGATGCGATCGGTTGCCACTACGACACCGTCGCCGCCGACGAGCGAATGGAAGTACTCGGAGATGAACCCGGACCCAGCGCCGATATCCAATACTCTGGCTCCGTTCAAATCCAAGCGAGCGCCAACGATACGCTCTATCTTCCGCGCTTTCATGTAGCGGGAACGCTTGTCCAGTGCGGCGTGGGGCTGGCGTTTCATCCCCTCAGCTCCACCGCGCGTCGGTCAGGAAGAACTCCCATAAA